>MDTF01003814.1_pt1 | contig 31426 bp, 30 predicted proteins | sample 811191 | NCBI WGS metagenome assembly MDTF01 (sample SAMN05326649, study PRJNA326480) | marine metagenome | isolation source: seawater | place: Southern Ocean | collected 2011 | reverse complement strand
TTAATGGTTGGAGTGCAGCTATCACATCCGAAGTTTGGGCTGAAGAAAATGAGTCTTATTTAAAAAATTTTTCTAGAGAAATAAGGACAGAAAATTTTTCAAAAAATTTAAACTTATATATTAAAGAAGGTTTAGAGTGGATGAAAAATAAATATGGATTTAACAATAAATGGCAAATGCAATTTTATGTTAAAATGTACTATGATAAATTTTTTGAATATAACCCAGAACTTGATAAATATAGGTTATAATGCTTAAATATTTTGGAGGAAATTTACTAAATGATAATTATAAATTTACCAAAAATCTTATCTTCAGTGATGCAAAATATAAGTATTCATTTTATATTTTAAAAAGAGGTGAGGTATTAAATATTAACTTAAACTATTTTAGTATTTATATTTTAAAAAAAAATAAAAATGTAAAATTAGCTATTAATGAAAAATTAATTAAGATTGAAAAAGATGATTGTATTAACTTTTATAATCATCCAAAGAATGAAATAAAATCAACAAGCGGAATAGTCAAAATTTTAGTATCTGGAGTTAAGAAGAAAACAAATGAAAAAAAACATTATAAAATAATAAAAAAAACTGAAATATATAAGGTTCAAAAACCATGGGGTAATGAAAAATGGATTAATGGACGAGGTAAATTTTATGCTTTCAAGAAAATTTTTTTAAAAAAAAATTTTAAAACAAGTTTGCAATATCATAATTATAAGATGGAAACTAATTTATTGATGAGTGGAGTGGCAAATCTAGTATATAAAAAAAGTAGAAATATAGAAAATAAGCTTGTTAAAGCTAATGACCTTGGTGTAAAAAAAATTAATGCTATATCGTCTATTTTTGTAGAGCCTAAAGTACTTCATCGAATTCAAGCCATATCTAATATTACTTTATTTGAAACCTCAACGCCGCATCTTGACGATGTTGTAAGGGTTTCTGATGACCAGAATAGAGTTAATGGTCTAATTAGATCAGAGCATAAAAAATAAAAAAATTATCAATTTATGAAAATTGCTTTTTGTATTCATGGCCTTGTTGGTAGTAAAAAAGTAAAATATGGAAGTGTAGATAAAAATCAAAACATAGAATCAAAGATACCATACAAACATTTTAAAAAAAATATTTTTGATTTATATAAAGGAAAAATTGATATTTTTTTACATACCCAGTCACATGAAAGCAAAAGTGAATTATTAAAATTATATAAGCCAAAGTTATATAAAATAGAAAAAAAAAAAGATTTTAGTTATAGTAAAAATCATCCTCATTTAAAAAATATTAAATTTCTGAAATTTAAAAACTATATTCAAAAAATTATAGGTTTAAAAAGTGCTGAAAAAAAATATGATTATTTAATCAATAAAGCATTCGCATCATATAGTCGTTGGTATAGTCTTAGAGAATCAATAAAGTTAAAAAAAAAATATGAAGTTTTAAAAGATTTCAAGTATGATTTAGTTTTTATTACCAGGTATGATTTAATTATAAAAAAAAAATTTAATTTACATGAATTTGACACAAAAAAATTAACAATATCTAACCATAATACAATACCTAGCCCGAGAAATAGTTATAAGATTAAAGCATCAAGAGACAATAAAACAAAAACAAAAGGTATTTCAGATCTGTGGTTTGCTTCATCCTCAAATAATATTGATAAATTTTCTTTACTATTTGAAAGAATTAGAAAATATCCATTAAGCAATCATTTTTCTTCCTATTATCATACTCAACATATTAATTTAGATTTAGATTTTAAGTATTATAGGTATTTTGATTTTGAACTTTTAAGAAGAATTAAAAAAAGTAAAGAATAAAATTTCTTATTAAAAAAAGACTTTATTTTTATACATAAATCTATTATTAACAACTGAATGATTATCGCTAAGCCTCAAGATCTAACAAATTTATCAAATAATAAATTATCTAATTTCATTTATGAAAATGTAAAAGATATACAAAACCCTCAAATATTAGAATTTGGAGTACGTGCAGGACATTCAACAAAATTTTTCCTTAATTTATGTAAAAAAAACAATGGTAAGTGTTTTTCGATTGATATGATTGATTATTCAAATTTATTTAATGATGATAACTGGAAATTTATACATTCAAAAGATGATGCTTTTAGTTTTATAAAAAATCAAATACCAAAAAAGTTTGATATAATATTTTTAGATACACTGCATGAGGCTCAACATGTTGAAAAAATTATATATAATTATTATGACATGCTAAAGCCAGGTGGTTATTTTATAGTTGATGATATATCATGGGTGCCATATCTAAAAAATTCTTGGAGAGATAATTTTAACTTAGAAACTGAAAATAGAAAAACCTTTGAATTACTTGTAGATATTTTTTTAACGAATCAGGATAATATAAAATTAGATTTTTCTTTTACTGCAAGTGGATTGGCACAAATAAAAAAAATTACAGACAGTTCACTAAATAAAAAAAAGCATATCAATTCAAGAATTTACTCAATTAGGCATTTTTTTAAAAATATTAAAAAAACTATTTTTAATAAGTGAAGGTTTGTATATTAACTGCTGGTATCGGGTCTAGAATGGGTGATATTTCTCAATCTTTAAATAAATCTATATTGCCTACTAACAAAGGTGCTATAATTTCTGAAATATTTAGCTCTTTTAAAAAAGATACAAAATTTGTAATTGCTGTTGGTTACAAAAAAAAACAAGTTAAAGATTACATTACTTTAGCGCACCCTGATTTAATAAAAAATATCTCATATGTTGAGGTAGACAATTATAATATGAAATTTTCTGGGCCAGGATACAGTTTATTCAAGTGTAAAAAACATTTGATGGAACCTTTTTATGCCATTTCGTGTGATACACTTTTACCAATTAACTTCAAATTTAATACAAAACTAAATCAAAATATTTTATTTGGGAAAAAAGTTGATAAAAATATTTCTAAAAATTATTGCAATTTCCAAATTAAAAAAAAAATAATTATTCAACTTTATGAAAAACAAAAATACAAAAATAATAATTTTCGTTCTTTTTCTGGCTTAATTCATATTTATGACTACCAAGTTTTTTGGAAAGATATGAGTAGAGTTATAAATATTAAAAAAACACCTCAAATTTCTGATGGATTGACAGAATTATTAAAAAATAACAAATTAATTTTTAATAATTGTAATTGGATAGATGTAGGAAAGTTTCAGGATTATCAAAAATATATAAATGAAAAAAATGGTTTTGATTTTAGTAAAAAAAGTGAAGCTATTTATATAGTCAACAATCGCGTAATAAAATTTTTTGTAGATAAAAAAATTGTAAATCAAAGATATAAAAAATCTAAATTAAATAATAAGATTTTTCCTGTCTTAAAAAAAAATAATAATTTCTACTATTATGATTTTGTAAAGGGATCAACTTTATATGAAGTCCAAAATCAACCAAACGTATTCAAAGATTTCTTAATATGGGCAGAAAAAAATATATGGTCTAAGAAAAAAATAGATAAAAATTTTTATCAGAACTGTAATGCATTTTATAAAATTAAAACATATGACAGATTAAAAAAAATAAAAAAAAAATATAATGATATTGATAATTTAAAGATAAATAACATCAAGTTTGAGTCCATAATTGATATTTTGAAAAAGATTAATTGGAAGTATCTTTCAGAAGGTTTACCTTATTTTATACATGGTGATTTACAGTTTGATAATATTTTGTACATAAAAAAAAAAAATTTTCTTTTATTAGACTGGAGACACTCGTTTGGTAAGTATGTTGATAAAGGTGATATCTATTATGATTTATCAAAACTTCTAGGAGGTATTTTAATAAATTATAAAAAAATTAAACAGAGCAAGTTTTATTTTTCCCAAAAAGGAAAAAATATAAATTTTAATATTATTGATAAAAGTCCTGATTTAAAACTTAATTTAAAAATATTAACGGACTTTATAATAAAAAAAAAATTAGATATAAATAAAGTTTATACATTAACAGGTCTAATTTACTTAAATATGTCGCCTTTACACCATGGACCATTTGATAAAATACTATTTGGATTATCAAAACAATTATTAACTAATAAAGATTACATTAATGATTTATGTGCATGAAATAAATAAAGACACAGAAATTTTTATTTCTTTATCTTCTAATCCAAGTAATTTTGGAACCAGCATATATAATAAACTTTTTAAAGAATTTAAAATTAATGCCATTTATAAAAGTTTTAAGATTACCAAAATTAATGATTTAAAGAAAAATATTAATTTTTTTAATATTAAAGGGGCGAGTATATCCATGCCTTTTAAAGAGAAGATTATTGGTCAATTAGATAACTTAGATAAAATTTCCAAAAAACTTCAGATTGTTAATACAATCAAAAACATCAATGGTAAATTATATGGATATAATTCAGATTATTTAGCAATAAGAAAAGTACTTTTAGATATCAAAAATATTAAAGATTATACCTTTATAATTTCAGGCATGGGTGCAATTGCCAAAACTATAATTTTTGCTTTAAAAAAAATGGGAGTTAAGAAAATACTTATTAAGTGTAGAAATAAGAAAAAGATTAAAGACTTTATAAAAAAATTTAAATGCGATGAGTACAGTCATGGTTTAAATCTAAAAAATAGTCAAATATTTTTGATAAATTGCACTCCTATTGGAATGACAGGAAAAAACTTAGAAAAAATTCCTTTTACAAACAAATTAATAAAGGAGGCATCTATAGCCATGGATCTAGTTAATCATCCAATTAACACTAAGTTTATAAAATTAGCAAATATTTACAAAAAAAAAACTATAAAAGGAAATCTTATTAGTCTATATCAAATTAAATATCAATTTGAAATATATACTAACAAAAAAATAAGATTATCTAAATTGAAAAATATTTTCAAAAAACTTGGTAAAATTTAACTAAGATTATTTTTTGTAAATTTGATTAGACTATTTTTTAATTTAATAGGTTTAATTTTATTATTATGCAATTTTAATTTTTCCTATTCTTTCCAATTCTTTTTCATCATATTGGGTTGCAATGAAAGTTGTGATTCTTTTAGTATTTAAAAATTCTTTATTCAGTAAATCTAGACCATAAATTTTTGATTTATTAAAAAATTAATTTAAAGTTAATAGAGAAGAGTCACCCTGATATTCTAAGTCGTGACCACCTATACCTATTTCTAAAACTTTATTAAATTTTTTATAATAATGAATTCGCTTTATAGTGGAATATTCTATAAAATTGTAATAGTTTTTTTGATAAGTTAGAACCATATCTTTTAGACAAACTATATTTTGACAGTGTATTTTTATGAATATTTTTATCTTTAATATATTTTAAAAATATAAATTTATCTTTTTTGGCTAAGGTATACGAGTCAGGAGTTTGATAAGAAATTCTTAACATTAATCTATTATGCAAACTACAGTTTCCACCTCTATGATAGGAAGTGAAAGAATCAATTAGGAGAGCTGTGCCACTGACACCTAAAAATTTATGTAGATCATTGTTTTTAAAGTAATTACTAAATTGGGAGTCTGCTATCTTGTTTCTTTGCCCTGGTTCATTATTTTCTAGATCACTATGAATTTTATAAAAAACTCCTAGAGAATTTTTTTTTTTTACAAATTCTAAAGGTCCATTGTTTTTATCAATATCACTAACTGCTAAAAAGAGATCTAGAGATTTATAACCAAAATCATCTTTATGCCAAAGCATACTGGCTCTTTGTTCTTTTGATTTATTAACAATGTTGTGAGTTACATTAATTTTTGCAACAACTGGCAGCACACCTAGATACTTTGATGCAGAAAGATATATTTCACTATTAATTGCAAAGTTAACTATGTATTCTTTAATGGACTCATCTAGATCTTCAAATAGATCATCTACATATGCATTAGAGCCAGATTTATATTTATTTAAAGATTTGCCGTAAGATCCAGAGCCCAATCTTTCAAAAGATTTCTTTATTAGATCTTTTTTTTTAAGATTATCATAAATAGCTTTTGATAATTTTTTTAAAGAGTTATTATTTTCTATAATTATTTTATCATTTTTAGCATAATTAAGATTATATTTTAAATTAAGATCCTTATGTGAATGGAATAGAATATATAATAATCTTCCTTGAAAATTTATTATATATTTCCAAAACCAGCTAAAAATAGGTTTAATAAAATATTTAATAAAAGAATACCAAAGAAAGCTAGATTTGATTTTTCTTAAGTAAAAGATAATTTTTATTTTCACTTGATTAAGGACATTTAAAAATTAATAAGACGCTATCTGATATTTATTACATAATTGATAGAAGATTCCAATAAGTTTTAGAGGAATTTCTTATAAACATTATATGTATCATTAAAACAATTTTCCCAAGTAAATTTTTCTTTAATTTTATCTGTATTTTTAATCATTTTCTTTTTATCTTCATTCGAATAAAGAAATTTTTCTAAAATATTTTTTAAGTTTTCACTAGAGCCATCATAGAGACCATTTATATCAGCTATCTCCATAAGTGATCCTTTTCCAGTATGTATGACAGGGCATCCAAAATTATAAGCCTCAACTGCAGTAATACCAAATCCCTCATACTTTGATGTTATAATATGACAGCAAGCAGATGAATAAAGATTGGATAGCTCTTGATCATCTCCTTTTACATACTGAACCACATTTGTTAATTTATATTGAGCAATTCTATTAATTTCTTCTTTGTTAAATTCAGAACCACCAAAACAAATAATATTAAAATCTTTTTTAAGCCTTGATGATGAATAAAAAGTTTTAAGCAATACATCAAAATCTTTATAATTTCCCCTATAACCAACATATAAAACATATGGTTTTTCATTGAAAATTTTATTAACTTTTGGTAGATGATTTCCACCTAAATATACTACCGAAACATTTTCTGGCTTTATATTATAAAATTTAATTAAGTCTTTTTTTGTATTTTCAGAAATACAAATTAAATGATTTGAATTTTTCATCGCATTAGTTTTAATATTTTTTTTATAATCATATTCTTTACTAAAAATTTCATGAGTAAAATCATAAACAGTTGAAATTTGCGTAATGTTTTTGTCTAGTACAAAATTACTATAATATGTGTTATGAAAAATTTTGATTTGCTTACTTTTAATTGATTTGTAGAAAAAATATTTGTTTATTAAACTAAAAATTTTTCTACTAAATCTGGGATATTCTTTAAGATGTATATTAAAGCTTTCATTTAATATATTTTTTTTTAAATAATCATTTTGATGAATAGTAGCCTGGATCAAATAATCAATCTGATTATTATTCATTTGTTTGCAAAGTTCTATGAAATATCTTGATATCCCACCATACTTTTGCAGAAAAAAAATATTATAATCAAATATTATCATAATCTATTGTCTTGGTTTTAATTGAAAAAATAATAATATTCACTAATAATATAATTTATATTTTATTTTTTTAAAATATAAAAACCAACCTTAACTATTTATAAAAAAGTATTAACTAAATAGAGTTTTAAATGATAATTAAATAAATGTTGCATTTTATTAAAAATTTCCTTATTCCATGATCTCCAGAGAGAGATTAATTGCTTCTCAACAATCAAAAAAGGAGAGTATCTTGCCATTAGGACATACTGATAATGCGGTTGTTGAAAAAAACATAAGCAAAAACGAAGTTATAAAATTAAGTTGGTGTAGCAAGAGAATATCAATATAAACTTATTCAATAAAAGATTCATTGAAATATTAGGTGCATTAAAAATATTAATGATAATAAAAAAACATTTACCTCAAATTGAGAGTTTAAGAGCTCTTGCAGTAATTTCTGTAGTTTTTTTTCATTTTGAAATTTTTAATTTTTCAGGTGGGTTTATTGGTGTAGATATATTTTACGTAATAAGTGGATATCTTTTTACAAGTATAATTATATCGGATTTAAAAAATAAAAAATTTAATCTATATGACTTTTATTTAAGAAGAATTAGAAGAATTTTACCATTATTATATTTAACAGTTGTAACTGTATTAATCTTAGGGTCATTTTTATTTAACAATCTTCATTACGAAAGATTGATCCATTCAAGTTTTTCAGTAATAACTTTTGTTTCAAATTTTTTTTTTACATCTGAAGCAGGATATTTTGATAATGATAAAATTTTTAAACCACTACTGCACACATGGTCACTTTCAGTTGAAATTCAATTTTATATTATTTGGCCGATAATAGTATTTCTAAGTTATAAAATTTTTAAAAATAATTTCTTCATAGCTATAATAGTTATTTTCTCTTTAAGTCTTTTTTTATCTTTAATTCTTTCACCAAGATTTGAGGGTTATTTTTACAATCCTTTTTTAAGATTATTTGAATTTATAATTGGTTCTTTTTGTATCTTTTTTAATAAAGAAATAGTTAAAAGATATTCCGACACTATTTTTATTATAGGTCTCAGTTTAATACTTTATGGCTTATTTTTTTTTAGACCAGATGATGTTTTTCCAGGTTATAATTCTTTAATTCCTTGTATTGGAGCATTCCTAATTATTATTAGCTCAGATAATCTAATTATTTTTAAAAATTTTTTCATTAACAAATTCTTTACTTATTTAGGAAAAATAAGTTATTCAATTTATCTTATTCACTGGCCTGTATTAGTTTATTTTAATTATCTATATTTTGAAAAAAATAATTTTGTTATTAAAATATTTTTAACAATTTTAACGATATTTCTCTCAAGTTTGTCATATAGATATATAGAGGAGCCATTTAGATCAAAGGATTTTTCTAGATTTAATATAAATAATTTAAAGATATTATCTTTTTTAACTGTAATATTTTTGATTATTTCAACTTCAAATCTACATTTAGATAAACTTAGAAATTATTTTGTTGATACGAGTAAGTCTGAAAAAATTGATAAAGATATTTCTAAAACAAGAAATATTTTTAATAAAGTTGATAGTAATCAATCTAAAAATATTAAAGATGAAATATATTTTCAAAATAAAAATTCAAAAAATATACTTTTAATTGGTGATAGTCATGGTTTAGATCTTTATATAACATTAGATAAAAATAATTCTTTTTCTGAATTTGAAAAAATATACTATGATTATAGAAGGTTTTATTGTTTCAAAAAAGATACTAAGCACGAAAAAGCTATTAAATTTATTAGAAAAATAATTAATAAAAAAAATACATGTCAAATTATCCTGAATGGATATCAAGATAGAGATTTTTTAAATTATGAGTTAATAAGTGCTGCAGATATTGTAATTATTCATGAAAGTTGGGTAAAAGATCTTGATTTATCAAAGTTAAAAAATTTCATTCAAAAATATGATGATACTGAAATTTTGCTAGTAAATAGAAGGCCACAATTTATTGATATTCCCACACTCTATACTCAAACTTCTGGTAATTTAAATTTATTAGCAAAAAAATATTCTAATAATAATGTCATAACAATTAATGAAATGTTAAAAGATGAGTCTAAGAAAAATAATATTAATTATTTTGATATTTTTCAGCTAATTTGTGCTCCTAAGGAATGTAAAGTAATTCATGATAATGAAATTTTAATAACAGATAAATATCATTGGTCATTATTTGGATGGTTTTATTATGGCAAAATGCTGGAACAATCTAAGTTGAAAGAAATTTTAATTAATATAATGTAAATTTAATCTCTATTATTAACATAATAAATTAATTAATGAATTTTAAAACCCCACCAAAAAAAACATATAAACAGATATGTGATTTTTTTAATAATATTGGATTAAGTTCACTTGTAAAAGAGGCAGCTGTTGGTGAAAAAGATAAAAATACTGTTTCAACTTCAATTACTCATAAACCAGATTTAATTGATTTATACAGACTTTACCAGTTTGTTGTATTAAACAAAAGAACTACAATTCTTGAGTTTGGATCTGGCTGGAGCACTTTGGTTTATTTTTTAGTAATGAGTAATTTAAAAAAAAAATTTGAAAAAAATTCAAAAAAACTTAGGAGAAGCAATCTTTTTGAAATATTCGTATTAGAAAATTCAAAAAAGTATCTTGAAATAACAAAGAAAAGAATACTTTTTTTTAAAAAAAAATTGAAATTAGATAATTATCCAAAAATTCATTACTCTTATTCTGATGTCGAGATGATCACATATGAAAACAAGATATGTACTACATTTAAAAAAGTACCATTATGTAATCCTGATTTTATATATTTGGATGGACCTGATCAATTTAACGTTAAAAAAGATATCAATGGAATTAGCACTAGACATTTAGATATGATGCCAATGGCCTGTGATATTTTAAAATTTGAGTTATTCTATATCCCAGGTACCATAATAATTTGTGATGGAAGATCTGCAAATGCTTTATTTTTGAAATCATTTTTTAAAAGAAACTGGTCTCATAAGCATGATAAAGTAAACGATCAACATATTTTTTATTTGATAGATCCATCTCTTGGCAAGTATAATGATTTGCAATTAAATTTTTATAAGAATTAAATAAATGTTGCATTTTATTAAAAATTTAGATTTATTTTTGAATAGAAAGCTTAAGTTTCAATTAATTTTATATTCTGTTTGCCTCTTTATAGTTCCATTTCTAGAAACAATCGGAATAAGTATTATTCCTATTTTTATATCTTTGTACTTAAAGAAAGGATTTTTTTATGATAATTCACCAATCTATATAATTGATATAATTAACAACCTTGATACAAATAAATTTTTAATATTATCTTTTATAAGCATAATAATCACTTTTTTTTTAAAAAATTTAATTATAATTTTAATTAATAGATTCCATTTACTTATAAGTAAATCTTTAACTGAAAAAACTACAATTAGTGTTGTAAAAGATTTTTTTGATAAAGGTTATTTAAATTTTAAAGATATAACTATCGGTCAAAAGCTTAGAGATATTACAATTGAGACAAAGAATTCAAGTAAATCTATAATGAATTTTTTATCTATTTGTCAGGATTTAATTTTTGTAATTTTTATTTTAACTTTATTATTTGTAGCTTCTTCATCAGCTTCAGTTTTTATTATTGGTATGTTGATTTTAATATCATTTTTTTTATATATTAGTTACTCCACCTCAATAAAAAAATTAAGTGTTGCCCTAATTTCAAGTAGAAAAATCTTATTTAATAAAATTTTAGAGATATCAAATCTAATGCGTGAAATTAAAGTTTTTAAAAAAGAAGAGTTTTTTATTGAAGACTTTAAAAAGGAACTTAACAAACTTTTATCAAGAGACTTTAAAAAATTATTTTTATTATCAATACCTAAACATGTAACAGAAATAAGTGCTGTTTTTTTAATACTTTTAATAATAGTTAATGATATTTTTTATAATAATCTTAATTTTCAGACGGTTATTCCCCAGTTGACTTTAGTCATTATAGCTTCTTTAAAAGCAATCCCTTTAATTAATGCACTACTGGCAAAAGTTGCTTTAGCTAAAACTTTGAAGGTTTCAAATGAAGTTATTTTAAAATATCTGAAAAAAGAAAAAAAGATAAATAGAAAAATTAAAACGAAAAAATATACTCAAATCAATTCTATGATGTTTAAAAATTTTAGCTTTAGTTATAAAAATAAAATCATATTTAAAAATCAAAATTTTTCATTAAGCAAAGGTGATTTTATAGGTATCTATGGTCCATCTGGCGAAGGAAAGTCAACATTATTGGATATTTTAATTGGAGCTATAAAAATTGATAAAGGATCAATTTATCTAAATAAAAAAATAATAAAAGATATTGATAAAACAAACTTAAAAATCTCTTTTGCATCTCAAAATCCTAAATTAATAAATGCATCATTAAAAGAAAATATAGCTTTTGGTCAAAAATCAGATGAAATCGATATTAAAAAAATAAAATTATTATTAAATATGGTTGGTTTAAATAAAAAGGAATCTTCTAAAAAATTAGGTATTAATGCAAATGTTGGTGATACTGGAAACAAACTTTCTGGGGGTCAAATACAAAGAATTGCAATAGCAAGGGCATTATACACTGAACCAGATATAATTTTTTTTGATGAACCAACAAGTTCTTTGGATAAGGATAATGAAAAAATAATTTTTGATTTAATTGAAAAAATTTTTAAAAATAAAAAAGATATGATTATTGTCTTTGTTTCACATTCTTTTCCGCTGATTAAAAAGGCAAACAAAAAATACCTTGTTAAAAATCAAAAAATTACTCTAGTTCAGCAAAGATAATTTTAATGTTTTGTGATATATAAAATATGTTTTAAAAATTAATAAGAAAATTTTAATTATTTCATGTATATAAAAAAAGCCATAAAAAAGTTTATTCAATTATTTTTATATAAGGTTCCACAACCAATAGTAAAAAGAAAAACAAGTTTTTTTGCCAATCAAATTAGTAAAAGAAAATTATTTAAGATTGCTAAATTTGGTGATTTAAACCCAGATAAAATTTTTTATATAATCAAGAGAGACCCAGGTGCAGGTATGTTTTCAAATTTTGTATATATAATGAATCATTTAAGAATTGCATACTTTCATGATTTTATTCCCTATGTTGATATGGAGAAATGGCCTTCATGGTACAGTGAAAATGAACCCATAAATAATACTATGAATTCCTGGGAGTATTATTTTGATCAAGTATGTGAATACTCAAGTGAAGAAATTTATCAAAGTAAAAATATAATAATTACAAGGAATGATTTTTATAGTGATTTTTCAAAAGATCTATCTGATGATTCAATTTTTAAAATAATTTTTAAAAAATATATAAAAATTAAAGACCACATTAGTAAAGAAGCTGATGATTATATAAATAAAAACTTTAAAGATAAAAAAGTTATTGGAATTTATCTAAGAGGAGGAGAATGTAGAAGAATGCCAAATCACGGTATGCCACCGACAAAAAAACAAATAGAATACCAAATTAATAGTATTATAAAAAAAAATAATTTTGATTTGATATTTTTGTCAACAAAAGAAATAGATTATATAAATATTTTTAAAAAGAGTTACCAAAAACAACTAAATACATATGATTCATTTAAAGATCAAAAAGATTGTTTTCAAATTTATCCGCGCAAAAATCATAGATACTTGCTTGGAAAAGAAATTATTGTTGAAATGTTGATTTTATCAAAACTGCAGAATTTAACTTACAATTTATCAAATGTTAGTGCTATGTCTCTATTTTTTAATCTAAATCCAAAACAAGATAGATACTTTCTAGATAATGGAACAAATTGCAATAATAAGTTTCTTGCACAAATTTATTGGTATATTAAATATCTATTACCTGAATTCTTAGGTGGTTTCAAAAAAAATATATTAAAAAAAATATCTACATGAGTTTTTTTATTTCAATCAAATATTGAAATAAATTTTTTTGATAATCAAATCTAATTAATTGTTTTGACGCATATATTTTTTTCTTATTAAATTTATTTTTGTTATAATAATATTCCCTAATTTTTTTTGCTAAAGTTTTGTGGTCCTTTAACCTAATAAGCTCTCCACCTTTTCCATTAGATAAAATTTCAGATGGACCAGTTGAACAGTTTGTTGATATTACATATTTATTCAAACATATAGCTTCCAACAAAACATTTGGTAAGCCCTCATAAATTGCTGTATGAACAACTAGGTCAGCTTTTTTAATGTAATTATATGGATTTTTTTTAAAATTTATTATTTTAACAAAATTATTTAATTTGTTATCTACAATATAATCTTTCAAACTATTTTTTTTGTCTCCACTTCCTATGATTAAAGCTTTAAATTTAATCTTGTTTTTAATCAAATTCAATGATTTTAAAAAAGTAATTTGATCTTTTTGCTGTACCAATCTTCCAACATTAATTATTTTTAAATTATTAGTTTCAAAAAATTTAAATTTAAGAATTTCCTTAGATTTATTAACAATTATTTTTTTGTCTAAAGGATTGTAAATCCTTTTCGCTTTTACATTAAATGTACTTTTAATCTCTTTTTTAAATTTTTCGCTATTAACTATAACCTTATTTATTCTTATAAATAATATTTTAAATATAATTTTTTTAATTATATTTTTAGACCAGCCAACAGGAGAGCTATTTGATCTAGTTATTATTTTTAATCCAGGAAAGAATAAACCTACTAATGAACAATAGAGATTTGCCTGAAAAGCAAAAAGTAAAAATTTATCTTTTTTAAATAAAATTTTTATTAATTCAATTAAGCAAAAAAAATACTTTATTTTTCTATTATTAAACTTATCTAGATCAATTTTTGGATTTATTATCTTAATGTTTTTAAATTTATAATTATATTTTTTACTAGCAGTAATTATAGTTGTTCCTGGAATTTTAATAGAAAGATAATTTGCAATTATAAATAAATTTTTTTCTACACCACCACCCTCAATTGAAGGCATAAATAGAATCAATTTTCTTTTTTTCATATTTATTAAGCACTTAAATATTTAATAAAAAATATTGAAACTATTTAATATTTAGAATTATTAATTGTATATATACATCTTTTCTTTATAACTTAATAATAAAATGAAAAATAATCATAAATTAAGTTATCCACTACATGAAAATGCTTTTTCATCTAAAGATGTTAAAGAAGGAATAAGGGTGTTGTTAACAAAAAACATTACCATGGGAAAAGAAACTAGCAACTTTGAAAAATATTTTGCAAAGAAACTAGGTGTAAAATTTGCAGTTATGGTAAATTCTGGCTCATCAGCAAATTTACTTGCTACTTTTGCAAGTAAAAACCCATTAAGAAAAAAAAAATTTAAGTATGGTGATGAAGCAATTATTCCAGCTGTGTGCTGGTCAACTTCTCTGTGGCCCTTGGTTCAAGCTGGACTAAAACCAGTATTTGTAGATATAGATCCTAAAACGTTAAATATTGATTTAAAAGAATTAAGAAAAAAAATTACCAAAAAAACTAAAGTTATAATGAATATCAATGTTCTAGGTATTTCTGCTGATTTAGAAAAAATTAAAAAGATATCTAGTGAAAAAAAATTAATTTTGATTGAGGACAATTGTGAGTCGCTTGGATCTAAATTTAATAATAAATTTATGGGAACATTTGGAGATTTTGGTACTTTTTCTTTTTATTATTCACATCAAATAACATCTGGTGAGGGTGGTATGGTCGTTTGTCACAATAGGGAAGACTATGAATTGCTATATTCATTAAGAGCCCATGGATGGTCCAGAAGTCCTTTTAGCTATAAAAAAATTGCAAAAAAATACCCTAAATTAGACCCTAGATTTATATTTACTAATATGGGATTTAATTTAAGGCCAACTGATATTCAGGCTGCTATAGGTTTTAACCAATTTAAAAGATTAAATTATTTCTCCAAACAAAGAAATTTGAATAGAAAAATAATTATTGAAAAGTTAAAAAAATCAAAAAAATGGACTAATCAATTTACATTTATAGAAATACCAAAAAGAATAGAACCTTCATGGTTTAGTTTGGTTATTATAGTAGACGACAAATATGCAAATAAGAAAAAAAAATTTATAAATTTTTTATCAAAAAAAAAAATTGAAACAAGACCAATTATAAGTGGAAATTTCACAAATCAACCAGCAACAAAATTGTTTAAATTAAATTTAAAAAAAGAAAAATTTCCAAATGCAGATAAAATAGAAAAAAATGGTTTTTTTATTGGTTTAAAAACTGAAAAAATTACTAAAATCAAATTAAACTATATAGTTGAAAATCTGTTAAAGATTAGTGAAATTTAAATTGTCTAAAACTATAAACACGACTGAGCTCACTAGTTTCTTGATCAAAGTATTAAAGAAAAAAATAGTAAGAATAGGCAAGTATTGAAATCTATAGAATTTATAGGTGCACCTGGGTCGGGTAAAACATATTTTAAAGGTCAATTAAATCTTTATTTTAAAAACAAAAACATCAAACCTTATGATTATAATGAATTATTTTTACACAAATACAGTCAATTCTACCCATTAAGTGTATTTGAAAATAAAAAATTTTTCTTCAAAAAAATTACACTTAATAGTGATTATTATTTTTTAAGATATCTAAATTATAAATTAGATCAGATATTTGATTTTAAAAAAGAATTTACAAAAATTAATAACAACAACTATACATTAAATTTTTTTGAAAATTATTTTTTGAAATTCAAATTTGAAAATAAAAGCATAAAACTTCAAAACAAACTTAAAAAATGGTTAATAAGTGAATTATCTGCTATTAATATTTCTCACAAAATACGATCTAAGAAAGAAATTTTAATAAATTCTGAGGGCATAAATCAAAGAATTATAAGATTAATTTTAAATATTGATAAGGATAAAATTAAAAGTTTCTTAAAAAAAATTAAATATCAAAAATTTGAAAGTGATATCGTGATATTTATAAATACAAAACCTTCAACATGCATAAAAAGACTTAAAAAAAGAAAAGGAAATAATTATAACTCTTTAGATATTAATAATTTTTATTTAAAATCTAAGTATATCTTTGAAAATACAAAAAAAAAAAAATTTACAATAAATGATAAAATGAATATTGATTATATTTTTAAAAAAATTTATGAAAATTAACGTACTACATGTTGTTGGTGGTCCTTTAACAAATGGTGCAGCCAAAGGAGCAGATATTTTACACAAAGCTTTACTGCAGTTAGACATTAACTCTAAAATACTTAGTGACCAACCTTTGATAATTAAAAATAAAAGTCAAAAAAATTATCATGATAATATTATTTCCATAAATGATAATTTTATAAAAAAAATAATTAATAAATCATTTATCTATTTAGAGAAAATTTTAAAGTCAATATACCTTCATAGTCCACGAGAAACGTTTACAATAGGTTTTTTTGGTTTCGATATTACTAAGTTAAAAGCTTACAAAGATGCTGATATAATTCATATTCATTGGTTAGGCCAAGGTTTTATCAAACTAAAATCGTTATCTAAAATTAATAAACCAGTAATATGGACAATGAGAGATATGTGGGCTTTTACAGGTGGTTCTCATTATAGTATGGATTTTGAAAAATATGAGTCTAGCCTGACCTCTAAAATCATTCAGAAATATAAAAAAAAGAATTATAATAAAAATTTTCATTTTATAGCTGTAAGCAATTGGCTTAAAAAAAAAGCTGAAAAAAGTAATGTTTTAACAGCACATAATATAAAAAAAATTGATAATAATATTGATTTAGAGAATTTTAATAAAATTGAAAAAAAAAACTGCACGTATTCACCTAGATATTTCAACTAAAAAACAGATAATTTTATATGGCGCGCAAAATCCACAAAGCAAAAGGAAAGGGTGGGAAATATTTATCAATACATTAGAAAAATTAGATAAATCAAAATATCTATTATTAATATTTGGTAATTTTTGGTCACAAAAAATTCTAGATGACATTGGAATTGAGTATAAGATTCTTGGCTATATTAACGACAAAGTAAAATTAAACATGGCATATTCTAGTGCCGATTTTTTTGTAGCCTCATCAATTGAAGATGCTTGGCCAAAAACTTTTGCTGAAGCAATGAGTTGTGGGACACCTGTTATATGTTTTAAAGATACAAGTATATCAGAAATTGTAGACCACAAAATTAATGGCTACATTGTTAATTCATTTGATCCAGAACAGTTAAAAGAAGGAATTGACTGGCTATCAAATGAAATTAAAAAAAATAGCTTGATAGGAGATAGGGCAAAAAAAAAGGTTCTCAACTTTGATGCAAAAATTATTGCTAAGAAATATATTGATCTCTATCAAAAAGTTCTAAATAAATAAAGTATGAGTGATTTGACAAAAAGATTAGTGAAAAATAAAAAAGCCCTAATCTTTGGTATTTCAGGTCAGGATGGCTCATATTTAGCAAAATATTTAATTTATAAAAAATATAAAGTATTTGGAGTATCCAGAATAAAAAAAAAAATTCCTAACCACAAATTACTTGGCATAAATAAAAAAATACAAATGTTATATTTAGATTATTATAATTATGAAAAGATAAAAAAAATTATTTTAGACAACAATATATCTGAAATTTATTATCTGGCAGGCCAAACTAAGCCATCACTATCAAATGGTTTATTTTTAGAGACATTATACAGCAATTTAGTACCGGTATATTACATTATGGATGTAATTCTAAAAAATAACAAAGAAATTCGTTTTTTCAATGCATCATCATGCGAAATCTTTAAAGAAAGTAAAAATTTTATAAATGAAAAAAGTAAAAAAGAACCTAAAAATATATATGGTCTTAGTAAATTGATTTCATTTGAAATGGTTAAGTTTTTTAGAGAAAAATATAAATTAAAAATATGTACAGGTATTATGTTTCATCATGAGTCAATGTTAAGAGATAAAGATTTTGTTTTAAGGAAATTGGTAAACACTGTTGAACAAATTAAGCTGAACAAGCAAAAACATGTTAAACTAGGTAATATTAATATAAGCAGAGATTGGGGATGGGCCCCAGAATATGTCACTCTTTTTCATAAAATGATTAATCAAAAAAAAATGGAAGATTTAATAATAGCTACTGGTGTGACGGTAAAATTAAAATTTTTGATTAAAAAAATATTTAAATATCATGATTTAAATTGGATAAAACATATTAAAATTGAAAACAAATTATTAAGAAAATTTGATACCGCTATAATAAAAGCAGATAATAAGAAAATTAAGAAAAAATTTAAGTGGAGTCCTGTCAATACTGGTGAAGATATAATTAACAATCTATTAAAAAATAGATTGGATTAAATTTTAATGTCATTAAAATTAAAGGAATATTTTAGGCTTCCAAAAACCCAAAAAAATAGACTCAAAGAAGGTGGAAGGAGAATAAAAAAAAATAATGTAAATGTTAACCCTTTTTTTTCTATAATAACTGTAGTCCTAAATAATGAAAAATTTATAGAACAGACAATCAAGAGTGTATTGAATCAAAAGTATAAAAATTTTGAGTATATAATTATCGATGGAGGTTCAACAGATGGTACAATTGAAATAATTAAAAAATATGAAAAAAAGATTGATTATTGGGTAAGTGGAAAAGACAAAGGACTTTATGATGCTTTTAACAAAGGTATGAGTGTCGCTAAAGGAGAATTCATTGGTATAATTAATTCAGATGACCTTTATACAAAAAATTCATTAAGTATTATTTCTAAATATGTATTAAGTAATAAGAAAATAGATTTTATCTTTGGCAGTGTGAAAAAACATTGGGGAATACTGCATGGTTACAGACCAGAAAAAATTTTTTACAGTTGGGGTTTTTACTCAAGTCATTCAACTGGGTTTTTTCTACGTAGAAAAGCAGCGTGTAAAGTAGGATTGTACAATATCAAATATAAATATCATGCAGATTATGATTATTTTTATAGGTTAATTGTTCAATGTAAATTAAAAGGTACTGCTACGAAAAAAAAAGAGATAGTAGGAATTTTTAGAAGAGGTGGTTTTTCTAGTACAATTAGTTTTAGAAAATTATTTAAAGAAGAAATGTTAATTAGATGGAATCATAAACAAAATTTATTTTTATTGTTTATCATTTTTATTCACAAATTTTTTAAACATTTTAATAAAATAATTAAGTCATGAAAATATTAATCACAGGAGCTGCAGGATTCATAGGATCTAAAATGTGCAATGAATTAATAAATAATAAGAAAAATAAAGTTTATGGTGTAGATAATTTAAATAATTATTACTCAGTAAAATTAAAAAAATTAAGAATCAAAGAACTAAATAAAAAAAAAAACTTTAAATTTTTTAAATTGGATCTTAAAAATAATTCTGATTTTAAAAAGATAGCCCACTTAGATAAAATCGATATTATATACCATTTTGCTGCTCAAGCAGGTGTCAGATACACCCTAAGCGATCCAAAAAGATACTTTGATGACAATATTAAAGTTTTCTTTAATTTATTGAATTTTATCAAAAATAAAAAAATAAAAAAATTATTCTTTGCTTCTTCAAGCTCTGTATATGGAGATCAAAAAAAATATCCTATTAGTGAAGACGCTGCTTTATATGAAAAAAACTTTTATGGATTTTCAAAAAAAATTAATGAATATACAGCCAAAGTTTTTAGTAAAATTTATGGAGTACAAATTATTGGGCTTAGATTTTTTACTGTATTTGGTGAATGGGGAAGACCAGATATGTTAATATTCAAATATTTGAAAGCAAATTTTACCAATCAAAAGTTTTTCTTAAATGAAAATGGTAAACATTTTAGAGATTTTACTTATATTGAAGATGTAATAAAAATATTGATAAAATTAAAAAATACTAAATTTACGGATAAATTTTTAGTTTTAAACATTTGCTCTAATAAACCAGTTAAAGTAATTTCTGTAATTGATCGCATGAATAATCTAGACAAAAAATTTAAGTATACAGCACAATCGTCAAAAGAATTAAGAAAAATTGAAGTTAATATTACACATGGCAATAATTTGAAAATAAAAAAATTATTGAAAAATTTTAAGTTTACCAGATTTAATTTAGCATTATCAAAAACAATTAATTGGTATGTAAAAAATAAAATTTATAAAATAACTTAAAATAAAAATTTCTATTATTTTATGAAAAAAAAAGTCTTTTATTGGTCTCCCTGTTTAAATCCAGTTGGTACTGTAAAATCTACATTAAATTCTGCTTTGTCGCTAGGTCAATATGGGAAGAATAATTTTGAAGTTACTGTAATTAATGCATGTGGTGAATGGGACCAATATTTAGAATTTTTTAAAAAAAATAATATAAATGTTATAAATTTTAAAATAAAATTTTATAAATTTCTTCCAAAAGTAGGTTTTTTTCAAAGCAGGTTTTCATATCTAGTTATATATTTTCTTTGCTTCATACCATTATTAAGATTGATTAAAGCTTCTAAGCCCGATTACCTTATTGTTCACTTAATTACTTCTCTACCACTAACAATAATGAGTTTATTTAACTTAAGTACTAGATATATTTTGAGAATTTCTGGAATGCCAAAATTGAACTTTCTAAGAAAAAATTTTTGGAAACTAATATCAAAAAAAATTTTTTCGGTTACCTGCCCTACATTGGCATTAAAATCAAATCTTATAAAAATGAATTTATTTGATGAAAATAAAATAAAATTTTTACCTGATGCAATATTGGATATAAAAAAAAATAAAAAGCAGTCCATTCAATTACCGAATGACTTTAAAAAATTTGAAAACAAAAGAATAATTATTGCAGCAGGAAGATTAACAAAACAAAAAAACTTTTCTTATTTATTGGATGAATTTTCAGCCTTTCTTAAAAAAAACGATCAATTTATTTTATTAATCTTAGGAGAAGGTGAGGAAAGAAATCAATTAAAAAAAAAAATTTTAGAAAATGGAATAAAAGATAAAGCATACTTGCTAGGAAATGTTGATAATGTAAGTAGCTATTTTATAAAAAGTGAAATATTTGTTTTATCTTCACTGTGGGAAGACCCAGGGTTTGTAATGATGGAAGCAGCAATTAATAATTTGTATGTAATTGCTAGCGACTGCCCCAACGGTCCTGTTGAGTTTTTAAACAATGGAAAAAATGGAATTTTATTTCCAAGTAATACCAAAGGCAAACTATTTTCTAGTTTATTAGAATTTAATAAATTATCTGAAAGAAAAAAGTTTATTGATAAATGTGAATTAAAAAAAAACTGTAAAAAATATACAAGATTTAGACATTTTATTGAAATCAATAAAATTTTAAAGTTTAATATCTTGTAAAGTAATACGAGTTAAATTTGAAAATAAAAAAATGGAACTTATTAGTATAATTCTACCTTATTATAAAAAAAAATCTTTTATAAGCAAAACAATAAAGTCTATTTTGACTCAATCTTATTCAAAATTTGAATTAATAATGATTTATGATGACCATGATAAAAAAGAACTAATTTATTTAAAAAAATTAATAAAAAATGATTCAAGAATACAATTAATAATTAATAAAAAAAATATAGGAGCTGCAAAATCTAGAAATAAAGGAATATTAAAATCTCAAGGAAAATATATCTGCTTCATAGATGCTGATGATATCTGGAAAACCAATAAATTGAAAATACAATTAGAATTTATGAAAAAAAATAAGTGTTATTTATCTCATTCGAATTATAGAATCATAAATAATAATGATGAGATTGTAGGATTAATGAAAGTTAAAAAGTTATTAGAATATAATAATCTTATTTATTCTTGTGATATAGGACTCTCTACAGTAATGATTGATGCAAAATTAAGATCTAAAATTGTCTTTCCCAACATAACAACAAAAGAAGATTTCATACTTTGGTTAAAACTTTCAAAAAAGCATAAGTTTTTTGGATTACAACAAGACCTTGTAAGCTGGCGAAAAAACAAGACATCATCATCATATGTAAGTCAAAAAATTAGAGATGCTTTTACCCTTTATTCAAAATATGAAAAATTTAGTTTAATTAAATCATATTTATTTGTAATGGTGCTTTCATTCAATTTCATTAGGAAAAGTTTTTTACAAAAGTTTTATAAATGATTAAATTTTTACTTTATTCAATTATTTATTATTTAATCAATATAATTTTTATAAAATATAATTTTTTAATAGATAAATTAAATATATCCAACCATAAAAGAAAAATATCTTCAAATTTAGTAACACCACTATCTGGTGGAGTTATTTTCATTTTAATTTTTCCATTTATTGATTTAAATCAAAACTATTTTTTACTATTTGCAATAATTTCTTTTTATGTTCTTGGGTTAATGTCAGATATTAATTTCATATCATCTCCAAAAGTTAGAATAACTCTTCAAACATTAAGTATTTTATCTTTTTTAATACTCGATGATCTTTCAGTAAAGTCATTATCTATTAATATGTTAGATAATTTATTAGAATTTAGAATAATTAATATTTTTTTTCTATTAATTTGTTTGCTTGTCTTAGTGAATGGATTTAATTTTTTAGATGGAGTGAACACGCTTGTGATTGGAAATTTTATAATATGTTTATTTTCTATTCTTTATCTTTCAACAAAAAATGGATTAATTTTAGATTTTATAATTATTGAAAATCTATTGATAATATTTTCTGTAATATATTTATTTAATTTTTTTGGAAAATCCTTTTTGGGTGATTCTGGCACATACGCAATAAGCTTCTTAGTGGGTGTATTGTTTATAAATTTTGCTTATGAAAATTATTTAACAGTTTCACCATATTTTGTTGGTAGTATTTTGTGGTATCCAGCAATAGAAAATTTATTTTCAGTTTTGAGAAGATTATCTTCAAGGGATAAAATCTCAAATGCTGATAACAGACACTTACATCATTTTTTATATGCATTTATAAAAAAAAATTTTTTATTAAAAAAAAGTTTATTTATTAATACATTTACTGGTGTCATAATTAATATTTACTTAATTATCTCTGCATTAACTTCAACTATATACTTTAATCAAACTAAAATATTACTACTGATAATAACTATAAATTTTATTATTTATTTTGTTATATATTTTTTATTGTTAAAAAAATCACGTTAAAAGAATAATTTAACCATATGCATCAAAATTAGTGATCCATCTTTAAAAGCATTGACTTTTTTTAGTCCTGCAATCCTTTTTCTTTCATATGAACTAATTGATGATATTTTCATATTAGATTTTTTTGCTTTTATTGGTAACTCAACACAAAAAGTGAAGTCTTTTTGAGATAAGTTTAACATTTTAGCTTTATCAGTTCTACCCATTGTAAAAGTATATAAAATATCGGTTATCTTAAGTTTAAAAAGTATATTGCCAATTAATGTAAATATAAAATTACCAATCTTAGTAATAATAGTATCATCATCGCTGCCAGAGTTTGCTTGATATCTAGAAGCAAATAAAAAATCTAAATTTGCATTATTAATTGTGTTATGCATTTTTTCTAATTCGGAAGGGTCAAATGAACCATCGGCGTTAAAGATACAAAAAAATTTCGTATTACATCTGTTGATACCCTCAATCAGGGCATCTCCATAACCAAAATTCTTTTGATAAATGATCTTAGCATCATAATTTTTTATGGATTGAATTGTTTCAATATCAGTCTCATGTAAAATAACATTAATTTTATAATCATATTTTTTCAATTCCTCTAATACAACGGGCAGACTTTCTGCTTCATTTTTGGCTGGAATTATTAAGGTTAAATCGTTCATTTTATAAAATTTTAAAGTTAAAAATTGTTATTTTTAAGTGATAAACATTGAAATTTTTATTTCCTAACTAATATAACTAAACAGAATATAAATATATTTTAATATATAAAATGCAATATAAATATTTGTAATGCAAAATTTATCAATACTTTTTTCTTATTACCTATTAATTATTATTTCAATATTGGGGTATGGATTTTTTTTTCTAAAAATTTTTGATAAAAAATTAGATAATAATAATTTTGGGTACGTGGGGTTATTTGGGCTATATGTGCTTTTAATCTATTCATACTTGAGTAATTTTATTATTGCTCATTCTGAAGCACATAATTTTTTAATTATAATTATTGGATTTTTTCTATTCATCTTAAAAATCCAAAAAAATTACTCAAAATTTAAAAAGCAAATATTTTTTACTTTTATAGTTTTTCTTTTTTTGTCAAGTTCATTAATTTTATTTAAAAACCATGATGATTTTCCATATTATCATTTTCCTTATACATATTATTTAACACAACAAAGTTTTTATTTTGGTGTTGGTCAATTTAATCATGGTTTTAGAACACCATCATCAATATTCTACTTGAATTCATTATTTTATTTACCATCTGCAAAACATTTTTTATTTAATTTTACCTCTGTTTATATCTTGGGTTTTGTAAATATTATTTTATTAAAGAAAATTCACAATTTTTTTGATTATTTTAAGATTAAGAAACAAGATATTAATTTAACAAATTATTTAAGTTTATTTTCACTAATTTTTATAAATATTTTTTTTTATAGGATTTCAGAACATGGTACAGACCGCTCTGCACAAATATTGATATTTTTATTAGTAATTGAATTATTGGTATTAGTGAAATTGAAAAGAATAAAAAGTTTAGATCTGTTTAATATTTATTTATTAGGTTCTTTAATAATTTCGTTAAAAGCATTTTATATTCTATATGTGATTTTAATTATACCTTTATTCTTATTAATAAAATCAAGAAAACAAGAAAACATTAAAGTAATTAATTTTTTAATTTTAAATAAATTTTTTGTTTTATTTTTATTATTATTATTTTTTGTTTTATTTTCTTATTTTGTTAATACAGGATGCATAATTTACCCATTAAGTATGACATGTTTTGATAGTTTAAATTGGAGCATTCCTTCAGAACAAGTTCAAGCAATGAATAATTGGTACGAGTTATGGGCAAAAGGAGGTGCTGCACCAAATTTTAGAGTTTCAAATCCTGATCATTATATATTAGGATTTAATTGGCTTAACAATTGGATTGATATTTATTTTTTTAATAAGGTTTCTGATTTTATTCTTGGATTGCTATTACTGATTATAATTGTTGTTATTTTTTTTAGAAGAGAGTTTTTTAAAGAAAAATCTAAAAAAGTAAATAACCATATATATATAACTTATTTTATAATATTAATTTTGGGCTTTGAATGGTTCTATAATCATCCTTCATTAAGGTATGGTGGGTATTGTATTGTTGCTTTATTATGTTTTATACCAGTGTGCCTTAAGCTTGATGTTAAAAATTTTGATTTTAAAAAATATACTAGATCTATTTTTATTTTAATTTTTATTGCAATGTTGGTGTTTAATGTACGAAATATAATGAGAATAGGTAAAGAGATAAGCTTTTACAGCTATAAGCCATCAGAAAATGTATTTTATTTTGTTAGTGATGATCATTTTCGTATCCAAAAACAGATGAATAACTTCATAGTTAAATACAATGAATGCATCAATTTAAAAAAAGCATGCGATCTTTCAAAACAAAAAATATATCAAAATTATGGTAAAATGATATTTAAAAAAAATGATTAAAAAAATAATTTTATTCATCATAGGTATCTTCGATTTTTTTCATCAAAGAAGAATCATTGCTTCAATTAAAAAAAGAGGCTTTAAAAAGATTAACACTTTTTTAGATGTAGGGGCACATAAAGGAGAGTCAATAAACTTTTTTTTGAAGAATATGGAAATTAAAAAAATTATATCATTTGAAGCGAGCCCATTAAATTTTGAAATTTTAAAAAAAAATAGAAATAAATACTTAGAAAAATTTCCCAATACAGAAATAATAATTGAAAATATTGCCTTAGGATTTGAAAACAAAGAAGTATTATTTAAACAATTTAATGAAAGCTCTTCTTCAACATTGAGTGAAATAAATGAACAATCAAAATATTTTAAAAAAAAATTTAAAGTTCTAAATTTTTTTAGTAATAAAAAAATTTATAAAACTATAAAAATAAAAGTTGAAACATTAAGTGATTACTTGGATAAAAATAATATTAATAGAGTTGGCTTTCTAAAAATTGATACAGAAGGATATGAATATGAAATTTTAAAAGGAATGGTAAATAAAATCAAATCTGTAGATATTATAATGTTTGAACATCATTATGATAACATGATAAAAAAAAATTATACTTTTAATGATATTAATGAGCTTTTAAAGCAAAATAATTTTAAACAAATATATAAATCTAAAATGCCATTTAGAAAAACGTTTGAATACATTTATTGCAAAGGTGAATTATTACATTGAAAAATTTAAAAGTATCAGTTTTAATAGCAAATTATAATAATCAAATGTACATAAATGAATGTATACGTTCATTACAAAATCAAACTTACAAAAATATAGAAATAATATTTCATGACGACTTTTCATCTGATAATTCTCTAGATAAAATAAATAAATTTAAGAATATTAAGATTATTAAAAATAAAAAAAGAAATAAAGTAGGATCATTTAATCAAATAGAGGCATACAAAAGAGCATTTAAAAAAAGCACAGGTGATATAATCTTCCTATTAGACAGTGATGATTTTTTTGCTAAAAATAAAATAGAAAAAATAGTCAAGTTTTTTTCATATAATAAGAAATTAGTATCAGTATTTGATTTACCAATTTTAAAATATAAAAAAAATTTGATATTTAAAAAAAATAAAAAAAAAATAATAAAAAATTTTTGGCCATATATACCACCTCAAAGTTGTATCTCAATTAGAAGAAAAAATTTTATAAAGATAATTGGTAATATCGATTATAAAATATTCCCAGACATATGGATGGATTTCAGAATAGCATTGTATTTAATTTATGTTTATAAAAATTTTTTTATCTTGGAGCAAAATTTAACTTATTATAGGCAGTCAGCGAATATGATTTCTTCTGAATTTAGTTTTTTTTCAATTTCATGGTTAAAAAGAAGAATGCAAGCACATAAATATATAAAATATTTCTTTTTAAAACAAAAAATAACGTACCATAGAAATTTAGACTATTTCTTAACATCCATTATAAATTATTTTATTTAATGGAAAAAAAATTATTAATTATAGGAAGAAAAGGTTTTCTTGGTAGTAATCTTATAAAATTTTTTAAAAAAAATATGAATTTAACAACTATTAATTTTGAAAATTTTATTTCAAATAATCAGATTTATAATAAAAAATATGATTATATTATTAATTGCTCATCTAATAAAAGTTTTCTTAATAAAAAACATTCCTTAAAAAATGATAATGATTTTATAATAGCTAGTAAAATTGCACATTCTGAAACTAAACTAATTATGTTTAGTACTAGAAAAATATATAAACCTAAATATGATATTAAAGAAACAGATTTAAAAAAGCCAATATGTAATTACTCAAAAAATAAACTAATATCTGAAAATCTTGTTAAGAAAACATTAAAAAATAGATCTCTAATTTTACGAGTTGGCAATGTAATCGGTTTACCTGTTCTAAATAAGCGCAAGATACACAAAACTTTCGTTGATATATTTTTTGATAAAGCCAAGTCAGGAATTATTTATAAAAACCCACGTATATATAAAGATTTTCTACATATTAGTATGTTTAATAGAATGGTTTTTGAATTAATAAACAAAAATGCTTTTGGAACTTACAATTTATCATCAGGTAAAAATTTTTTTTTAAATGAAATAGTTAATTGGCTCAATTTTTATAACAAAAAAAAAATTATTAAAATTTTACCCAAAAAAAGCTTTAATAATGATAGTTTTACATTAAATAATACAAAACTTATGAATAAAATTAAAATTAAAAATAGTTCGAATGATCTTAAAAATGAATGTATGAAGATAAGTAAAAAATTTTTTAAAAATAAATGAAACAAAAAATTGCTTTGATATTTGGAATAACAGGTCAAGATGGCTCATATCTTGCTGACTTTTTATTAAAAAAAAATTATATAGTACATGGTATCAAAAGAAGGTCTTCATCTTTAAATACAGGCAGAATTGATCATCTATATCAAGATCCGCACGAAAGAAAGAGAAAACTTATTCTCCATTATGGTGATGTGACTGATGCAATTTCTGTTTCTTCATTAATTAAGAATATCAAGCCTGATGAAATTTATAATCTTGCTGCCCAGTCTCACGTGGCAGTATCTTTTGAAGTACCTGAATATACGGCAAATGCAGATGGTATTGGAGCTTTAAGAATATTAGAGGCAATAAAATTTCATCGGTTAGAGGGAAAAACCAAATTTTATCAGGCTGGTACTTCAGAGATGTTTGGTAGAGTTATGGAAATTCCTCAAACAGAAAAAACACCATTTTATCCAAGAAGTCCATACGGTGTTGCAAAAGTTTATGCTCACTGGATAACTATTAATTATAGAGAGTCGTACAATATGTTTGCTTGTAATGGTATTTTATTTAACCACGAAAGTCCTGTTAGAGGAGAAACTTTTGTTACAAAAAAAATAGTTAGTGGTCTTTGTAAAATTAAATTAGGTAAACAAAAAAAATTGTTTTTAGGCAACCTAAATGCAAAAAGAGATTGGGGGCATGCTAAAGATTATGTTGAAGCAATGTGGAAAATGTTACAAAAAAAAATTCCTACTGATTATGTAATCTCTACTGGCAAACAGTATTCTGTTAAAGATTTTGTTAACTTGGTACTAAAGGAGCTAAATTTAAAATGTAATTGGAAAGGCAAGGGTATTAAAACAAAATGTTTTGATGAAAAAGGGATTGCTATTATAGAGTGTGATAAGGCTTATTATAGACCACTAGAAGTAGACACCTTATTAGGTGACTCAAGTAAGGCTAGAAAAGAATTAAATTGGATACCTAAATATAACATAAATGATTTAGTAAAAGAAATGGTTTATTCAGAATTGAATAAATACAATTAATTAATATGATTAAATTAAGTTCCAAGATTTATGTAGCAGGACATAATGGATTAGTTGGGAGCTCAATTGTAAGAAAATTAAAAGAAAAAGGATATAAGAATATTATTGTTTCTAGTAGAAAAAAATTAAATCTTTTAAATCAGTTAAATGTTCTAAAATTTTTAAAAAAAAAGAAACCTGAATTTATTTTTATAGCTGCTGCAAAAGTAGGGGGAATATATTCAAATAATAGATATAAAGCTGATTTTATTTATGAAAATTTATCAATACAGACCAACATCATAAATGGAGCCTATAAAGCTGGTATCAATAATCTATTATTTTTGGGATCTAGTTGTGTTTACCCAAAAAAATGTAAACAACCAATAAAAGAAAATTATTTATTAACAGGTGAACTGGAAGCAACGAATGATGCTTATGCTATAGCCAAAATAGCCGGCATTAAGATGTGTCAAAGCTATAACGAACAGTACAAAACTAACTATAGATGTTTAATGCCAACAAACACATTTGGTCCTAATGACAGATATGACGAATTAAATTCGCATTTTTTCCCTGCACTGATTAAAAAAATAACTAAATTAAAAGATAGTAAAAAAAACACACTTCTCTTATGGGGAAATGGAAAAGCAAAAAGAGAAGTTATATACGTTGATGACATTGCAGATGCTTGTGTTTATTTTATGAATAAAAAAAAAATGCCTCTGTTGGTAAACATTGGAACAGGAAAAGATTATACAATCGATTATTATGCAAAACTTATCGCAAAAACGATTTTACCAAAAAAAAGAATTATTATTAAGTATGACAGAAATAAACCTAATGGAACACCAAGAAAGGTGATGGATGTATCTTTAGCAAAAAAATTTGGATGGACGTATAATACCAAACTTAAAAATGCTATATTAAGCACTTATCAGTCGTACTTAAAAGAAACCAATTAAATTCATGAAAAATATTATTGTTATAACAGGAGGCGCAGGTTTTGTTGGTTCTAACCTTATTTCATTTTTGTTAAAAAAAACAACATTAAAAATTATCAGTATAGATAATTATTCAACTGGAAAAAGAAAAAATCATAAATTAGATAAAAGAGTTTCATATATAAATGATAATACAAAAAATATTGCCTTAATCCTAAAAAAAAAAAAAGATAGAATAAAAACAATTTTTCATTTTGGTGAATTTTCTAGAATATACCAAAGTTTTTTGAAGATGAATGAATGTATAAACTCAAATACAATTGGTTCACATGAGGTATTTAACTTTTGTCTTTTAAATAAAATAAAACTCATATATTCAGCAACATCTGCAAGTATTGGAAATAAAGGTAACGATAAAAATTTATCACCTTATGCATTTACAAAAGCTAAAAATCTTGAAATGTTAGAAAATTTAAAAAAATGGTATAAATTTAAATTTGAAGTAATTTATTTCTATAATGTTTATGGACCACAACAAATAGAGATTGGCCCTATGGCTACTGTAATCGGAATTTTTGAAGATCAGTTTAAAAAAAAGATGCCATTAACTGTTGTTAGACCTGGAACACAATCAAGGCGATTTACACATATTAATGATACTATCGATGTATGTTATTATGCATGGAAAAAAAATAAGTGTAGACACTATAGTATATCCAATAAAAAAAGTTACACGATTATTGAAGTTGCAAAATTGTTTAATACTAAAATTAAGTTTATTCTATCCAGAAAAGGTGAGAGATATGCCTCAGCTCTAACAAGTTTAAACTTATCAAATAAAGTTCATAAAATTTTTGGAAAAATTAACCTCAAAGATTATGTGGAAAATATTGTTAAAAAATCTTAAAAGAGAGTACATTTCTTTGTTTACAATATCTTTATTTTAGGTATAACACTCTCGCCGGTGATTATTGCGAAGGGGTTATACCCGATCCCATTCCGAACTCGGAAGTCAAGCCCTTCAGC
>MDTF01006523.1_pt1 | contig 31486 bp, 28 predicted proteins | sample 811191 | NCBI WGS metagenome assembly MDTF01 (sample SAMN05326649, study PRJNA326480) | marine metagenome | isolation source: seawater | place: Southern Ocean | collected 2011 | reverse complement strand
TGTTGAGTCTAAAAACTTATCAAGCAGCAGTGAGAGCGAAAATGTTGAGTCTAAAAACTTATCAAGCAGCAGTGAGAGCGAAAATGTTGAGTCTAAAAACTTATCTTTCATTACGTCAGGAAGATCAATTATTTGGAAACAAATAATTAAAGACTATGATTACAAAAAAATATTCGGTTATGGGCCACAGGCGGATCGATTTATATTTTTAAAAATAAATAAAGATAAAAAAATTAATAGATATATGAGTAACTCATCTAATTCTCTTTTTTATGCGTTTATTTGTGGTGGTTATATTTCCTTACTTTTAATGGTATTGATAAATTTATATGTACTTTATTTAATAATTATTTATTTAAAAAATAAAGTCTATTTGAGAAAAGATAATTTTATTATTAACTCTTCATTTCTTATCATTTTATTTTTAGGAGGACGATCTATGCTTGAAAACTCTTATGCAGTTTTTAGTGTAGATTTTATGATATTTATTTCAACTGTAATTGTGTTTGAAAAAACACTGAAAAGCATTAGTTATAAATTAGTTAAATAATTTTTAGTACCATGCCTTCAAATGCCTCTGAGTGATTTAAAATTATTTAGTAACTGTCTTTCATGAATAAAAAGTTATCTTTTTAATTTATGATTAAAATAGATAAAAAATCCAAATGGGTAATATAATAATATCGAATACCAATTGTTAAAAAAATTTCCACTAGGTATAATTGGTAAAAAATTTATGCTCAATGATATAATTGTTATATAATATGGTAATATATAGGAATCATTATCACCTTTGAAACACCACACATATAAAAATTCTTTGAAAAGATAACAGTAAAACAAGATATAAAATAACAAGCCTATTGAGCCTAGTTCAGATATAATTTGCGCTAATAAATTATGTGGGTGCGTTTCACAGGCATCATCTCTTGGATAAAGGTGGGGAGTATTATGTAAACGCAAGTGCCAGTTTGATTGTTTATTATCATTATTAAAGTTCCAATAATATTTTTTAGTACTTTCTACTTTCCAAACATTACTATTAAAATTGTTTATTCTATTAATAACTGCTTGCGTATATTCTTTATTTTTACAGGCTTCTCTATAAGTTTTGGGTCCAGTTCCCAATATTATATTTTTTTTATATATTTCAAATGATTGAACAATCATATTATGGTGAGTGGAACTAAACACCACAAAGTTATCTTCATAAACTTCATTCATCTGTAAACTAGTAGCTTTAATAATTCTATTAGAGGGTGCATAATTTAAAAAAACTGTGGTGATAAATATTCCAAAAAAAATAGTTATCAATAATAGACCCTTTTTTATAAATTTTTTATAAAATGTAAGTAATACAATAAATAATATATAAGAGGCAAATGCTGTTCTTTCTGCACTAGCTATAATAAATAAACCACCTAATAATGTTAAAGAAATAATTAGTAAAAAATTTTTTTTATACATAAAAGTTAAAATTAAAAAAACTGGTAAAGTTTTAATAATAAAACTTCCTAATACTTTTTCATCACCAAAGAAACTTGCAAATCTTATGACCGCATAGTCTTTAGAGTCAAAACCTTCCCTAATAATTAAAAATAAATAATCTAAAAAAAATAGAGCAAACATAAATAAAAATGAAAAATAAAGATATTTGATGAATCTATCTTCATCAAAATTTAGCAGCGTAAAAATTAAATAAGAATATAGATAAAATCTAAAGTAAAATAGACTATTTTTTAATGACAGATCAAGTGAGATTGAATTAAAAATAGTATTTAGAATAAGATAAAACCAAAAAAGAGTACAGTAGATTAAAATAGACTTATTAATTTTAATATATTCGTTTTTAATAATATTAGAGAAAAATAATAAAAATAATAAAAAAATTATTAGTTCAGCTAAGAATGGACCAGCAATTAAAGCAAATGGTAACAATAAAATTAAGTAAAATTTCACCTCAAGAAAGTTGTTTGAAAATAATTTTTTTCTAATGTGTGTCATTATTAATGATAATTTAGTATATAGATTTCATATTATAAATAATTAAAAAAAATATTATAAATAAAATGTTAAATTACTATAAGGAAAATAAATTATTAATACACTTATTATTTTCTTGGATAATTTTATGGGGTTCGTTAAATAGCTACCCTCATCCAATGATAGATTTGAAAAATTTCTTAATTTCTATAAGTCAAAATAATATTACTAAACAAGACATCTATTTTTTTATTTCTAATGTTAGAGTTTACGCACCTCTAATATTGACATTTTTTATAAGTTACTATTGTTTATTTGCAGATAAAGGAAAAAATAAATTTAATTTCATTTTAACATCATTTTTTTTGATTTTTTTACTACAATTAATAGGCCTAATTAGTTCTGATTTAAATAATTTTAATTTAGCAAGAACTTTCCTAGTAATACTGGCTATCAACGGAATATTAATTTTCTACAATCTAAATTCAAAATTTAATTATCAACAAATAAAAATATTTTTTTATATAAATTTATTTTTTTTAATTTTGATAACATTCATTTATTTGCCTATGATATGGAAAGAATTCTCCACATCTGATTCAATATATTTTTATGGTACAAAAACTTGGGCTTACAACTCTTTTCAAGACGCTAATATTCGTGTAACTGGTTTATCGAGAATACTACTTTTATTATTTGTATTTTGTCTAATAAAACTAAATGACAATATTTCAATGAAATACAAGTTTTTTCTAATTATTTTACTTATTTTTTTAGGTACAAACATTTGGGGCCTTCAATCTCGATTAGTGATAGGAATGTTTTGTATTCTGATATTTTTAAATTTAGTATTATTTTCACATGGGAAATTTTTTAAAAATTTTATCATTATATTATCTATAATTTTTGCTTCATTTTATTCTTTTCATTTGCTTCAAATTACAAAGATTGCTTATATGGATCAAGTTCTAAAAAATAATGGACAAGAAGATTTTAATTTAATTATGAATAAGTCATCCTTGGCATTTACAACAATAGATAAAATAATAATAAAAATTGTAAAAGATAATAAGAGGGAGGAAGATTATCTTATAATTAAAAAACATATGAAAGATAACGGTGAAAATCGATTGCCAGAAGAAAAAAATCGATTATCAAATACTATAAATACAATAAAAGAAAATACTACAAATGTTACAACAACTACCTATGCTTTCTCAGCAAGAAATTTAATTTGGAAGAAAATAATTAAAAACTATGATTATAAAAAAATATTTGGATATGGACCACAGGCTGATAGACATGTTCTCTTGAAGGAGAAAGAAAGCACAGAAAAAGGACAACTTATAAAAAAGTATGAAAAAAGTGATGAGGCAAATTATATAAAGACCATGAAATCTGAGGGGCCTGGACCTGGTGGTTATATGTCAAATGCTTCAAGTGCCTATTTCTATACTTTAATATGTGGTGGTTATTTTGCTTTGCTACTAATCATTTTAATAAATTTATACGTATTATTTCTTTTATTTGTTTATTTAAAAAATAAGATTTATTTACAAAATGGTAACTTTATAACTAATTCCATATTTTTATCGATCATATTGTTACTTATAAGATCTGTGTTTGAAAACTCTTATACTGTTTTTAGCTTAGATTTTTTAATATTTATTTCTAATATAGTTATTTTTGAAAAATTGTTAAAAGAAAAAAAAATCAATCTTTATAAATTTTCCAGGTAATTTTTTTAAACTTGTTTGTCAACTCCCCATAAAAATAGTGATAAAAAGTAAAAATTAATCTAAAAGTTCTTCTTTTAGTTTCATACTTCAGCCTCCAAATACCTTCAAAATATTTTTCAAGATATTTAGGAACTGGTTTTTCCTGTCCTGAAAGCATATTTAAAGCACCACCTATACAGAAAATTCTATAATTATCGTTGTTTTGAGATATTTTTAAAGCGATATATTCTTGTTTTGGAGTTGGTAAAGTAAGCATTACTAATTCATTTTTTTCAACTTTAGGTAAACTTTTTATAATTACTTCTACATTTCCAAAAGGCAGGTTTGAGTGCTTAATCTTAACTCCATATCTTTTTATTAAAAAATCTTTAGCTCTTGTTCCTAAATCTCCCAAAACATGAATGAACTCTACATCTTTAGGGATTTTTAGATTATTTATTAAATCTCTTCCAGAAATTTTTTTTATTTCTCCACGCTTATAAAACCTTGTTGCAAACAGACCATCTGGCCAGTGATACATATTTTTTCCAAACACCTTATTATCTTTAATAAAAGACCCTAAAAAAGCTAAATTTAATCCAGACAGAATAAAGTTTTTATGAAAAGGGATGTCATCAATCTCTTTAATTAAGTTTATAATAATGTTTTGGCTTTTACTTAAATTAAGTAAAATTAAATTTAATTTTTTATAAGATTCATCAAAATTAAATAAGTGATATGTATTCTTATTAAAGAAGTTTTTGATTTTATTTTCATCTTTAAGAATTTTTAGTCTTAATATATTGTTAACTAGTTCATTCACTTTTCCTGGTTCTGATGTCAAACCGAAATGACCATCATCTGTAATTCTTTTTATCTCACCATTAGCATGACAAAGAATTGGTTTTTTGAAATTGAGATATGTAGAAAATTTTCCGGGTATTGTGAATGAACCAACTTTTCCAGACTTTAAGCTAACTAATAGAGCATCTGCATGCTGAATATAACTTGGAACTTCTAATAAAGGTACTGATGGTAACCATTCTATATTTTTAATATTTTTTTTAATTATTGTTCTTTGTAACCATTTTCTTTTTCTACCATCACCAATAATGATTAATCTAACTTTTTTATCTCTTATTAACTCCATACCATCAATTAATTCTTCAAAATTTTGAGTCTCCCCGATTGTACCAGTAAAAAAGATGTTAAAATAAGAAGGGTCTATATCGATGTTTTTAGCTTTTATTTCTGAGTTATAATCAATTATTTCTGGCCAAGAGTGTAATAGATGAATCTTATCAATATTAACAATTTTTGATATTTCATTAAAAAATGAAACGGACTGTACATAAATTATATCTGTTTTTTTATATATATAATCTACAATTTTTTTTAGAATATTAAATAAATATTTATTAGTTATGATATTTAATTCCAAAATAATTTCTGGCCATAAATCTAATACCCATATCACCGTTTTTGCCTTATTAAATTTTGACAAAAAAATAGCAATTAAACCAATAGTTACAGGGGATGTAGCAAAAGTAAAAATTAAATCATATTTTTTTTTTTCTTAGTTTAAAAAAACTAAAAAGAATTGAACTAAAAAAAAATGAAACATAATTTAATGTTAAATCAAATTTACTGCCAGATTTTCTCGTATATAATGGAACGCGATAAATTTTTGCTCCACTAAATTCTTTAAAAATATCAGGATTTTTTTTATAGTCTGAATATATTTCCCCGCCAGGAAAATTGGGTTTTCCTGTAAGTACATCAATATCATGACCGTCTTGCTTCCACCTAGATACTAGATCGTTTACCCTGAAGTTTTCAGGCCAAAAATATTGACTTATTACTAGAATTTTCACCTAATATTTTTTCCAAACAACTCTATTAACATATGGAATATAACTATTTATTATTCTACTGATCTTCTCTGAAATTATAACTTTTTTATAGTCTGATATTATAGTATTTTCTGTCTTTCCTTTGAGACACAATTCAAGATTATTCATGAAATCCTTTCCCTCTAAACTTGACATTATTACGGCTGCTTCTGACATTGCTTCTTGCCTCTCTAATGTTTCTCTTAAACTTATAGCTTTTAAAGATAGATATGAGGCTTCTTCAGAAATACTACCACTGTCAGATATGACCGCCATAGAAGATTTTTGCAATTGCATATAGTCAAAAAAGCCAAATGGTTTTAAAAATTTTATTTTTTTATTTTTATTAAATTTAATTTTAGATATTTGCTTTTCTGTTCTTGGATGAGTTGAAATAATAATTGTTTTTTTGTATTTCTTTATCATAAGATCGAGCAGTGACAAAAATTTTTTTAAGTTTGTACTGTTATCTACATTTTCTTGTCTATGAAAACTGATTAGAAAATAATCATTTACTCTTAATTCTAATTTTTTTAGAATGTTGCTCGTTTCAATTTTTTTAATATTATTTGTAATTACTTCTCCCAACGGACTACCAATATTGAACAGCCGATCAGGTGCAATACCTTCTCTTAATAAATTTTCTCTAGCAAACTCACTATAAGTTAAATTTATATCAGAAATGTGATCTACTAACTTCCTATTAATTTCCTCAGGAACTCTTTGATCAAAACATCTATTACCAGCTTCATAATGAAAAATTGGTATATTATGCTTTTTTGCTACAATAGCAGATAGTGAGCTATTTGTGTCACCTAGAATAAAAAAACCATCTGGCTTTTCTTTTTTTAAAATTTTATCAACACCAATTAAAATTTTAGCAATAGTTTGAATCGAATTATTTGACTTAATATCCAAATCATACTTTGGTTTTTTAATTCCCAAGTCTTTAAAAAAAATATTTTTTAAGTTTTTATCAAAATTTTGATTGGTATGTACTAGTATATGATTAAAATTTTTATCTAAGTTTTTAATTATTTCACTTAATCTTATAAGCTCAGGTCTTGTACCAACAACTGTAACTAATTTATATTTCATATTTTATAATAATAGGTGTCTGGGTTTTTTTTGTCAAAGATTTCGTTAGCCCAAACAATAATAATCGCTATTGACTTAGTATTGTTTATGAATTTATGAGACCAACCAGGTATTGCCTCAAAAACCCTTGCTTCATTTGAATTATACTTAAAGGTAATCTTTTTTTTATTATTAATATTTTTATAAACAATTTTTCCACTTCCAAAAATAGGAAAAAATTTTTCAACCTTCGAAAAGTGAAGATGATTTCCACGTTCGTGTCCTGGGTTAATTGTGAAATAGGATGTTTGTCCATTAATTTTACTTTTAGTAAGTTCACTAAAATTTCCTCTTTTATCTAAATTTTTTTTATAACTGAGGGTAAATTGTTTATTAGATAAATATGTGAGATAAGTACTATAAATTTGTTTATCTATTTTTGTTTTAACCAAGTCTATATTTAATTTTATTCTATTTTTATTTATTGAATATATTTTTTGATGAAGAGTCTTAAGTTTGATTTTATGAATCAATTTAATTTTAGGGTAAATAATTTTTTTCTTATTTTTTATAATACTCATGATCTGGCTTATTAAATCGTCGATATATAAAAGATCTAACACCGTTTCGGGATCATCGATTTTTGATTTAATATTTCTACTAGAATTATGACAATATGTTGCCACAACAGAATTATGATTAGGTCTGCCCCATTTACCAAACACATTGGGTAGTCTTAAAATTGATAATATATATTTTTTTTCATTACAAAACTGTTTTAATATACCTTCTGCTTTTTTTTTTGATTTCCCATAAATTGATTTTTCTTTAACTTTTACTGTTGATGCAAAAATAATATGCGTTTTGGTCTTGATATTATCAACAATATCTTTGGTTAATTGATAATTATTTTTGTAAAAATTTTGTGAATTATTTGATCTATTTTCCCCTCCCAAATGAAGAATAATATCTGTTTTTTTTAGTTTTTGTATAAGAGTTTTTTTAGAGCTTGTTCTGTTGTGTTCAGTAATTATATGATTTGTTTCTAACTTAAGAAAAGATTTTATGTTACTTCCAATAAATCCTTTTGATCCTGTGATTAAAATATTCATTAAAAAATTTTAATTTAAAATTTTCAAAATCTTTTTTTTTAAATCTAATACATCTAATTGATTTGTGTTAGATGATGTGTAATCCTTTAAATTAAACATTTTTTGTTTTCCTTGAGTAAAATATTTGTCATAATTTAAATCTCTTAAATCTGGAGATAGCACAAAGTAATTCTTATTTTCTTTGGCAGACAATCTTTCCTCTCTACTCATTAAAGTTTCATGAAGTTTTTCTCCGTGTCTTACTCCAATTATCTTAATGGGATAATCTTTTTTATTAAATAATAATATTAATGCTTTTGTTAGTGTATTTAAATCTGATCCGACTGTTTTTTTAATAAATGTCTGACCATTTTTCCCTTTTTCTAAGGCGTACAAAACTAAATCTATTGCTTCATCCATAGTCATCATAAATCTAGTCATTTTAGAATCGGTGATTGTCATTGGTTTTCCACTTTTTATTTGCGATATGAGTAAGGGAATAACCGAACCTCTTGAACCCATTACATTTCCATATCTTGTTACGCAAACATCTGTTTTTCCATTTTTCAGTAAAGATTTTGATATTGCAATTTTTTCCATCATTGCCTTTGATATTCCCATTGCATTAATTGGGTATACAGCTTTATCAGTACTTAAGCATACTATTTTTTTAACATTATTTTTTTCAGCAACTTCAAGCAGGTTTTGAGTACCCAGTATATTTGTCTTTACTGCTTCTAGCGGATAAAACTCACATGAAGGAACTTGTTTTAAAGCAGCAGCATGAAAAATATAATCAATATCTTTTGTAGCATTATCAATACTAGAGGAATCTCTAATATCACCAATATAAAACTTAATTTTAGGATTATTTAATTCTCTTCTCATGTCGTCCTGTTTTTTTTCGTCTCGACTAAAAACCCTAATTTCAGAAAATTGTAATTTGCGTCCAAGAATTCTATCTATCATTGCTCTACCGAAAGACCCTGTACCACCAACAATTAATATTTTAGTATTTTTAAAAATTTTCATTTAAATTTGTATCTTAAAAGTTTTATTTTAACTTTGAAATTGTTTAATATTGAGAGACATAAAAGATAGCTTATAATATAATAAAATTTCCTTTTCAATGTTAGAATATACCAGTGTTTTTTCAAAATATATAGTTTTGCATTTTGTTGTCTAAAAAAGTTGTTAGTTACTCTGTTTGGCGCTGAAAAATTTACTAGAACCGGTTCGGCTTTTAAAATGATGAAGGTTCCTATTTTAGAAAATCTAAGAAATAAATCTGTATCGGTACCTCCAAATAATCTTTCATCCCAGCCTCCTATACTAAGAATTTTCTTTCTATCAAAAATAGCACATGAGGTACTAACTTTTTGAGGTGAGTTTCTAAGATAATCAAATAAATGTTGATTTTTTTTTGGTCTAACATGTTTTATTAGATGCTTTTTATAAACTTGTTTCATTGGCAATAAAGCTCCGTCTATATTATTTTTATTTAAAAAATTTAAACTAACTTTAAGAGTTTCTTTTTTTAATAAATCATCATCATCAAAAAACCAAACATATTTAGTTTTGCTTATTTTTAAACCATAATTACATGCAAAACTTTGTCCTTTATTCCTTTTTAATTTAAAATATTTTAAGTTATTAAATTTTTTAGTTAATTTAATTATAAGTTTACTAACCTCTATAGATGAGCTGTCATCTATAACAATTATATCAATTATTTTGTTGAATTCTTTTATTTCTAATAAAATTTTTTTGAGAAACTCAAATCTATTTCTAGTTGGTATTATGAGTGTTAAAATTTTCATTTTTTTATTATTGATTTATTTACATTAAAATTTAAAAACATTAATATGTTCCATAAGTATGGGTGACAATCTCTTTTTTTTGAGAGATGTAATTTATAGATATCCAAAACAGCATTTCTATCAATTGGTAAGTTTCTATAATTATCTTTGTTGTTAATCAGATTTAATGACCATTCTTTCAATTCATTTCTTAACCAATTTTTAATTGGTAACTCGAAACCTTTTTTTTTTTTTTTAATATTTGTTCTGGTAAATATTTTTTTGCTAATCTTTTTAAAATTATCTTTTTATTAAATATATTCACTTTGTATTTTGAAGGAATTGATAAAGAAAATTCAACTATGTCTTTACTCAAAAATGGAGCTCGAGATTCTAATGAATGCATCATTGTTGATTGGTCACTTTTTTGAAGATAATTGTCATTTAAAGTGTGTAAAATATCTAGCTTCATAATTTTATCTAAAAAATTATTTTTTTCATTCATTTGGTGATATGAATTTTTGTATTGTTCATATAAATTATATTTAAATAATTTTTTATCCTCAAATATTTTAGGAAAATCTTTTTGTGAACTTCTAATAAAAGCAAATTGTGATATTTTATTTTCATATTTTAATACATTAGACAAAAGATTAAGATTGTGTGAACCAAATTTATTAATTAGAAATATTAAATGTTTATTTTTAAATAAATTATTAAATAATTTTAATTTATTAATTGAATGCATTATTGAATAGTAATGATAACCACCAAATAATTCATCCCCACCATCCCCTGTAAGTACAACATCCACCTTATTTTTAGCATACTTGGATAACGCTATAAGTGGTAAACTTGCAGAGTCTGAAAATGGTTCATCAAAATATTGATAAAAATTGGGTAATAATTTTAATATTTCGTGATGGGTAATTTTTTTAGTAGATAAATGAATACCTAGGTTGTTTGCTACCAAGCTTGCATCACTACTTTCGTCATACTCTTTGTCATAAAAACCAAGGTTAAATGTTTTTATATTATCTTTATTCATAATTTTTGATGCCATGGCAACTATTAAAGAGCTATCTATTCCTCCAGATAATAGAAAACCTAAAGGTCTATCACTTACTATCCTTTCAGAAATACTTTTCTTTAAAAGATCCTCAGTTTTATCAGTGTAATAATCTATTGATTCAGAGTTTACTCCTTTAGGGTTATAATTGTGAATAGACCAATATTTTTTTATTAGTTGATCTTTTTTATTAAATTTTAAAAAACTACCAGGCTCTAGTTTGCAAATATCTTTAATATATGATTTTTTTCTAGGAAAATATCCTGCTTCAAAATAGTATTTAAGGCTTTGGTGATCAAAATTATCATCTAATTTTGGAATAATTTTTAATATTGGGCTTGGTCTTGAAGAAAAGACTAAGGAGTTTTTATGTATATAATAATACAATGGTTTTTCCCCAATCCTATCTCTTGCCAAAAAAACTTCCTGGTTTTTTTTATCCCAAATAGCAAATGAAAACATTCCATCAATCTTTTCTAGGGTTTTTTCACCCCATAAAGACCATGCATTTACCAAAACTTCTGTATCTGATGAGCCCTTCCATTTAAATTGTTCTTTAATCTCATCAAATATTTTTTGATAATTATATATTTCACCATTAAATATGGCTATGTACCTTCCACATTGAGATAACATTGGTTGGTCACCAGTCTTTTTTAAATCTAATATTGATAATCGGTTAAATGCAAATTGAAAATATTTATCATCAGAGAGATATGAACTAGAATCTGGTCCTCTATGCTTCATTATATCCGATGCATTTATAAATTTTTTTGAGTCAAACAAAGATTTTGAAAAATTTATGTGTCCAAATATACTGCACATTCTATTTGATTATAGAATTTTATTGTAATTTTTAAACCAATTTAAAGTATTATCTATTCCTTGTTCAATAGATGTCAAAGTAGGTTTTTGTATTTTTTGGAATAATTTACTATTTGAACCATGTGTCTTAATAACATCTCCTCTTTGAAAGTTTTTATATTTTAAATTTTTGATTTTTCCGTGTCTACTAAAAATATGCATAATTTTTTTTAGTTTAACTGGTTTGTTGGAACAGATATTAAAAGTTTCATAATTAGTTAATTTTTTTACCTTTAAAATTCCTATAATCATTTGTATTACATCATCTATATAAGTAAAATCTCTCTCATGGTTTCCAAAATTGTGAATATTAATTTTAATATTAGACAAAATATTTTCACATAATTTCCACATTAACATGTCTGGCCTTCCATATGGTCCATAAACTGTAAAAAATCTAAATGCTACAATCTTAATATTGTACAATTTACTATATAGTTTTGCCATATCTTCATTAATACATTTTGTTTGTGCATAAAAATTCTTTGGGTTTCTCTCAAAACTCTCTTTTATTGGAAATTTTTTTGTATCACCATAAATAGAACTTGAAGAAGCGAAAAAAATCTTTTTTACTCCAAATTTTTTACTGCTTTCAAGGATGTTAAAAAATGAAGTTATGTTTGCATCAAAATACTCATTGGGAAAGTTAAAAGACCTTCTGACACCAGGCTGAGCTGCTAAATGAATGACTGAACTAAATTTAAATTTTGAAAAAATTAAATCAATACCTTTTGGTTTAGATAAATCTTTTTTTATATATGTAAAATTTTTGAATTTTTTTAAGATAATTAGCCTATCCTGTTTAAGTTTTTTAGAATAATAATTGCTTTGATTGTCTATTCCAACAATATAATTTTTTTTATTCTTTAACAGAGTTCTGGCTAAACTAAATCCTATAAATCCATTACATCCAGTTAATAATATTTTCATAATTTTAATTTAATAGTTTTTCTAATTTTTGATAAGATTTTTCATGTTTTTCATCATAGTGATAAATTACATGAATTGGGTAATCTAAATTCTTAAAGTTTTTAATTAAAGTTTCAAGGCAATTATGTAGTTGCATTGCTCTTTTATAGGTAAAAATTATTACAGCTATTTTTTGCATTTTATTTTCTAAACCAAACAACTTAACTTACTTTTTCAAGAACACCTTTTTCTAACTTGAATTTAATATCACATTTATCTAGATTATTTATATTATGAGATATAATTATTAACGTCATTTCTCCTTTTAGAGAATAAACTGTTTCAAACACTTTTCTTTCAGTTTCTTCGTCTAAGGCATTTGTTGCTTCATCAAAAATTAAAATTGAAGGTTTTTTATAAAGTGAACGTGCAATACTAAGTCTCTGTAATTGACCCCCAGACATTCTCAATCCTCTTTCTCCAACTTTTTTATCCCCAGAGTTATTAACTAAATCAAAGATTTCTGCCTGTTTTGATACTTTTTCCAATAAAGGTTTATCTAAATTTTCCTCACAAAACGTTATATTGTTAATTATTGTTTCATCTAATAAATTTATACTTTGTGGAACGTACCCTATTAATTTTTGCCAATTAGAATTATCAATTTGTGTTTCGACCTCATCTAAATATAATTTCCCATCATTTGGTTTGGTAAGTCCTGATATAAGATTGATTAAAGTTGTTTTTCCACCGCCGCTAACTCCATAAATTCCTATTGCTTGACCTTTTTTTATATCTAAATTGATATTATTTAAAATAATTTTATCATCATACTTAAAATTAATTTTTTCCATTCTAAAGGATTTTTCAAATTTTACTGTTTTGTTGATTTTATTTTTTTGAATGTTATTTTCCTCTGTATTTTTCATAATTTCTTTATTTAAGTTAAATAATTTATTTAAAGTTGAGCTTGAAAAAACAATACTTTGATAAGTGTAAGTAAGCCTATTTATTGAGGGCATTAACCTAAATGCAGCTGCAGAAAAAATTGCAACTTTTATAAAAATTTCATCAAAATTATGACCATTATTAATCATGACAATAATTAGCATGGTTAATAAGATTATAACTAAAATCTCAAAGAAAAATCTAGGTATATTTTGTAAAAATACAAATTTACCATACATGTAAGATGTTTCTTTATTAAAAAAATCAAACTTTTCTTTAAAAAAATTTTCTTTATTATGTATTTTAGTAATTTGAAATGAATTTAAACTATTACTAATTATTTTTTGCATTTTTTCTTCATAAATTTCTTTTTTATTACCTAATAAATTAAGTTTATTTTTAAAAAATTTCATAAAAATAAATATAAAAATTAAAGTCACAAATGAAATTAATATAAAACCTGAAGGCTCAAGTATTAGTAGTAATACTGAAATAGTTATAAGGACAAAAATTTCTGTGAGAAAAATTAATAATGCAACTAAAAAATTTTGTGTAAAAATATTTAGATCAACTGAAACAGTAGAAATTAAATCAGATGATCCTTTTTCTGTAAAATTATGGTATTTTTGATCAATAAAATATGAGTATACCTTTGATTTAATTTTATATTGAGTTTTATATGCAAAAGAAAATATTTTTTTATAAATAAAAGCCAAAGCTATATTTTTAAATATAAAAAATATTAGCATTAGCAAAATAGACAATATTAATAGGCTTTCTTTATTAGAAAAATCAAACAAATCTTTAAAATTAAACAAAAAAGAAAGCGCATCATTTTCTTGACCAAGTATGATAGCTAATACGGGCAGTATTAAAGCAATACCGCAGGCCTCAAGAATCGAACCAGAAAACTGTAAAAACACTATTTTTAAAAATTTTTTTTTTTCTTTTTTTTCTAAAAGACTTAAAAATATATTTAAGGTTTTATTAACAATCATTTAATTTCAATTCTTATTTAATAATTATTTGCAATTTTCACATATGGAGACATGATGTGAGTTTTATCTTAATAATCTAATCATTTATATTATTTTAAACATAAATACTAAGTTAAAATCAGAAATATCATATATTTAATTATTAATTCAGTTATTTATAGTGTCTCAAGCAATGATATTCAATTTTTAATTTTTTAATAAGATACATAATTATTTTACTAATAAATTATTTGGCTAGATATCTTTATTTATATAATTTTATTTTTATCCTCATTATAATATTGTATATAATTAAATAACTCTGTTTTTTTAATTATTATGATCTTATTTCCAAAAAAAAATTCAAAAAAAAAACCTACTCTTTTTTTTAAAGAATATATTACCTCTTTAAAAACTTGTGCAGATAATATTGATTTTAATAAACTTGAAAAGATTTCTCTTCTTATAGAAGACAAAATTATCAATAGAAAAAATATCTTTGTTTTGGGAAATGGTGGTTCTGCTTCAATTGCAAATCATTTTTCTTGTGATTTTAATAAAAGCATTAAGCTATCTAGCAATAAAAAGTTATTACCCAAAATTATATCATTATCTAACCAAGTAGAATTAATTACTGCTATATCAAATGATATTAATTATGAAAATATTTTTGAATTTCAAATCGAAAATTTTATAGAAGAGGGTGACTGCGTTTTTGCCATGTCGTGTTCTGGTACCTCAAAAAACATTATTAAATTACTAAAAAAAATTGAAAAAAGAAAAATTTCCATAATTTTTATTACTGGGTTTTTAAAAAAGAAACCAAATGCAAGAATTGATTATCATTTAGATTTAGGCTGCAAAAATTATGGCATTACAGAAGATTTGTTCTCCTCAATAATGCATATGATTTCACAAAATATTAGATACAAACACCAAGAAACGAGTGATATTCTTTAAATGTTTAATTAAAAGGGACCTAAAAAACTTTTTTCTGGCTGATCAGCTTTATAGTTTCTGTTCCTTACATAAGATATCTTAATCTTCTTTTGTAATAATTTTTCTATTCTTTTTAAAATAGTTTCCGTTGTTGGATATGAATATTGGGCTAGTGATATAGTGCTTGGTATCGGAGAGTCTAAAATACCCATTCTTTCTATTTTAATTTTAGTATTAATCTTTTCTGATATAATAGAACTAATTTCCGATCCTACTCCATATTTCTTCCACCCATTATCAACTATTAAAACTTTTTTTGTTTTTTTAGCAGAAGAAATTATTTTTTCTTCTTCTAATGGTCTTAATGATTGTAAATCAATTATTTCAGCACTAATTTTATTTTTTTTTAATATTTTATTAACCTTTAAACATTCTATCATTGCGTATGAATACGAAATTATGGTTAAATCATTTCCTTTTTTTAAATATTTAGATTTTCCCAAAGATAGTGTGTAATATTTTTTATCAACATGTCCCTTTATAAGGTGCAGCCATCTATGTTCATAAAAAATCACTGGATTTTTATCTTCAATACTAGCAAGGAGTAAACCTTTTGCGTCACTGGGCGAAGATGGGCAAATAACTTTTAAACCAGGTATATGAGAAAATAAAACTTCTAGTGATTGTGAGTGTTGTGGTCCTTGTCCCCAACCTCTTCCTATAATCAATCTTATGACTAGAGGTACATTTGCCTTACCCCCGCTCATATAATGCCATTTAGAAGCTTGATTAATTATTTGATCAATAGATAATAAAGAAAATTCTACTCTTTGATGGGTAATAATTGGTTTTTTTCCCATTAATGAAAGGCCTAAAGATATACCTGTAAATGAACTTTCAGCCGTTGGCATATCATAAACTCTTTTTGATTTAAATTTTTTGTGAATATCCTTAGTTGTTCCAAAAACGCCCCCTGGATCATCTACACCTAAGCCTAATAAAAGAACATTTTTATCTTTTTTCATGCTCTGCAATAAAGCTTCATTTATAGCTTCTGCAAAAGTAATGATTCTTTTTTTTTAAGCATATATATGTTTCATTAATAACTTTTTATCAGGATACTTAGATTTTTTTGCAAAATTAAAAGCATTCGTTATTTCTTTTCTTATTTTTTTTTCATAGATATCAGAGATTAAATTTTTAGGGTCTACTATTTTTTTTAATCTATTAATTGGACAGTTCTTTAGACCTTTTTTAATATATTCTATATTTCTATATTCAAGGTGATTGTCGTTGTTGGGTCCACAATGTTCTAGATGCCTATATGTATCAAGAATAATAAAGTAAGGTTTTTTATTTTTTTTAATATCTTTAATGATTTTTTTTGATTTATTGTATACCTCTAATACGTTGTTTCCATCTAATCTACATCCATCCACACCAATCGATTTTGCAATCTTTAAAATATTTCTTTTTGGAGATTGTCTTTTTGAAATATGAGAATAAACAGAAAAATCATTATTTTCACAAACAAACAAAGCTGGTAAGTTATGAAGTGAAGCAAAATCTAAACTTTCTTGGAAGACACCCTCTTCCGTTGCTACATCACCAAAAAATATTACCAATACATTATTCTGGTTTTTTAATTTAATTCCCCAAGAAATTCCCACACCTATTGGTATAGTGCTACCAACAATCGGAACAGCAGCCATAACACCAGCATTTAAATCAATTAAATGCATTGATCCACCCTTACCCATTGCACATCCAGTTTCTTTGCCATGTAATTCAGATATCATTGATTTTAAATTACCTCCTTTTGCAAGGTAGTGAGCATGAGATCGATGTGCCGTAACAATTTTATCTTTTTTTGTTAAATTCTGACAAATTCCAACTGGTGTAGCTTCTTGTCCAATAGATAAATGTATTGGGCATCTCATCTTCTGCTCTTTATATTTTTTAGATATACTTTCTTCTATTCTTCGTATTCTTAACATCTCAAAGTATAATTTTAACTTTATATTACTCATATTTAAAATATTGATTTATCTTATTAGAAATAAATTTTATTTCCTCAACTTTTAAAAATTGATTTATTGGTAAAGTTAATATTCGTTGTGCTTGATTTTCTGTATTTGGAAAATCTCCTTTTTTATATCCTAATTTTTTTGAGGCTGGCTGTAAATGAATAGGTATTGGATAATGAACTGAAGTGTTAATACCATTCTTTTTTAAATATACTCTAAGCTTATCCCTGTTTGGAGTTTGAATTACAAAAGTATGATATGAGTTATACTCATTTGGCTTGTCCTCTGGTAAATAAACTTTTTTTGTTAAAATATATTTTTTATACAATTTTGAATTTCTTCGTCTTATAGAAATAACATTATCTAGATTTTTTAATCTAAAATTTAAAATTGCAGCCTGAAGGTTATCCATTCTTGATACATATCCAAATTTTTTTACAATGTTCCTATTTGTCATTCCATGATTTTTTAAATCTTGTAACTGTTTATATATATATTTTGAATTGGTTGTAAGATATCCAGAATCTCCTATTGCATTTAAATTTTTTAAAGGATGAGCAGAAAAACAACCTATATCGCTATAAGATCCTGATTTTTTTTTTTTGTAGGTCGACCCAATTGATTGAGCTGCATCTTCAACTACTTTTAAATTATATTTTTTTGCAATTTTTAGTATCTTATCCATTTGACACATTCTGCCTGTTAAATGAACTGGCATAATAACTTTAGTTTTTTTTGTTATCTTTTTTTCTATTAAATCTGGATCAATATTTTGATCATTTAAAACATCTACAAAAACTGGTTTTGCACCAAGGTGAACAATTACTGCTGTTGAAGCAATAAATGAATTAGGAGTTGTGATAACCTCATCACCTTTTCTGACCCCCAAAATATGTAATGCTAATGTTAATGCATCGGTTCCACTATTTAATGAAACACAGTATTTAGCATTACAATATTTACTCATATTTTTTTCGAATTCATTAACAAACTTTCCACCAACATATTCTCCACTTGACAAGACTTCATCAAAAATTTTTTTAAGTTGGTTTTTCTCTTGAAAGTATTGCTTGTCTATATTGACATAGGGTATTTTCATCAGTTTATTTTTTAGAATAAAAATTTTTAACTGTTGAAATTACATAATCTTGTTCTTTTTTACTTAGATGCTGATCGCATGGAAAGCTTATAATTGATTTTGCATGTCTTTCTGTTACAGGAAAATCATTTTTCTTATGCTTTAAAAATTTCATAGCGGGCTGTCTATACATTGGTATTGGGTAGTGAATTTTGGCTTCTATACCTTTTTTTAAACAATATTTTAAAAGTTGGTCTCTATTTTCTGCAAAGATAATATACAAATGATAAACTATCTTAAAATTTTTTATTCTTGGAGGAATTGTTATTTCTTTAATTTTTTTAAGATTTTTATCGTAATAGTTTGCATTTTTAATTCTTTGATTTGCAATTTTTTTAGCACTGGGAATTAACCAATTACCAACTACTGCTTGGAATGTGTCTAGTCTTGAGTTATATCCACAAATCTCAACATTATCTCTATCAACCAATCCATGGTTTCTTAAAAGTTTTAAATGTTCGTAATATTTTTTATTACTTGTTACGATAACTCCACCATCAGACCAAACATTAATATTCTTTAAAGGGTGTAGGGAAAAAGCACCAAAGTCACTCCATGTTCCAGAATTTTTTTTATTAATTGATGCAAGTATTGATTGGCATGCATCCTCCACAACAGGGATATTGTATTTTTTTGAAATTTTATTAAGGCTAATCATATCTGTCATGTACCCAGTAAAATGAACAGGAACAATAGCTTTAGTTTTTTTAGTTATTTTTTTTTCAACTAAGCTTGTATCCATGCAAAAACTGTTATCACAATCTACAAAAATGGGGATTGCCCCTAATTCACAAATAGCTCCCACGGTTGCAACGAATGTATTAGCTGTGGTTATTACTTCATCGCCAGGCTTAATCCCAATTACTTTTAAACTTAATTTAATAGCATCTGTGCCTGAATTTACTCCAACTGCATATTTTGTTCCAATAAGTTTTGCAAACTTTTGCTCAAAAATTTGCAGGGGTTTTCCTAGTGTAAAATCTCCCGTATCAACAAAGGCTTTCAATTTTTTCCATAAATCGGGAGAATTAGAAAATTGTTGTTTTAAGTATGAATATCTAACTTTCATGGGTTTATTTAAGTTTTATTTCCTGCATTTTTTTTATGTTAAAGTATTTTGAATCTTCTAATGAATTAGGAAGTATCTCTTCTTCAAACGCTTTTTTTAAATCTCTTATTGCATCTTTAATAGTGTGCTTTGGAACAAAATTAAGGCTTTTTTTAATTTTTTCAGAAGACACGTGGTAGGATCTATTATCATCAGTTGGCAATGTTTCAATTTCTATATCACTGCCTATTACCTCTTTTACAGTTAACGCAATATCACTTACGGTAAAATTATCATATCCTGCGTTAAATATTTCTCCATTTACTAATTTTTTATCTGCTTTAAGCACTTCCATATATATATTTACCATATCCTGGATATGTATATTGGGTCTTAGCTGGTCACCACCAAAAACTTTTATTTTTCTTTTATTAAATGCCAAATTGGTAAGAATGTTTACTACCACGTCTAATCTTTGTCTTTTTGCATATCCACAAACTGTAGCTGGCCTAATTATAACAGTTTCAAATTCATCACTAGTGAACTCACTTAATATTTTTTCACATTCAACTTTAAATTTAGAATAGTCAGTTAAGGGCTCTAATGCCAAAGTCTCAATTACATTTTTTTCTTTTTTAATGCCATATACTGAGGAAGAAGACGCATAAATAAATCTTTTAATTTTTAATTTTTTAGCAATTTTTACTAGTGGCCTAAAGCTATCTAAATTTATAGATTTTCCTAATTCTGGGTTAAGTTCAAAGCTTGGATCATTAGATATGCATGCTAAGTGAATAATGGAATCGAATCCCTTAAAAGAGTCTTCAAGTAAATCTATATTTCTTATATCACCTTTAATTATTGAAAGGTTGGGATGTTTTTCCAACACGTCTTCACCATATATAAATAGATCATATACAGTAATCTGATAGCCTGCTTCTAACATTTTAGGCACCAATGCAGACCCAACATATCCACCACCACCAATTATAAAAATTTTTTCCATATTATTTTAAAATGTATTCGATTGTTCTTATTATTTTATTCTTATTTAAATTTGTACTATTCCCTAGGTTTTCAACAGCCTCGGCTCCAGCTAAGGATCCTAAAAAAATAGTCAAGTCTGCAGGTAAATTCATCTTAAAGCATAACGATATAATGGCAAGCATTGTGTCACCAGCTCCAACTTTATCCACAATATTATTTGTAAAAGCCGGGCACTCAACTTTTTCATTATTATTTGTAATTATTAGGGCACCACTTCTTCCTCTAGTAACAACTAAACTCTTTATTTGGAATTTTTTCTTTAGTTTTAGAGATAATGCCTGAATATCAGTAAGTTTATCTCTCATCTCATGTCTTAATTCATTTTCATTAATCAACAAAGTATCTATTTTTTTATATTTTGTAAGTGAATGATAGCCATGATTTGATGCGTTAACTTGTGCATTTAAACAAATAAATTTTTTTAATTTAGAAATTTTTTCAGCATTAATTGGTGAAATTAGGCCATGCCCATAATCAGAAACAATAATTAAGTCTGATTTTTTTGAATTTTTTTTAATTAGATTCATTAATTTTTGATTATCTTTTTTTTCAAAAGGTTCTTCATTGATTGTATACACACCTAGTAATTTATTTCTGGATACAGAGTCTATAAATCTTTTTTTTAATATCGTAGGACTATTTTTTTTATTAATTAAATTAATTTTAATATTTGAATTAGTTTTTTTTTTAATAAAACCTAAATAACTATCTTTGTCTCCAATAGAACTAACAAAGTTTACAGATTTGCAAAATGCAGATAAGTGATTTGCTATTGCGCCACCTCCACCTAAGTAATCTTCTTTGAAATCATCTTTTATGACTAAATGAGGTTCTTTTCCTGATTTTCCCAGAACTTCACAAAAAATATATTGGTCTATAATTGTTTCACCCACTACTAATGGTGTTAATTTTTCAAAATTTTTTATTACTCTGGAAATATATTCAAAACTATATTTTATTGATATTTGATTTAGAAATTTTTGTTGTTTTTCATTAAATACAGCACCTGTTTTATTTATTAAGTTACTTGAACTGAATGTTTGGTCATTTGAATAAATAATTTTGCCACCATGTTTTTTTACTGCTTTGATTTCTTTGTAAATGTTTTTAGTTAAATCTTTTTTATTAATTTTATAATCAGGACCCTTAAAGTAAATGTCTGGCTTAATAATATTTATAATATTCTCTGCCGTAGGATGCTGACTTATTATTACAGCATCAACAACACTAAGTGCAGAAATTGCATTTGCTCTTAAATTGTGATTAAAAATAGGTCTACCAGGTCCTTTATTAACAAACTCATCTGAAGTTACAGACACAATTAAAATATCCCCTAACTTTTTAGCACTTTCAAAGTGTCTGATATGACCAATATGCAATAAATCAAAAACTCCATGGGATAAGATAATTTTTTTCCCTTCGTAAGCTTGAAGTTTCACCCCAATATCTTTTTCTAAAAGTAATTTATTAGTCATTATGGAGTGTCTTATAGTAAAATATTTAATTAATACAAATTTTACTTATTTTTTTAAGTAATAAAACCACTTTTTAGTAGCTTTTTTTATAGTTTTTGCATTCCATATTGGTGCATCTTTCCAAATACTAATATCTACTAATAGCTTTTTTATTCCTGTTTCAATCTTAATTTTGGGTGTCCATCCAATTTTTTTTTTAATTTTTGAAATATCTGCAAATGTTACGTCTGGTTCACCTGGTCTTTTTGGTATATGAATTTTTTCACCTTTAAGAAGACTTACTATTTTATTAATACTAATAGTTTTTCCACTCCCAACATTAAAAATTTCACCTTTTATTTTTTTATTTTTGTAAGTTGCAACGATTGCATCAACCACATCACTGACATAAGTAAAATCTCTAGTTTGCTTTCCATTTCCAACAACTGTAAATGGATTTCTTGAAAATTTTTGTGCTAAGAAAACTCCAAAAACTGCTCCATATGTTCCTGATGTTCTTGCTCTAGGACCATAAACATTAAAAAATCTTAGAGAGGTAGAATTTAGATTGTAGACATTTGCATAATGTAAAACTAGCTCCTCACCCATTCTCTTTGTTAGTGCATATGGATATTGAGGCTCTATATCTGAATTTTCAGGTGTTGGATATTTCTTAGGAATTCCATAACAAGAAGAGGAAGCTATATAAATAAATCTCTTGATTTTATTCTCTACAGAGCAATTTAGAACATTTAAAGTACCTTTTACGTTTGTTTCAAAATAAAGTTTTGGATTTTCTATACTTGGTACAATGTCCGCTAAAGCAGCTAAGTGAAAAATATTATCAACACCTTTAAAATATTTTTTTATATCTTTTTCATTGGTAATATCTTTATTTATAATTTGAACTTTATCTTTAATATTTTTTAGGTTTTTTAGCCTACCAATAGAAAAATTATCAATAATCACAACTTTATGATTTAATTTAACTAAACTCTCTGCAAGGTGGCTACCAATAAATCCCCCTCCTCCTGTAATTATTGATTTCATATTTTAATTTTTTAATTTTATTTTTAAATCTTTAACCCAGTTTTTTTCAAAATTTAAGGTTTTGTCATCAACTATTAAATCATAAGATGGTTTACCAAAATATAATTCATGATATTTTAGTCCCCATTTTATCAATTGTTTTTTTGTCAAACCATTATCCATCTTCTTTACTAAATTAATATTTTCTTTAGCTCTTCCCATAAATCTTGCTGTAAAAATTTTTATATAATAATTTTTCTTATAAAGGTAATTAATAAATTTTATATTTTTTATTATAGGTTTAGAATTTTTGTAATCATTAGTTTTTGTAACACAAATTGTATTGTCTATGTCAAAACATAAGGTGCTATATACATTCTTTATTTTTTTCATGAATAATTATATTTTTTAATTCTTTTGTAAGTATCTCTATTAATCTATATATTGAAATATTCTATTAGCTATTATTTTTGATGCTTCTTTAGAATAGTGAGAAGAATCAATATAATAGTGCTTATTAGAATCAAAATTCAAATTTTCTAAGGTAATACCATCATTTATTTTAAAAATTGGTTCTAGTTTATCATAGAGTAATTTCATACTTTTGGCTGCTTCATCTGTTAACCTTGATTTATCAAGATGCGGAACATGAATTCTGGGGAAGGGTTGCAAAAAAGTATAACACTTAATATTGTTTAGTTTACATATTCTTGCTCGCTCCTTTAAATTGTTATCTACTATTTTTGTTAATGGAATTTGAGTTCCATTAAAATTACAATCTTTTAGCTGCTCATCCCATGGATTAGATTGGATTCTTTGATTGCTATTTCTTTGTTGGTTTATTTTATTTGTATAAAATAAAATTGGTTCAAATATTTTTTTTAAGCTCCAATTATATGTGCTTTGACTTTCTCTAAAAAGTATACTCATTTCATCTTGATATGGATTTATTGAGCAAGACTCGTTGTGACCATCTAAAAAAATTGCATATTTTGGTTTATGACTTTTTAAAAATTTTTTAAATAAGTGATTCTCCTGAAAAGAATAATAAAAACCAGCTCCAAAATTAATAACTTTTTCATTAGATTTCCTTTCAAATTTTGATGGTATTGTATTGTTATCCTCTACTCCGTATCCAAATGTTGTGCTACCACCAAAAAACCAAACTGAATTATTTAAATCATTGTAAGTAACTTGCACTCCATCATTAGATCTCACACCAAAATCATTTACATTTACAAAACTTGACACCACGGTTCCCTCTTTAAATCCTAAAATTGGGAGATACTCCCAATTTCTATACCATGTGGATTCTAATAAGTCGCTTACTTGACTTGGTTTTAGATGAGCATAATTATTTTTTTGATAATCATTTAACAATACATAATATAAATTTTCTTTTTTAATCTTTTTTAAAACTATTATTGATGAATGTGCCACAGCAAGTAGCAAAACTAATAGAATTAAAATTTTATTTATAATTAGAAATAATTTTTTCATTTAAAGTTTATATTTAATTAGATTCTCATTACTGTCTACTAAAATAACAACAAAATTCTTAATTTTTTTTATTTATAAGCTTCACTTCAAATATTTAAAATATATTTTAGAGTATTGTCACGATTTTTTTTTATGGAAAATTTCCATAGCAATCCATCAAAATAAAAATGCAACAGCTGAAACAATATTGGAATAATGATTAGTTGTTTATACAAATCATTATCACTTTTCCCAAAAGTTGAGAAAAAAGTCATTAAAATAGAATAAATAAAAATTATTGTAAAAAATTTGATTAGATAGCTGGTTAAAAATTTTTTCTTTAGATCGCTTATTATTTCCTGCTGTCTTCTTAATCCTACTATAAATGTTAAAACTAAATATTGAGAATAGTGCATTGTTACACCCATAATAATCGCATGAACTGGATTGTTAACAAATGCAATTGGATAAAATATTATCAATCCAGTAGTAAGAGTAAATAAACTTTTATAATTTTTAAACTTTAAATAGCAAAATATTATAATAAGAAAAAACATTAAAATTAAAATAAAATTTACTAATAACAAATTTTCATTTGAAATAATCGGCAAATAGAATCTAAATAAACCTATTAAAAATAAAATTATATTATAAAAATATATTAAATTGATATGTAAATTTCTTTCGTTTAAATTAGAATTATACAAACTGGTTATTCCTACACTTTGCCTCGTAACATGATATACATTGGCCACAAAGAAAATAAGTAAAAATTCTTTTGTAAAATAAAAAAAACTAAATATCGAAAATAATAAAATCATAATTGGTAAAAATATAAATTCGGTCTTTTTATTAAAAATTGTTTCTTGATTTTTTTTATCTAACATAAATGGCCATGTGGCACCAAAATGAGGTTCTGCCAGAACTAATATGGTAAATAAGATAATGAAAGTTTCGTAGTTATTAAAAAAATATAAGGCAGTTGCATAGATTATAGGAAATATTATTGGAAACTCGATGAAAAAAAAATCTATTTTGCTATTTATAACTCTCATTTTCTTCCAACAAATATATAAAGTCCACCCTCTTTTCCAAAATGATTAAATATCATAGATATCTGTTTCACAATTCTCATAAATTTTTTTCCTTTATCCTGCGGTTCATTAAAGTTGATTTCATCATCTGTAGTTATTGATGGAACAGATAAAGTGAACTTAATTTTTTCTTGATCAAACCATTCTGACGTTTCACAGAAGGTGTGTAAACTTTCCACAGGGTGTTGAAATTGATCTTGATACCAGGCATGATACTTAGCTGGATGATATTTAAATTCTTTAAGTTTATTATCAACAATCCATGCATATTTTTTAAAAAAACTAAAAGATAGCAATTTTGATTTTAAAACTGTCCAAATTCTTCCATACCAATTGTATAGCCCTATAATTATTATACCATTTGGTTTTAATAATCTTACTAAATTCTTAAAGCCCTCTTTTGGTTGATCTGTGTGATGTAAAACTCCAGAGCAATATATAACATCAAATTTCTCCTCTTCAAAAATATCTTCAAATAAATCTCCATTTATAAAAAAAACATTTTTAATATCATTTTTATCTGCAAATTCTTTTGCTATATTTAACGAATTAATACCCAGATCTAACCCAAATACCTGATTATTAGTTTGTGCAGCTAAATAATTAGAGACTTGCCCTGTGCCACATCCTACTTCTAAAATTTTTTTGCCCATTCCAATATGACTTTTCAATTTTTTGATAAAAATATTTTTATTCCCTCTATCCAAAAAAGATATCATATTTTCATTGGCCTTATAATTTGGAAAAGGTTTTTCGTTATAAAATTCTGAAATTGTTTTGGAAGTAAAATTCTCAAACTCTGAAAAATATATGCCCCCAACTTTTTTAAGTTCTTTTTTAAACATTATTTGCTATTAAAAAATTGAATACATAAATGGAGCTAGAGCAGTTCCTTGAGTCAAAAAAATTAATGATGAAAAGAGTATTAGTATTATTATAATTGGAAATAACCAGTATTTTTTTCTAACAATTAGAAATTGAAAAAATTCTTTTAAAATATTTAACATTAAAAAATTGTATAAATGAATGGAGAAAGTGCAGTTCCTTGGGTTACAAATATTATGCCTGATAGTAAAAAAAATAAAACAAGTATTGGTACTAACCAATATTTGCCTCTTGCTATTATAAAACTAATAAATTCTTTAATAAAACTCATCAAAATTGCTTTGTAAAATCAACTTTTTCATTTTTTTTTACTAACTGCCAGGTAGTTGTTATTTTTTTTCTATGGAGCAAATTATATAGAATTCCTAAAGGTGTGACAACTAAATAAAATATAATTACTAAAATTACTGGTGTCATAATTTTTGACAGTAATATCCCAAATTTACTCCATAAAAAATTGGGTAATGTAAGAATCTTTGGAATAAATAAAGATATTGGGATTAACAGAATAGAAATTATCAATAAAGTATAATTAATTGAATTTTCGTAAAAATAAAAATAAAAATTAATACCTATAAATATTATGGAAAATGTTATTCCAAATGATTTTTCTGATGGAGTTTTTAATTTTGTCATATTGAAACTAATCTAATTTAAATTTATCTTTATAATTCATATCTTGTTGATTCTGATTATCTTTTTTTGAAATAACATAATTTTCACAAACCAGAATATCAAGATTGGTACCCATAAAACAACGGAAAGCATCTTCCACCGAAGAAACTATTGGCTCACCTCTTATATTAAACGATGTATTAATTAAAATTGGAACATTTGTAATCTTTTTAAATTCCTTAAGAAGATTGTAAAATCTCTTATTTGTTTTTTCATTTACAGTTTGTATTCTTGCAGAATTATCCACATGTGTAACAGCCGGAATCTCAGATCTTTTATCATTCAATTGATCAAAACCTTTAGATTGAATACTGTTTTTAAGCAATTTACCGCTTTTTACCTTACTTACTAAAAGCATATAAGAATTAGGAACATTGGTTTCAAACCATTCTTTTAAATTTTCTTCAATTACTGCAGGAGCAAATGGCCTAAAGCTTTCTCTAAATTTTACTTTTAAATTAAGATTTTTTTGCATTTTTTCTGATCTTGGATCTGCTATTATTGATCGATGGCCAAGAGCTCTAGGGCCAAATTCCATTCTTCCTTGAAACCAACCAATTGCCATTTCTTCTGAGAGATGTTTAGCAACCACTTTGAATAGCTCACTATCTTCATGTCTCACATAATTTACTTTCAAGACATTGAGTGTATTTTTTATTTCTTCATCTGAATAACTCTGACCTAAAAACGATCCAAGCATATGATCCTCTTCATCCTCTGCAATTTCAATTCTATCATTATCCAAAGAATAATAATATGCCAAGGCAGCTCCTAGTGCTCCTCCAGCATCACCTGCAGCAGGCTGAATCCATATGTTTTTAAAATTATTTTTTGATCTAAGAATTTCTCCATTTGCAACACAATTAAGAGCAACTCCTCCTGCAAGACATAGGTTGTCTATCTTATATTCTTTATGTAGTTCTGAGGTAATATTGATCATCAACTCCTCTGTTACTGCCTGTATGGAGGCTGCTATATCCATATGTTTCTGATCAATCTCTTCATTTTCCTTTCTAGGCTTTCGGTCAAATAATTGATTAAAATTTGAATTAGTCATAGTTAAACCTGTTTGATAATTAAAATATTTCTGATTTAATTCAAAAGATTGATCTGAAAAAATTTTAATTAAATTCTTATAAATAAGATCTTTATAAATTGGTTTTCCATATGGAGCTAAACCCATTAATTTGTACTCACCACTATTTACTCTAAATCCTAAAAAATAAGTAAATGCTGAATATAACAAGCCTATTGAATCAGGAAAATAAATCTCTTTAATTTTTTCTAATTTATTATTTTTACCCTTGTAAACTGAGGTAGTAGCCCACTCACCAACGGCATCTACAGTTAATACAATTGCATTTTTAAATTTTGATGGAAAAAAAGCACTTGCAGCATGACTTAGATGATGATCACTAAAATGAATTTTATCTTCAGAAGTAAAATTTTTATCAATCTCTTTAAGATTATTAAAAAGCATTTTTTTTTGAAAAATCTTTTCTTTTAACCATACCGGCATAGATTTTAAAAAAGAGCTAATGCCAAAAGGAGCATTCTTTAGATATGTCTCAACTAATCTTTCAAATTTAATAAATGGCTTCTCATAGAAAACAACTGCATCGAATTCGCTTAAATTTAATGAGCAATATTTTAAAGATTCTTTGACAGCATTAGTCGGAAAGCTGGGATCGTGCTTTATTCTAGTGTACCTCTCTTCTTGAGCAGCAAAAATAATTTTACCATCAATTAGGACTGCCGCTGCACTATCATGATAATAAGACGATATACCTAAAATTTTTGACATAAATTAATATATTTCATTGTGACCTAATTTGTTTCTATCTCCTTGTAAAGACTTAAAAAAAGATGTTCTCCAATTATTCTACTACCTCTTTCATTTAAATGATTGTGATCTAGGTTAATAAAAAAATTTTTGGGATTATTTTCTTTAACAAAGCTAGAAGAGAGAGCTTTCATGTTTTCAGTTGGATCAATATTGTCTATATTTAGTTCATTTAAAATATTCTTAAGTTTTTCCCTAGGTTTAATTGTAGCACATTTTAAATTATAATTTTTTGGATTGCTTGAACCTTGATATTTAAAGTCCAAAATTGTAGGAATTATGAGCACTTTAAATTTTAAATTATTTTCTTCAGAAAAATTTAATAAATTTTCTAAATTATTTTCAAAATTTTTCCATGCTTCAACACTTTTTTTTTCATGACCTTTTGTTCCATATGAAAAAGTATAAGACCCTAAACTATAAATACTACATTCTTTATTACGATTTGATAAAACATTTGAAAATTTTACCTGTAAAAATGTTAAAAATGTCGATTTATTTATATATTGATATCTAAATTTTCCACTCCAGAATATTATTTTTTGAAAAAAAGACTGCTCATTAATATTCCAAATCGTTTTTACATTATTAGAATAATTATTTTGATTTACATCGTTATAATTAAATTGATATATTAAATAATCATTCCCTTTTTTAATTTTATTTTTAGAATAATATTCTTTAAATTTGTGCATGGTGGTTTTGGTTGTTGTGTCTTTAAAATTAAATAAACCAAAAGGAACTACTTGATAATTTGCATTGTTTAGGGATAGCATGTTTTCAGTAACAGAATAAAATGTGTCTTTATAGGCTAGACCAAAACCTTTTGTAATACTGTCACCCAAAATATAAATTTTTGAAAAATTATCATTACTAAAATCTTTAGAATCTCTAATTGTAACATCTGAACCTTTAAGGGGTTTAGAGTAATAAAAATTATTATTAATGCTATTGTTTGTAATTGATCTATTAGAATACTCAGGAACAATAACTCTGAATGAAACTTCTGTTATAAAAATAAAAAAAATTATTAAGAATAAATTTTTGATAATATTTATCATTTTTAATTATAACTATAAATAATATTTTACTATCATTAAAAAAATATTTTTCTCTAGTTTATAAGCATACAGTTTCAGGATCTATTTCACTCCTCTCTAATACAAGATTATCTGAGTATATTATATAAAAATTGAAAAAAAGACTTAGCTATAATTGCGCTACCCAACTCATTAGGATGAGCATAATCCATATCAAAGAAAAAATTTTCTTTATTTCCTTCTAGAGAATAATTGTTTGCGTATTCAATCATTCTGTTTGTTGGATCAATATATTTGATTGAATTTTTATCTAATATTTCTTTTAAATTTGCTCTTGGATCTATTGTGGCACAATTCAAATTATAGTTATAAATATTCATTTCTTCATGATTTGGAATTTGAACTGATATTGGCGAAATCATTACATACAAATCTATGTTGTTTGTTTTAGTAAAATTTTTCAAATTCAACAAATCTTCTTCGAACATTTTCCAAACAGTATCCCCTCTTTCCTCAAAACCCTTACCCTTAAATGCAAAAGTCCACTCTCCCAATGCAAAATTTCCTCGGTCGAGACATTCTGATTTCCAAGTTTTGTATCTTATTTTTCCAATATAAAGCTGAAGCATGGACAGCAAGCTAGATTTATTTAAATATTTATATCTAAACTTAGCTGTATTAACTGCAATTGTTTTATAAAAAGTTGATTGGGTTTCTGGTCCAAAATTGTCAAATTCAGTTTTACGACCATGAAGGTAGGATGGTGATAAATCGTTATATGCAAATTGATAAATTAAAATTTCTTTTTTTTTAATATCTTTTGTTTTTGTATAAAATTTCTTAAATTCGTCCATTTCTGCATATAAATTAGACCCATTCATCGATAAGGGTAGTATTTTAGACTTAAGTCCCACAATATTTAATAAATCTTCAGTTATGCTGTGATAAATATTTTGATAAGACAATCCAAATCCAGCAGTAACACTGTCACCAATAATATAAATCAAGTATTGATAATCAATAACACCGTCTTTGGTTTTTGGGTCTCTTATTGTGGTAGTTTTGTTATCAATAGTTATTGTTTTGTAAAAACTTTTTTTTCCTTGTATGAGATGATGATCTGCGTTTACATTTATTGACCTGTTTACAAATTTTGGAAAAAAACCCCTGACAATTATTTCTCCAACCAAAAAAATGATCGCTGATGTAAGAAAAATTTTAAATACTTTTTTCATTGTATATAAATAACTACTAAAGATTGTTTTTTGAAATTTGCCAGCGTGCGTTTAATTTATATATAGTTACTGTATATTATTTATTAACAAAAAAAACCCCAACTGTTAAGGCTGGGGTTATAAAATAAAATATCAATTATTTCTAAATCACTTAAAATTTTTTTCAGTGCATAAATCAAGCCAATTGAGCTATTAGTACTGGTCAGCTACACGCATTACTGCGCTT
>MDTF01009561.1_pt1 | contig 31490 bp, 30 predicted proteins | sample 811191 | NCBI WGS metagenome assembly MDTF01 (sample SAMN05326649, study PRJNA326480) | marine metagenome | isolation source: seawater | place: Southern Ocean | collected 2011 | reverse complement strand
TACTAAGTGGTGTCCAAACGTTCCCTCCCCCACTGGCTGATATAGTTCCGTTTGTTATTGTTATATTTGACCCAGCCGTAAGTGTTGCTTGTTTTGCACCATTAATTGCATCACTAACATATAATGTGGTGGCAATGGTATCATTTTTAACAGTTTGAAGTTGTGTTTGTGCAGACACCACCGCTCCATTAAAATTAACATCACCATTGCAACTTATACCCCCGGCTGTTAAGGTGCCATTGCAACTAATATCATTGCAGCAAATATCCGTTGCATTTGTCAATTTATTTTGTTTGTATTGGATGTCATCAATAACATTTATAATACCACCAACATTGTTATATGCCGGGTCATGATAAATTAACATGTTAGGTGTTGAATTTGTAATTTTTATTGTAGAATGCGCACCTTCTATTGTAGTCCTACCATTGAGTGCTGTCATTAAATCGGCACCATATGTTACATTTGTTTCAAATATAGTATTGGTGTGAGAGTTTATAAATTCTGTGAAAAAATTAAGAGGATGGTAGTTATTTACAATATCAGACTGATCAAATTTATATGTCATCCCTCTAATTAAATTTAATATTGGATGCAAAACACCATCTATAACAAATTCGGACCCCCCTGTTACCGTATACACAGTATCGGTTGGATTTGTTATTCTTAATGATGCAGCAATGTTTGTTGATAAATCTTGTATTTGACTTACAATATTTTTACCCCCAATCCAAAGATTATTGAAACTTACGTCATTACCACATATATCACCATTACAAGATAAATCAATAACCGTCATTTTTGTCGCTATTATATCATTACAACTAATATCATTGCAACTAATATCATTGCAACTAATATCATTACAACTAATATCATTGCAAATAATATTAACCGCGTTTGTCAATTTATTTTGTTTAGTAGTAATAACATCAATAATATTTATAGAGTTACCCATATTTGGCCAATGGATACTACATTTATAATATAATATATCAGGTGTTGAATTTGTAACTTTTATTAAAGTATATACATCGTTTGATTCGTGATTGATACCGTATGTTACATTTAATTCAAATAACGAATCTTCTTCTGTATCTTCTGTGTATAATTTAAGAGGGTGACCAATATTTGTGCTATCAGACTGATCAAATTTATATGTCATCCCTCTAATTAAATTTAATATTGGACGCGAGACACCATCTATAAAAAAATAGACATCAACACTTACCGAATACACAATATTTGGTGGATTTGTTATTCGTAATGATGTATCAGTCTTCTCCGATAAATCTTGTATTTTATTTACAACGTTTGTTCCACCGACCCACAAATTATTAAAACTCACATCATTACCACATATATCACCGTTACAAGATAAATCAACAACTCTTAATTTTGTCGCTATTATATCATTGCAACTAATATCACCATTGCAACTAATATCACCATTGCAACTAATATCATTGCAACAAATATCACTCGTATTTATCAAATTATTTTGTTTAGTGTCTAAAATATTTGTTATTTTTGTATTAGAATTTGATGATAAATCTAGTATTTCATTCACAATGTTTGTTCCACCGACCCACAAATTATTGAAACTCACATCATTACCGCATAAATCTCCAGAATTGGATAAAGTCAATCTCTCAACCTCATTAGTAAAAAATTGAAGTCCACTTGCATTATCAGCTGTTATTTTGGTTTGTTGATCCAATGAAATAACCCCACCCAAGCCTGTCCAATTGTGTCCATCATAACCTTCAAATTGCACTATATCTGAATTATAACGCAAGTAACCAGCACCACTTAACGTGGGTCTTTCCCCCGATACTCCCACGGGAATTCGCATGGCACCAGTTGATGAAATATCTAAAATAACAGTCGGTTCAAGAGTTCCAATACCTACAAAACCCCCGAAAGGTTGCAATGATAAGTTTTTGGTTTTCTCTTGATTCACGTGGCTAATATCTTTATAATCCAAACCATTGTTTTGAATTTGTGTTTGTATGATATTGGATCCGAATTTGGGAATGGTAGTTGGTTCACCAAAAAGTTTAATACCACCGATATTGCAAGAAATATCGGTACCTTTATTGAAAATATCGCTGAATATAAATGCGAATTTATTATACGCATCTCCCGCATAATTATTACTTTGATCTAAATTGAAATAATAATATTCATTTTTATTAAAATTCGCATTTGAGATGTCTTTCTCGTCAATTAATTTCCAACCAGTAACATCTTGTGCAATCAATGACCATTTTGAAGGCATATTATTATTCAAACCAGGAGCTGGTTTGAATCCATAATATTTTAGGTTCCATTTTAAAGGTAACGTGATATCTATTTGTTCACCTGATATTGAAATGTTCGTTTTACTAATATCATAATTACCGGAGGAATCTATAATACTTCGGGAAGTCATAATTTCGTTATTGATAAGAGTATTAGAACTACCATCTATAAAAACATTGGAAGAATCCCAATAACCCGAACCGAACAAATTCCACACGTCATTATCGGAAGCTAGGTTATAACTAACGTCGTATAAACCATTACCATATGTTTTATTTGTAATAGTTGTTGTTGATCCCACCATATTAAAGGGCACCATATCCAATGCGAATTTTCCCAATAACAGGTTATCTGTGCGTGTATTTCCAGAAATGTCCAATTCAAATCTGGGTAAAAATTGCTCTTGACGTGCAGTTTTGTCAAAGGTATTTCCTTTTTTTGCATTTATGGCAATTTTTTTGTCAATATATAAACCAGTTATTCCCGTATTCCAAGAAGAACCACCGGAAGCTTTACGAATGGCTATACCGACGTTTTCCCCGGCCACAAATAAATCACCCACAATCGTAACAGTACTATTTACTCGTGTATTGGTATTTATGGTTAATAATGATGAATTTAACTCAAGTTGTTTTCCATTATTATATATACAATAAGTACCCGAATAGGTGGTTTTAATTCCTGAGGAATATTCCATCGTATTATTGGCATTTTCAAACGCAATTTTACTACCAGTGTTTATTGTAAAATTATCGTTTGTTAACATTGGTGCGTTAATTTCAATACTTGTACTCGTTATAGAAAATTGCTTAGTACTACCATTATAAATATTGAATGAACCATCTCTATCGTATTCAATTTGACATTTAGACGTGCCATCGCTTACGCCAAAATCAATGATGCTTTTCCCTGGTGACGCCAATGTTAAGTGATAATCCCCCAATACATCTTTTCCAAATTGCAAACCTTCCTTTAAATTTCCGGTAATTGTGGTGTACTTATCTTTGACATAAAATACCGCATCATTGTCAATGGTATCCTTCCCAATAATAATACCACCTTTTGAATTAATGAATGTTTTTGTATTATTTACGTTTATTTCCAATTCGCTAGGTAAAGTTGAATGTGTACTTCTTAAATATAGAATTTCACCGTTTTCACTCTTGGATAAAAGTTCCTCCCCACCCATATAAATTGTATTTTTTGAGACATAAAGTTCATCAAATGTGGCATTTGGTCCATGTATGGAAGCCGTTACTTCTATTCTATCACAACTAATATCATTTGTGTATATTTTACTACAACTGAGATTATTTGTCAAAGTGATATTTACTCCTGAAAAATCCTTAATATAAGCATTTTTTATATATTCTTCAGCGATACCTATGTAGTTGCAACGAATAAGGTTGCTGCAAATATCATTACAACAAATATCTCTTGTGATATTTAAATCACCTTCTCTGGTTAAAACAAATAAATCTTTAGTATCAAGAGTATATTTCATTATGGGGCTATTAACATCGGCAGAAACAATGGAGCCACCCGAACCAAACAATGTACAATAAGAAACATCTACTGATATTTGATGATCACGTCCAAATAAATTATTATAATCACCCTGTATAATGTGATTTTTACCAAAAATGAAATTATGGTTTAATCTTGATACATCTTGATGTGTTTCAATATTTTTCCCGAATAAAAAATTATAATTACTTTTGTAAGACCCATCGTGTAAATCGTGCTCTGTGCCAAAAATGAAGGAATAATTTGCCAATGGGATATCTAAATCTTCACCAATGGCTATTGTATTATTGCTAATTCCAGTGATGTCTTTGCCCATTTTTAAAAAGGGTAAATTTATTTTACTGCAATCAATGACGGCTTCAGGTTGATACGCCCCAATTCCTAAATTATTTTGCAAATATAAGACGCCATTTCGGCTAGAATCAATATTTTCATAAGCTTTTGATATAATTGCACCGGTACCCAATGCACCATTGGAAGCCACCGCACTAGATATATCAAATACTGAACCAAAGAAAGTATTCCCGCGAAGATTTAAAAAGGAAGTTGAAATATTTTCAAATTTTGACCAATAATTTTCATCGTATTCGTCGTTTGGATCTAGTAGCGTTGACGCGGCCATTTCGCCATTACCAATTACGAAATCACAATTCTTGAATAAAAAAATACCTGGTGGGTCTGGTCCTCGCGGTGTACCCGTAGAGGAATTAGGCAAAACGCTGATTAGTGTATTGCTGACGTCCACAACTCTATTATGACCTTCTCTGGTTAATAATTCAATTCGCGTGCCATCGGTTTGTGTATGGTATAATGAAATTCTGTTATCATCTGGGTCAACAGATACATCCTCTGAGATACTTGATTTTAAAAAATTTATTTGATCTGTCAAACTAATCATACCATTCACTTCCAGACCAGACCTTTGAGAAAAGGCACCTCTAATTGGGACAACACAATTAATAAATACTTTATTGCCTGTGTTTGACACTTCACCATTAGTAAGAATTTCGCTTGCAACTGCTTGTTTTGTTTTTTTTAAAGTTAATATCGGCGTGTTTTCTTCATGATCAGCCAATGAAGAAAAATCAGATGTACCCGGTATTGAAACTTCATTTATGGAAAAAATTAAACTATACTCTGTTTCAGCAGCATTTCTATTAAAAACAATACCCGTAGCGCCATTTCCACTACCATCTTCGGTAAATGCTAAAGCGGGAATTGTTTCGGATGTACTATATTCACCCATTGATATTCTACTAACGGGGGCCTTAGTGCCCACGCCGAATACCGTTTTACCGTTATCTTTTTTTATAAAAACCCCCTCTATATCACCGATTGATTTTTCAGGATCAGTTTTATCGTAATTTGCTGTTATTGTTGAATAACTAACTTTTCTTCTCTGACCAGCCGGAAGCATATTTATATATTTAATTTATTAAAAAACTACAGAACAAATGTATTTGGTTTTTTAAATTGATGTCATATTGTTTATAATTGTTAAACAATATAACTAATACAACACATTACAATAAAACCCAATAAATGTCATCTATTATTCAAATCTTGGAAAAAATGGAAGAGTTAATGTATATCCAAAGTGAACCTTTTAAAGCAAGAGCCTACAATAAAGCCAAAGAAACAATTATCAATAAAGTAATGAACAACACAAACCAGAAAACAAACCAGAAAACCAACAAGAAAACCAACAAGAAAACCAATGAAATGATTCTTGCAAATTTTAAAGAGGGTTCAAGTGTGTTTAAGATTATTAGTGAATTTTTGGAAACGGGTCAAGTTCAGAAATTGTTATTATTTGAGAACGATCCGAAATATTTATTCACTAAAGTTTATGGTATTGGACCAAAAGTGGCCTCAAAATTGGTAGATTTAAACATCAAAACCATTGAAGAATTGCGTGAAAGGTCAGATGTGTTGAATAATGTTCAAAAAAAAGGATTAAAATATTATGAAGCTCTATTAGAAAGAATTCCTAGAAGTGAAATAAACAAGTATAATATTAAACTCAATAAATTGTTTCCAAATGGCGATAGTAAAATGCAAATCGTTGGTAGTTGGAGAAGACAAGCGAAAACATCTGGTGATATTGATATTATTATGAGCGGAGATGCGTCTGATTATACAAATTTCATTGATATTCTTATCAAAAAAAAAGTATTAATTGAAGTTCTTTCACGTGGTAAAATCAAAACACTTGGCATTTCTCAATTGACACCATCTTCTATACCCCGACGTATTGACTTTATGTTTACGGGTAAAGCTGAATTCCCATTTGCGGTGTTATATTTTACCGGTAGTAAAATATTCAATACATTAATGAGAGCAAGGGCACAAGATTTGGGTTATACAATGAATGAACATGGTCTTTATCATATGGTCAAAAATAAAAAGGGCGATAAAATTACACAAGAATTTGCGGATGAGGCTTCAATATTTGCATTTTTGGGAATTGAATGGCGCGAACCCAAAGAAAGAATTGGAAATTCATTCAAACTTATTGACGCAAAAGACAATGAATCAAAAGACAATGGATCAAAAGACAATGAATCAACAGACAATGACGACAATGAATCAAATGACGATGAATCAAAAGACGATAAAAACCCCAAGAAACAAACTAAAAAAAAAGCACTAAAAAAAGGGAGCCGTAAATCAACCAGATTATCGCGAAAAAAAATCCCTAATAAACGTGTAAATGCTAAAATGAATATTAAACATTTTAAAAAAGAAGGTGATGGATATTTAAATACTTTATCTGAAAATGAAATTGAAGAAATGATTCAAGAAGCTGATAAATATTATTATGACAAAAATAAACCTTTAATGAATGATGAAGAATATGATATTTTATTGGAATTGTCTCAAGAGAAATTCCCAGAAAATGAAGTTATTAAACAAGGTCATTCTGGTATTACAATTACAAAACAAAAAGTTAAATTGCCATATTTCCTCGGTTCAATGGATAAAATTAAACCCGATACAAATATTTTAAATAATTGGATTAAGAAATTCCCTGGTGATTACGTGGTTTCCGCGAAATTAGATGGAATGAGTTGTTTAATTTGCTATGAAAATGGCATTAAAATTTATACTCGTGGGAAAGGTGACGAAGGCTTTGACATTTCTCATTTGGCTCCTTATATTAAAATCCCAACCTTAACCGATGAGGTTGTACGAGGTGAATTAATTATTTCAAAGGAAAATTTTAAAAAATATAAAAATGAATATTCAAATGAACGTTCGTTTGCTGCAGGAATGGTAAATGGTAAGAATTTGGATACAAATAAATTAGCCGATCTTGATTTCGTAGCATACGAAGTTATTAAACCTGATCTTAAACCTTCGCAACAATATACCTTTCTGAAATCAAAAAAATTTATTACTGTTATTAATAAAAAAGTGAAAAATATTGATCAAGATATTCTTTCAAAATATTTAATGGATTGGCGAGAATCGTATGATTATATTATTGACGGTGTTATTTGCATTCAAAACGAAAAATATAAACGTAAAACAAAAGGTAATCCTGATCATGCTTTTGCTTTCAAAAAGGTAATGGGAGATCAAATTGGCGAATCAATCGTGGTTGATGTCATTTGGTCTAAAACGCAATATGGGTACGTAAAACCCAAAATTAAAATCCGTCCAGTTAAAATCGGCGGCGTGAAAATAACTTATGCGACGGCTCACAATGCCAAGTTTATTGTGGAAAATTCAATTGGTATTGGTAGTGTCATTCAGATTATTCGCAGTGGTGATGTTATTCCAAAGGTGTATAAAGTGGTTAAATCTTCAAAAGAGCCAAAACTTCCAACAGACATGAATGTTAAATGGAACAAAACTGGCGTTGATTTGGTATTGGAAGATATTGAAAACGATGAAACTGTAAAACATAAAACGATTTTGGCTTTCTTTCAAACCATCAATGTGGATGGTTTGAAAAAGGGAAATATGACTAAAATCATTGGAGCTGGTTATGATTCTATTGGTAAAATTCTTATAATGCGAGTTGAAGATTTTATGACAATCGCTGGATTTAAACAAAAATTATCTGAGAAAATTTGCGATAGTATTCAAGACAGGATTGAGAATGTAAGTTTGCCATTATTAATGGATGCTTCTAATATGTTTGGACGTGGTATGGGTGAAAATAGGCTTAAAATGATTTTGGATGAATATCCCGATATCTTAACAATGAAAGCAACATCTCCAAGAAAAAGAGAAATGGTGGTTGAGATTGATGGTTTTGCGGAGATTACGGCGAAAAAATTCGTGAAAAATGTAAATGCTTTTATGAAATTTATTAAAGAAAATAATTTGGAATTTAAATTAGAATATGTTAAAGAAAACATTGATGATTCGCATGAATTATATGGGAAAAATGTATTGATGACAGGTTTTAGAGACGAGGATTTTAAAATGAATCTTCGCGATATTGGTGTAAAAATAGCGAGTAGCGTGAGTTCTAATGTGGATATACTGGTGGTAAAATCAATGGATACGACAACTGGTAAAATGAAAAAGGCTCAAGAAATGGGTATTGATATTATAATAAAGGATGATTTCGTAGCTAAATATTTATAAAGTATATAATTGAATATAATTGAATATAAAATTGATAATAATAATCAAATATATTTTTTTTCATTAATCATACCAAAAGCCATACCAAAAGCCATACCAAAAATGGCTGCCAAAAACATAAGACAACTAGGTTCCCATCATTGGGAAGAAGGATACCAAGAGTTAATGTCTAGTTCAAATGATAACATTATAGTTTCGTATACGATTACCGGGTGGGTATATTCGTTACATAGAATTGATTCAACTATTTTGAAAAATATATATAAACTAAATAATATTCCTGATAATATTCCTGATAATATTCCTGATAATATTCCTGATAATATTCCTGATAATATTCCTGATAATATTCCTGATAATTTGTTAAAATACGTTATGAATCATAATCAATATTTGAAATCCTCTGAAATATATATCTGAAAACATCTGAAATCCTCTGAAATATAACTATTAAAATTGATTTAATAATTTATATTAATTTTTTTATTAATAAAAAATGAATTGCACATTAACACCGAAAGAGTTTATTGGTGGTGAAATATTTACAATTGTATCCAATTTTGAAGATACCATTGTAACAGTTTTATCGTATGTGACTAAAAAAAATGGTGTTTATTCGCTACATATTAAAGGTGATTATCCTAGAGGATCGGGTCGTATTATTACTATAGGCAACGATGTAATGGATATTTCAATTGATGAAATGTTTACAATAGCTTTTAAATGTATTGATGAATATGTTCCATTTCTAATTATGAAAGATTATCCTCTTTCGTTGAAAAAACTCAAAGCGGATAAAATCAAAGCGGATAAAGCAGATAAAATCAAATAAAGGCAGATAATCAATAAATATAATTTCAATATAAAAAAAACGTATCCAATTTAATATATGGATGAACCACTTGTAGGCACAAGAGAACAAAATTATAGATTTTTTTATGTTGCATCTGGTGCAGCGGTGTCAAGTTTAGTTATTCTATTGGTAATCACTGGTTATACCGCGTACATTTCAACTATGGCTGGAAATTTAATAGTAGATATGAACGAGGTAATTGGCGATTTTCAAATAATTATACCTGATATAAAATCATCTTTAAAACTTTTAGAGACCATTTGCGATCATGAAAATTTTACCAAAGCTTATGGTGATATTTGTTATACATCTATAGCACCTTCTATGAATTGATTTGGAAAAATATTTTAATTTTTTTTCTTGCGTTTTCTCCTTTTCTTTTTAGTTTTTCTTTTACGCTTTTTACTCTTTTTACTCTTTTTACGCTTTTTGCTCTTTTTACGCTTTTTACGCTTTTTACGCTTTTTACTCTTTTTACGCGCGCCTCCATCTTTCTTTTTTGATTTTTGTTTTTGCCTTTTTTTTATTCGGGCTTTCAGACGAACAATAGCTTCTCTATCTAGGTCCGAATTATCTGTTGATTTTACTCTTTGCCTTTTTAATCGGTTATCGCTACCATTATTATAGGAGATCATTTCGGCATGTTCGTTTGCTATTATCATGTCTTGTGCGGTATCACGTTGCGGTCCAGCATGAAAGCTTTTTACTGGTAGTCGTGGATTGGTTGCTACTTTATACAGCCGCGGTACTTCTTCATTATCCATTATACATTATATAAATATTATTTAAAACTTAATTTTAAAACTTAATTTTAAAACCATGGAAGAAATATTGGCAAATTAAGTTTCAAAAATATAAATACCAATGGCAAGTCATAAATTGATTTTAATAAACTATTTTAGTAGTATAAAAATACACAATATATCTAAACATTATAAAAAAAATATCTGCAATTACTTCTCAAAGTCGTGGTGTTCGTCACTGAAAATATGTTAAAAAGTTCAGAAGGAAAGCTAAACGCATGGATTTCTCTACAATCAACCGTAATCCTGAAACGTGTGTTATGTCCGTATGCTCTCAAGAGCGTTTGATCAGGACGAATTTAGATTAAACAATACCGGAGAACAATGTGCTATTTCGTCATTAATATTGCCAATATCTCCTAATAAGAATTCTTTCAAAAAGGTGCTATGGGATACTATGCAAATGTTTTTTTCTGGTCGTTCTCTCAGAATTTGTTTGAAATGATCTGAACGCTCTTTTAAATCAAATAAAGTTTCTATTTCGGGTGAATCTTTCCAATATGTGGATTCTTCCGGGATATTGCTAAAATCTACATTAGGATATCTCACTTTTAATTCAATTTTATTTGATCTGTGATTACATTCGTCTATAGCTTGAGGATATTCCATAATGTCGTCGTTGGCTATCATTTTTGTATTTTGAAAAATATTGTGAGCTGTTTGTAAAGTACGCGTTAAAGGTGAAACGAAGACAATTTCAATGTCATTCTTTTCTTTCCAAGATTTACTCAATTCTTTTGATTGTTGATGACCTTCTTCTAGTAAACAAGTATCTCTATATATGGGTAAAGTATATGCTTCGGTTCCTATTTGTTTGAATAATAAATTATGTAATGCCGTTCCGTGTCTAATGCACCAAATGTTTTTCATTTAACTTTTAAAAAAGTTTATCAAAACAACTTTAAACTTTTTTTAAAAGAACTTTTAACTTTTAAAAAAAGTTTATCAAAAGAACTTTTAAAAAAAGTTTATCAAAAGTTCTGTTTTGTCTAACTTTTTTAAAAAGTTAATCAAAAGTTCTGTTTTGTCTAACTTTTTTAAAAAGTTAAAAGTTTATCAAAAGTTCTGTTTTGTCTAACTTTTTTAAAAAGTTAAAAGTTTATTTGGTACTCGTTTTCTTTATGGAAATCTTTTTTTATAGTTTTCCATAAATTCAGGTATATTAATTTGTTTTTTTTTCTTCTTTCGCCAGATTCTCCACCTAAAATCACACCCATATGGCTGTTCAAGTTCATTTTATCTGCGTTTTTACTCCACTCGTGATACACATTCATTATTTTTCGTTGAATTTTCCTCACCATGTCTGATAAATCTTCTTCGGTAAATACAGACCACGTATCTTTCCAACAATATATTTGTTTTGTTTGCTCCCAGGCTACAAAATAACATTCATTTTTCGTGCAAAAATCTTCAATGATTTTACTGTACCCACCAATATACCCGGATTGAAATAAATATATTAAATGGTCTTCTGTTGGAATAATATTATCCTGTGCATTTTTTAGGTGTGGTGTTTCATTACCATGAATTTTCAACCACTCTAAAATGGTGATATTTTGTTTTTTTTTGAATGTTTTTTGTTCCAATCGCTTAATCTTTTTCTTTAATCTTTTATTTTCGTTTTGTAATTGCAAAACCATTTTATAAATAGCATTTAAACTGGGAGTTACTTCAAACTTATTATTTTGAATATTATTAATATTTTGACATTTAAGCATGTGTTCTTTTTCGTTGCAATGTTCGCATAATTTTAAATTACAGTAAGAACACATTGGCATTTTTCAAAATATAAAATGATTTTTATTTTGAAATCAATTTATAATATTTTTATAATATTTTTATAATATTTTTATAATATTTTTATAATATTTTTATAATATTTTTATTATATATAATGTCCTTCCCACGTTTGGTATGTAATGGATTTACTTTAACCAAAAAAAATCCCAAAACTAATCAAAAGCAATACAGTGTATCTTCTTCATCATATTTAGATAGCAAAAAAGCATTGGCTGTAATAGGTCCAAGTGGTAATATGATGTTGGCTCAAAATCAAGCAACTCCTGTGGGAAAATGCGTTTCGCATGTTGGTGGACCCGGAGACAAGATTCCCGCGTTGGAAACATATGGTCTTGTTAGAGCCGCTCGCACAAATGACAAAGTTGGTGTGGATGTGAAACATGGTAGTTACGCGAGATATTTGGCTAGAAAGCGTGGTTGGAATATAGTTAAACTGGAATGCGACTAAGCACCTTAAACTCTAAATCGTACCTTTTTTTTCTTGCATCCAATGCTTTTTTGTATCTTACTAATATCGCTAATAACATCTGAGGTGGATGTTGAAAATAGGAATGGTAATAACGCGTGTATAACGGCTTTTAATGATGCAAAAAATAACATAAATGCGAATTTCAATGAATAATACAAATGTTTAAAATATCCCATGCCATTTGAATTTGGATGTTTTGTTAAAAAATTAAAGATCATTTGAGTATAATATATTGATATATTAAATTTCTGAATTAATGTTTTGAATATAATAAACATTAGTTGTTTTCTTTTCTGTACAAATGCAATAGCTTGATAATTTTAATTTTTTGGATATACCTGAATATGATATTTTTAATTCTTTTTCAATGTCTCTTAATGATTTATACAATTTAGACTCATTGTTATAATCAATAACTAAATATTTATATTCTTGAATATAATTCATCATTTTTACTTTATTTTTGTCTATTATAAAATCCCTTTTATCTTTATCATCCATGGTTATAATGATTTATTGAATAATTTTTAAACATTTTATATATATATATGTTAAAACGACAATCTAATTTTTTGATTGTTTCGTTGCTAATATTTGCATTTATATTTTCTAGTTATATGTCTCGTTTAAAAACAAATCCTGAAATAAGTGGTAAGGTTATTAAAGGTACTGGTCAAACATCGTTATATGGCTATCCTACTGCGAATATGGTAATAAATACTACACTTGATAATGGTATTTATGTTGGTAAATCGCAATATGGCGATGTTACAATATATAGCGAGGATAATTTTTGTGTGAAATGTCATATTCATAATTTTAAAGATAACATTATTGGGAAAATATTGAAGATATATGATGTGGTGTTAGAGGTTTAATTATCCAGCGCCAAGTTGGCCATTTCATCTGCCCGTTTATTAAATTCTCTACGTACATGGTTAAACGTAATTTTCTTGAAAAATTCATGTGTAATATGTTTTTTGATCTCCAAATAGATGGGTTTTAACGTTTCACTTTTAATTTTCCAATTTCCATTAACTTGTTCAATTGCTAATTTAGAATCGCCATATACATTTACCTCTTTAATGTTATATTTTATGCAAATTTTTATACCAGCCAATAATGCTTGATATTCTGCATAATTATTCGTGGCAACTCCAATTGCTTTTTTATAGGTTATTTTTTCTTCTTTTTTACTGTTGTAAATTACACCGCCAATGGATGATGGTCCCGGGTTACCTCTGCATGCGCCGTCAAAATACATTGAATACATATATAATATATTGATACAAATTTAATTTTAAATTAATTTTGTATCAATTTTAAAAGATTTAATAATATATAATATTCTTTTGATGTACCTAGATGCATCAAAAGAATATTATATAATATATATATGAACTCATTTAATTTAAATATTAATAATTATTCAATTGATGAATTGAAATTATTGATAAAATTGCCAGAAATATATGATTTTACAATGATTAAAATAAAAATAGATGAAATAAAAAAAAATATTTTAGATATAAAATTGCAAAAAAAAGATAATCGTATTTTTTTTGCTTTTTTGAATAATATTCAAAGTATTTTGATAATTGATTTTGAATCAGCGAACAATAAAATAAAAATGAATGAAATGAACAAAAATTATTCACGTTTGGTAAAAGAAATGGTGGAATTAAAGGGGGAAGATTTAAAGGAGAAATATTTAAAGGAAAAAAGAGATTAAAAGAAAGACATACAATAAATATATGGTTTTTTATCAAATAGATAAAACACAATTACCGATAATAAAAATTAAATTTATAGGCAAAGTAAATAATAAAGAACTTGATTTATTTTTAAACGAATGGTCTTCTTTTTATGGTGATGGGGGCAATTTTTATCTGTTTTTTGATATGACAGAAATGTTAACACCTAATATTAAAATGGTTATAAAATTAGCAAAATTTATTAATTCAACAAAAGATCATAATCCACAATATTTAAAAAAAAGTATTCTAATAATGAACGATGTATTTATTTTAAAAAAAATGGTTAATGTGGTTTTTAAAATAACAGCCCCTGTTACACCTTTATATATTTACTGGAAACATAAATATGAATTAAACATAAACAATGATACTATACAAAACATTTTTGAAACACAAAATAGTAAATTCCAAATAATTAAACCGTAAATGACACTGCAAATTATGTCCAGTATATATATAATGGGTGCAGGAATTCTACCAGTAGCTTATCATAATGGATCTTTTTATTTCTTGTTTTCAAGAGAGCATCGTAAACAAGATTGGCGTGATTTTGGCGGGACAACTGAAAAAAATGAGACAATTAAACAGACTGCTATAAGGGAAGCGTTTGAAGAATCCGATGGGATTTTAGGAACACGTCTCAATGTAAAAAAGCTACTAGAAAAAAACACGTTTTATAAAGTCAAAACAAAAACATATTTCGTATATGTGGTTAATATACCATATGACAAAACACTTCCAAAAAAATTTAAGAAAAGATTTGATAAAATAGCTAAGTCAACTCCTGAAAAAATAGCAACAAATGGTTTATATGAAAAGGATAAATTAATGTGGATCAAATTGGAAAACGTACCAAAACATATGGATAAATTTAAACCATGGTATAAAAAAATAGTTAAGAAGATACTTGTAGCATTTAATAAATTCAATAAAAATTAATATCAGTATTATCTATATGTTCCATTACACAAATTCAATAACAAACAACAAAATAGATACTTATGTTTATATATCATGCACGAATTTTGATAAAAATATCAAAACAATAGAAAAAAATTTCAAATTTAAGTTTCCAAAGAAATTCTACTCTTATTTTAAAGGTGAGACGAATAAATTTACCAAATTTTTTATAAAAGATAAGATGTTTATTATAGGTAAAATTAATGAAAAGAAATGTTTATTTAAAGATGTTGACACTATTTTAAAAAAAATATGTTATTTGATAAAAAACGACAAAAAAATAGTTAATGCTCAGTTTTTTTTAATACCTATTAAAGAATTTATTAGGCAGCAGGTTTTGCGAATTGTATATTATATGTATTCTTTTGATAAACATAAGACTAAAAAAACCGCACTAAAAAAAAGTATCTATTTGTGTTCGGTGAATAAATTAAAACCTTTGATATTGAATTCAATAAACGAGGCTCATATTATAAATGATATGAGAGATATGGTTAATGAACCTGGTAATGTAATGACTTCTACCAATTTTGTAAAATTTGTAAAACAAAATAATAAATCATTAAAGATACAATTATTGGGGAAAAAGCAACTTGAGAAGGAAAAATTGAACTTAATTTTATCTGTGAATCAGGGAAGTTTGAATGAACCATATTTGTTAATTGTGAAGTGGTTACCTGTTAAAAAACAGAAGCCTATCGTTTTAGTTGGGAAGGGTGTCACGTTTGATACCGGTGGTACTAATATAAAACGAGGGGATTTTCATGATATGAAAACAGATATGACGGGGGCAAGTGTCGTATTTTCATTATTACGATTGTGCGCTTTGAATAAATTAAAGAAAAATGTGATATGTATTATCCCGTTGGTTGAAAATATGGTGGGATCATCTGCAACTAGACCGGGTGATGTAGTTACCAGTTATAGTAAACAAACGGTTGAGATAATGGACACTGATGCGGAAGGTCGTTTAATTATGGCGGATGCTTTATCATATTCTGCAAAATTCAAACCATCTTACATAATTGATGTTGCCACATTAACTGGACAAGCCGGGGCTATATTTAATAATCTTTCCATAGTAATTATGGGAAATAATAACACATTATTAAAAACATTTGAAAATATTGGTGCAATTACGAATGAAAAAATTTGGCAATTACCAATGTGGTCGGAATATAATAAATTACTGGATTCAAGCGTCGCTGATATAAAAAACGCAGGTAATGCTGCGGCGGGTACAATTTTGGGTGGGGTTTTTTTAAGTAAATTCATACCGAAAAAAATAAAATGGATGCATGTTGATATAGCGGGTGTCTCGTTCTTTGAAAATGACATTAATATAAATGGTGCAACCGGAGCATCCATTATTTCACTATTTGAATTGTTGAAAGAAATGAAGAATTAAATCCGAGAGAATTTTGAAATAAAAAAGAAATTGATTTCAAAATTCTCTCGGAGTTATTTTCTATAAAAGAATTTCAAATGATTCAAATAGGTACCGTGCGTTTTAGTTCGGATACATGGACAGAAAACAAACAATGGCGTTCTGAAAATAACTGGAAAGGGTGTATTTATGGTTTAGATAAACAAGTTTCCGAATCAGTTCCATACGGTTCTTCAATACATGTGATTGAAATGAATAATACAACGAATCAAATTATGGGAATCGGGAAAATAAAATATATATTTTTGTCTGAAAATCGGGAAAAAATATATAAAAATGAAAATTATAATCGTTTTGTTTACAAAAATGTGCTAAGAGTTGATAGAAAAGAACTACTTGATCTCAATTCGGAGCTCATCGCGGATATTGAGAAGATATTATTTAAAGGATCGCGGCATTTTAAACGTGGACATGGTATAATTATGATACCTCATAATAGATTTGGTATCATTTATAGAAAAAAACAAAGGAAAAGAGTTCAGTGCGCAAAATGTGGTCAACATGGCCATAATTCGCGAAGTTGTTTGAAAGAAGTAAGAGAGAAACCTGTGGATAAACCAAGTGAGAAAAAAAAATGTATTACATGTGGTAAATATGATAAGGGACATATATGCACCGGTTTTCAAAAAGATGAAAATAAGATTAATAATATTTTAAGATTTATACAGGGGTTATTTTAAACAAAATTGTGGACGGGTGGTATAGCTATTGCAATTATTTTTTTAACAAATGAACAATCTTTTTTAATTGTAATTGCATTTTCAAATGAATTTTCATAAAATAATTCGTTTACTGGTACAATATCCATTTCCCATAATTTCCAATCTTTTGATTTACTGTGTACCCAAATAGTTCTTGGTGTGGTCTGTAAAACATATCTACGACTTCTCAAATATTCCGAAGCATCACCTGATTCAATCATATATTGATGGTTTATAAATGATGTTGCATTTTTATATTTTATAGAAATATCGCAGAGAATATTATTACAATATATTAATATGTTTTGAATATTTTGAATACAAGTATCAATTCTTTTTGAATATTTTACATGCATGTTCATGCGATAATTTTTGAAGTTGGTATATGTTACACATTTACCATGTTCTATTTCTATTAAATTATAATAATCATTTTTATAATAATTACATGGGTCATCTGCCATTTTACGCATATTAGTATAAATTTCATTATATTGTTCTACCGTTACAATATAACAAAGTTCAAATACATGAAGTATTTCAAGATTTTTTTCTTTTTTTTTTGTTAACGCGAATAATTGTTTTTTGAAGTTTTTCTCGTCAATTTGTTTGCGAATATATTTGATTCTTAATTCTCTAGTTACATCATCTTTATTACACTCTTGTCTGTAATAATCAAGAACCCTTCTTCTGAAAAAGTCAACATTTTCTCTTAATTTGTTATACCAATGAAAGAATCTCATTTGATTGCGTGTATTTTTGAATATCGGAAAGTTACAGTAATATAAACTATTTTTATGTTTTATTAATGGAATTTTATCAAAACATAATATTTTATTATGTTTTTTGTTTTCTTTTATCCATTTCGTGTGTGCAATATTTGAAATGGAAAACATGTCCCAGATAGTCTGTCCATCCGGTAATCCACCGCAAAGAATTTCACCGGGTTGTCTTAAAATAGTTATTCCACTATTTCTTTTCCAATCAATGAAATGAGGATTATGATTATTACCATAATCAATTTTGCCCGTATTCCAATCAAAAGTTATATGACATGTCGTGCACCACATTTGATCACAACCATTTATTTTTGAAATAGATTCTGAACAACCCGGACATTGTTTACTTTCTTTATGAATAAATTTGCAAGTTTCTACTGTATCTGGATCGCATTTATGTTCTCCAGACATAATCTCCATACAATCTTTGCAAGTATGCGAATTACATAAAACGCAATTATAGTTTATATTTAAAAATCCTTCGCAATTTTGTTTTGGACATTTAGTAGTGAAACCTGATTTTTTATAATTTGGTTTTTTCAATTCTTCTTTTATTTCTTTTAATTCTAATATTTCAGCTTTTTTTTTTTGTAATTTTCTTTGATATATTTTTTTCAATGCTGCTAATTCATCATTGCTAGTTTTAATTTTTTCAATGTAAGTTTCCGATTTAATCATATTATTGGTATCCACCATTGTATCGGCAAATTTTATTTTTTCAGCATTGAATAACAAATCCATCCTACTTTGTTTGTAAATTGTTTTCATAAATTTTTTAGTAAACTTTTTATCGCAAAAATCAGGTGACCAACCATGCGCACATGATGGGCACATGGGGTCTGTATCCAATTGTAATATATGTATCTTTAGACAAGATATGCAACAATTTGATTCACAAAATCCACAATCCACTTTTCTCGCGTCTCTGGATCCATATGATTCGTAGCAAATTAAACATTCAGACATTATGTGGTTGATAATTTGTTATTGATTTTAAGTTATTGATAATTGATAATTGATAATTGGTTATTGATTGATTTTAAGTTATTGGATCAATTTAAAAAAATAATAATATAAAAAAAATGTACTTGTTTTATATAATGACTGATTTTGATATATTGAATTATAGTGTTGAAGAATTAATAAATATAATCGGTTTGGGTGGACAAGTTCCATTAGCAAATGAACAAATTGAAGAAAAAATAAAAGCTTTAAAAGAACAGTTTGAAGATAAATATTTAAACGATGAGGAGATAATAAAGGTTAATTTAATATTACGTACGTTTTCAAACAATACAATTACCGATGCCGATTTTATTGCTTCAGGAGATTTCAAAACAGAGCTGGTTAGAATAATTAACTATGGGTTTCCTGGTACAACGTTACCAGGAAAAAAAGAACGTAAATGGAATGATTGGTCAAGGAGTAATTTTGCATCAGAATTTAAAACACAATATTATAAGTTATTGAATAGTAATGTTAATTTTAAAGAATATATGGCCTTGCAAATGGAAGAAATTGATGAAAACGATATCAAGACTGCATTGGACGACGCGTTTAAGGCGAAGGAAGAATTTATATTCTTTTTTGATGAAATAGCCAATAAATTGAGAGAATATAAAAAAGACGAAAGTGCGCTGGATTACTATAAAGAAGAAGAAGAAAATGAAAAATCATTATTGGAAGGTGATTTTATGGACGAAACTGAAACCGTTTTAGCTCAGGGTAATATCGCAATGCCATTGTGGGAAAGAACGACGTTTAAACCAGGAAGCACTATTCAAAAGGATTATAAAAACCCTTTGTTAAAAACAATAATTCACCACACTATAAATATTGACAGCCAATATCGTTCAATTGCTGACCCCGTTGTTTGTATTAGGTGCCCGGATTCTCTGGAAATTTATAAGGAGAATAAAAATAAAGACGATACCGGAAATATCATTTCATCTACCCATTCGGGTTCAAATCCGGTAGTTTCGTCAAATAGCGATGGAAGTAAATTGATAGTTGGTATCAGTGGTAATAAATTATACAATTTGGAGTCATTTGGTTCGGTACCACTTGATATTTCTTTTAATAAACTTACACCCGAAGGAAACATTAATAAAGAATGGGTTGATATAACAATGAATTACAGGGGTAGTTCCATAGCTGTTTGCAATAAAAAATATATATGGTATTCTATTAGTGGTGGTGATGATAATAGTTGGCATAAAAGTGAGGTAAGTGTCAATTTGTCCAATGTGGATATTTCGGCAAATTGGACAGCGATTACGTCTGATTTTACAGGTAAAAATTTATTTGCAACCAGGAGTGCATCGGATGTTGATGGGAGAGTATTCAAAAATAATGGCGTATGTTATTCAACTGATTATGCAAAGACTTGGGTTGATTTATCAGGTGTAATAAAATTACCGGAACCATATAGTACAACTTTTGACATGAGTCAAAATTGGATAGATATTGCAATAACTGGTGATGGTAAAAAGGTATATGGTATTTACAAAAAAGATAGTAAATATTATATAACTAAAAAGGTAGGTGATTCGTGGAATGTTATAAATAAAGATATATATATTTCAAATGCATATTTAACAGATTATTCCTGGAATAAAATAGTCACTAATTTTTACGGTAATAAAGTATTTGTTATGACTAATAATCAAATATGGAGATCCTTTAATTCGGGGGTAAATTGGTCTAAAATAATCATTCCAAATCCAACAACTGAATGGACATTAACTATTGAAGCACAAGATATTACACAAAGTGTTGGTGCTGCAGTGACTCAAGGCTATGTTAGCGGTACTCTCAAAACTGCCTTAACCGGCACTGGTATGACAAGTGTAGTGATCGCTTCCAGTGCTACTTTTGTAAGTGGAGTGCAAGTTGTGATTGGAACTTTGACCACAATTATTCCAAGCAATGTTATTTCAGCTACCAAAACCAGTTATACCGTAATACATTCATTAACGTGTTCTCTAGATGGTTTGAAATTAGCTATATGGACTGAAAATATAAATCTACGTGAAAGCGTTGCGAGTCTAAGATTTTCGGAAAATGGTGGCGATTCTTGGAATGATGCTAGTACTTTACAGGGCGTAACTGGTCCTGCAAATATTGTTATTTCTGGAGATGGTGATAGGATACTCGGGTTAGATTACGATGGAAACATTTTCACCTCTAAAAAATGTATTGAAACAGAATTAACAATGTTTGATAGACCGAGTAATTTTACATTAAATTTGAGCGAACCTATTAAGAATATCTTAAGTATGTCGTTTAAAAGTATTGAACTTCCACATGCATGGAATGCGTTTAATAAAAATGAAGGAACCAATGTTTTTTATATTAAAATGTCGCGTGTGTATGTCCCGATAACAATTGAAATACCGGAAAATAATTACCATTACTCCAATGCACATGATATCCCTGGTTCCGATAGTTTGAATTTAATTACTGCATTGAATGAAGCTGTAAATAAAGCTTTAAATAAAGCTTTACCTGATGAACAGAATAAATTAGTATTTATTTACAAAGGTAGTCATAATATTTCAATCACGAATAATACCAAAGAAAAAATTACATTGTTTTGGCATTATGAAGATGGGGTAAAACCATGTGGTTATTCGGGTTTGGGTACACGGGTAAATTATAATCTAGGTACTTTACTGGGTTTCAGAAAAACTTTGACGGTGCTTCCCGTTGGTGTACCAGTTCCTGCTCCAGCCAAATTGAATTTGAATCCTAATAAATATGTGTTTATTTCGCTAGATGAATTTACAAACAATAAATCACCAGATACTTGCATATCTTATGAAAATAATTCTGCGTCATTTAATATGCCGTCATACTATGTAAAAACAACAATGGGTGCAGAAATGGACAGTGGTAAAATAGAAAAAGGTAATAAATGTTGGGTGAAGGATGATGAAGTTAGTAATTGTGGAAAAAAAAGAGCCAATCCCGATTTATTAAGTAATTTAACATCCAAACAAAGATATACGATTCAGAACTTGCGCAATGCGATAACTGGACCTAAAAACAATCAATATAGAAGTCCAATAATACCCAATTTATTGGATAAGGTTCAACTACAATATGATAATTCTTTATCGCCATCCCTCCAATATACCGCGAGGGGTATTGAATCTTTAAAAAAAAAAAGAGATTATTTTGGTCCCATAACATTGCGAAAATTCCATATTCGCTTATTAAACGAGCGTGGAAATGAAATAGATATGAATAATAATGATTGGTCATTTTCATTAATCGTTAATCAACTTTGTAATAAATAAGCTTCAACAAGAGCTTCAACAAGAGCTTCAACAAGAGCTTCAACAAGAGCTTCAAGATATATTACAACAACTATCATTTTGTATATAAGAGCAGGTATCTCGTGATTTAACAATTAATTTATTGTTATTTTTTTGATAGATACCCGGATGATTATTTAAATCAAATTTATCAAAAATCTTTTTAATTAAAAACATCTTTGTTTCTGTAACATTGATATCATTTTTTGCGGATACTTCAAAATAATCTATATTCTTTTTTTTAAAAATTTGAGAAATTTTATCATATGAAATAACGCGCTCAAGATCTAATTTATTCCCGATAGCTATTATAACTGTTTCACAAGTTTGTATGCGATTTTTATCAAATTCCTCTAACCAATAATCAATACTTTCAATGGATTTTTCACATGTTAAATCAATAACAAAAAATAAACCAACGATATTTTTATAATAATTTCTAATAATTGGCGCAAAACATTCTTGTCCTGCCGTATCCCACATTTGTAATGAGATCTTTGTATCATTGAAATCCATATTTATTCTATTGAATTCCACGCCAATAGTCGGCATATATCCCAAATCTTCACGAGTTTCGCAAATTCTACAACACAGGGCTGTTTTCCCCACACCAGCGTCACCCATTGTAATTATTTTAAATATAAATCGTTTCATATATATATATTACAAATATTTTAGTTACATGGTTGTAAACTAATATTTAATATTTATTTCCGAATATGTTTTTTTTGTTAAATTTTCAATGTCTAAAATTGTATCAATCATGTTTTTTGAGAATTTATCAATTTCTTTTCGGCATTTTAACATTTTTCTTTTAATTTCCGAAGACATTTGTGTCAATTTATCTATTAATTCTTTGTTTGTGAAATCAACATCGGTTCTAATAATAGCTTGAATAATATCATGTGCACATTTAATTTTTGTAATATCTTTATTTGTATGATGTAGATATATGACCGGTTTTGAGTTGATCATTTCAATCTGGAAATCTTCTTTTTTGCAAATACCGGATGCATTGGACATAAAAATGCCGGCACAGACATCAGTATTACTCGCTATATCCCTTTCAAATTTATCAATTTCTTTCTTTGGTACATTATTGGTATAGTCCTTATTTTCTAAAAGAATTTTTTTATCATTATGACATGTCATGATAAAATCTCCTCTCCCACTTTCTTTATGGGTATCTTCAATAATATTTTTGGGAAAAAGCATATTTAAATTTTGCAACATGGCGTCTTCGCTGATTTTACCTTTTATTGATGAATTTTCTTCAGTTTTGCACATTTTATTATGCAAATCGTTTATTTTTTTTTCACAATTATCGCGAATAGTATTTATTTTTTCTTGATGAATCTTATGGATTTCCTCAGTTCTCAAACGTTCTTCGCTGAAATGTTTTTCAGCTAGCTTATTTAATTCTGATCGTGAATCGTTATTTTCTTTTTTTAGAATTTGTATAGCGATATCTTTCTCTTTGATTTTTTCATTGAATTGCAATAGTAATGAATTGCTAATGTTTTCATGCAATTCTTTTTCATTGTTTTTATGAGAATCCTTTAATTTAGTATAATCATTTGATTTTTGATTTAATTTTTCTTGAATATTTTTTATAATTACTTCATGTTTTCCTTCTATTTCGGTTAATTTTTCGTTGAATTCTGAATTTTCATATCTTATATTTGTTTCTTGTATTAAATCCACTGCTGCTAAACCCAGCTCAATTACTTTTATTTGATTTTTTACATCTAATTTTAAAAAATCAAATACGCATTTCGTATTTGGGAACGGTATTTGTATCATTACATATATAATGTGTTAGAAACTTTTAAGTCTATTTGATTATTTTAAAATCTTCGCCTACATAAAATGGACAAATTTATAAATATGAAAGAAAAAAGTGATATGATATTGGAACCTTTACAAGTAATGATACAATTGGCGTTATTATCACATAGTCCAATTGGTACAAAATTAAGTATTTCAGAAAATCTATTACATATTCAGCAGCCTAGTTGGAATCAGGGGATGTGGCGTTGGTATATGAAAGATAATAAAGATGATTTGTATTATTTATTTCAAGCTATTAGACGTTTTTACATGTGGTATAAACCGGAAAATTGTATAATATATGCGAAAATTTTAGAAACAGCTATTGTCGGATTGAATAGATTACAAGAAACTTACGAGAATACTGATAAAATATCAATAAAGCATACTTTATCCCTGTATACCAATATTTTGAAATTGGAAACGCCTGATTTATTTAAAGGCACCGATGATCATGCGATAAATATAGATAATGTTTTCAAAAACATTACTAGTTTATATAACAAAAAAAATTTGGCAATAATATTTAATATTTTTAAACTATTGGAAGAGGAAACGAATGAAGAAAATAAAAAATATTTAATGGATGGGTTATTATTAATAACTGTACCAACTAACAATAAGATAAAAGGTTGGATACGAGAAAATTTAACATGTTAATATATATATATATATGATATTTAAAGGTGAATGGTTTGTATTAGCATTGTTTGGTATGTTATTGATATGTATAATAGATTTAAGTAAAAAATATATTTTGGATAAAAACATTATTAAAACGAATGAATTGGTTATTTATTCCACAATACTGGTGGGTCTCATTGGCGTTTTCCATTTTTTATTTGAAAAAAAATGCAGGTATCCTAATAAATTTGATATGAAAATATTGATTTTATTGTTTGGATTGGCAATTGCCGCATATTTATTTAATTTGGCATTCATACGTTCAATAAGTTTAGCACCTGATGTATCTTTAACAGGTATGATTTTATCATTGAATATTGTGTTAGTTTATTTATTTTCAAGTTTTTTTTTCACGTCATCTCCTGGATTTAATATTGATGTATTTTTTGGGTTAATATTGATTGTTGGTGGTATTAATATTATTGCTAATAATTTTTAAATTACGTTTTACTTTTCGTTTATTTTAATTCCGTTTATTTTAATCATGTAATATATATATATGATTAATTTAAAAGAAAAATGGTTGGGTTACTCTATTTTAGGTATAATTTTTGTATGTATAGTTGATTTAGGTAGAAAATATGTATTGGATAAAAATATGATCCGAGTTGATGAAATGATTATTTACTTGGCAATGTTTGCGGGTATATTGGGAGCTTTGCATTATTTTTTTGATAATAAATGTAGAAGTCCCACGGAAATAAAATCCAAATCATTATTTTATATATTTTTATTGGCTATATCTGTCTATGCGTTTAATATAACCTTTACGCGTGCAATCTATTATGCATCTGATGTAACCTGGCCAGTTATAATGATATCTTTATCAGCTATTTTCATATATTTATATTCAAGTTTATTTTTTGATGATTCCCCGGCTTTTGATTGGAAAATAATGACTGGTGTTGTTATGACAGTTGTCGGTTTATGCATTATTAGTATTTATTTTAAAGATTAATATTTGTATATTATATAAATGGGTGAAACGGAAACGGAAGCGAAAGTATCTGCAATAATGTCGGGAAAAGTACGTGCAATTCTTGAGGGAAAAGTAAAAGGTAAAAAAGTAGGTAAAGTAAATGGTAAAGTAAATGGTAAAGTAAAAGGTAAAGTAAAAGGTAAAGGCAAGAAACGCCAGAATAGCAAGAAACACCAGAATAGCAAGAAACGTAAGAAAAGTAAGAAAAGTAAGAAAAGTAAGAAAAGTAAGAAAAGTAAGAAAAGTAAGAAAAGTCGTTAAAAATCCCCCCCAAAATAGTTTTCTGAAAGTTTTTTTCAGAAAACTATTTTCAGTGTTTATGGTCTAACGCGCTGTAAATAATGAATATCTATATTTACTCTTCTTACCATAAATAAAGTTTGATGAAAAAAAAGTGAACATTAGTTTGGAAATTTTTATTTTGTCTTGGGTTAAAAATTAAAATATACAGAGAATAGATTTGAAAAATCGCTTAAACTTAGCAAAACCTACATCGCCTAGGGGATTTTTGAAAAAAAATGAAAAAATTTATGTAGGTAGTCTATGTAGGCAACTTTTTCGGCGTATTTTCGGCGTTTTTTTGCAATATTTCACTGAAAAAAAGGCCCTTACTGACTGACAATTTGTACAAATCGTTCAAAATGTTGTTACCATAATATGGTGTTAAAAAAGTTTGCTGCGTTTTTGAAAAGTTGAAAATCGCAAAAAAATAATTACTCAAATATGTGGTCACACTGAACGCTATATTTTTTTTTATTTAAATATATTTTAGACGATAAAATGGTGACAAAAACAAATTCAACACCATTTGAATTCGCTGCATAATTTTACTCGTGAGTAAAAATTATGCAGCGAATTGGTGTTTATAGAATTATTAATATGTGAGCATATAATGTATTATTTTTGGGTCTGTTTAAAAAATATTTTTCGTCAGTGCGACCGATTTTTTTTATACGTAAATTTATTTTTTTTCAAAAAAAGTTTAAAAAACTTCAATATAAAAAAATAACTTTATTATATATACTAATGGAAAAGATGTTCAATTGTGAAAAATGTAAATACACAACTGGAAGAAAATATAATTTACAAAGACATTTCAATATAAATCATTGTAAATTTCATAAAAAATGTGTCTGTGGTAAAAGTTTCATAAGTAAAAGTGGATACAATAGACATAATAAAAAATGTTATGAAACATTAAAGAGTAAAAATGAAATTTTAAAGAGTGAAATATTAAAACTTAAAACACGGCCAATTCAAAATATAACTAATAACAACACGAATAATATTGAAAATATGACAAATATTTCAATAAATCTATTTTTGAATAAATATTGTGGTGAAGCGAAAAATCTCACCGATTTCATAGATACTTTAAAGTATACTTTGGAAGATGTGATGAATACTTATAATAGTGGATATGCAAATGGTATAACTAATGTGGTGTTAAAGGGTTTGGAAGATATACCTTTGTTTGATAGACCGATACATTGTACGAATCAAAAGAATGGTAAGTTGTTTATAAGAGACAATGATCAATGGGAGGAAGACACTGTTAAGAAAAAAGGAAAAGCGTATAAAATAATATCAAAAATGCGAAAGAAGCAATATTTAGCCTTACAAGAATGGGATAAAGCGCATCCTAAATGGGAGCAAAACGAGACATTATCTATAATGAGATGTAATGTATTGAAAGAGCTTTTGGGTGATGATAAGATTGAAAAAAACATGAAGAAGGTAATAAAGGATGTGTCAAAAGAAGTTCCGTTGAATTCATCTGATTATTCTCTCGGAAGTTTGGAATAAATAAAATATCTTTAATAATTAAATGGGAAATGTAATGTCAAAATTAAAATGTTGCGGGCTCTGTTGTGGTTTATTTAAATGCCATTGTTTTGCGCCAGAAGAAGAGGAAGTGCAGCATATTTATGATAATATTACCTCGGATGTGTGGGATACGCAGATTTGACACGCCGATTTGACAGGATTTGACAGGATTTGACACATCGGTTTAGTAATCTTTTTCTGAGAAATTGACTTTTGTTTTTCCAATATACCCGATCAGGCATTGTTCGGTGTTGAATATTTTATTAATCAATGATTGTATTTTTTTAGTAGAGACATTTTTAATGATTTTGATGTAATCGTTGTATGTATAAATTTTCTTGGTTTTTTTGTGCATTTGAAATAGAAATTGAAATTTAAAGAATGAGCTAAGTTTGGTAACACCTTCAAAAGAATTTTCATAAAAATGGATTAAGTGTTTATTTTTAACATTTGATAGTAAATTTTTAGATATAAGTTTTTTTTTATACGTTTTAATAATTTTGAATACAATGTGTAGTACTTCAACTATGTTTTTATCAAGTGTTGATATATCTATAGTGCAGGTTGACCCGCAAAAATCAGTATCAAATGAACAACTCGCACCATATACTAGTTCTTTTTTAACGCGTAATTCTCGCATTAATAAAGAGGAGAAATCTCCACCAATAATGCTGGATAACATGGATAAATATATGAATTCGTGATCGCCTCTCACGATGTTAATGGGGAATACTATTTTAATATCGGTATTTTTAGATTTTTCATTTTTAATAAATAGAACCTTTTTTTTGAGAGAAAAACATGGTTTAATGTGAATTGGGTTTTCTGCAGCGGGTTTTAATTTTTGACGCAATATTTTTATAATCTTATTTTTTTGAAATTTCCCGGTAATGACAAATAAAATGCGACGATTGTTAAATGTTTGTTTCAAGAACATTTCAAGATTTGTTTTGTTAAAGGTTTTCAAAACTTTTAATTGTTGTAAATAATCTTGACCATATTGCAACCCTTCCAATGTATATAATTTTTTATATATTGTATCCCATAGTTTCCAGGTGGGTTTATTCACATACATATTTAATTCATTTCGCACGGCATGTCTTTCTTTGTCAATCATTTTTTTTGAAAGTTGTGGGTTTGTAATGATGGAAACTATATAGTCTAATATAATATTTGTATTGGTAGCCAAACCTTGTTTCCAAAAGTGTAAATATGTATCGGTGGTATGAGCGTTTGAAAGTGTACCATACTTTTCCCAAAAATAAGAACAATGTTTTTTTTTACATTTTTCCCAAGATTCCATTAACACGTGTTCTAAAATATGAGATATTCCCGAGTTATTTTTATTTTCAACAATGTTTCCGCCATATAGCAATCCTTCAATGCGAATAACTTTTGAGGTTTTTATTGGTAATAATAAAATGGAAAACCCATTAATATCAATGATATTGGGTTTTAAGGTGTTATATTTTTTCCTAGTACCTTTGGATGTTTTTTTTTTTTCTGGTTAGCATTTAATATATATGGATATTTTATTATAAAAAAAAATAGCTAATATTATATTATGATTGAATATATTGCGATAGTGTATATAATATATTTTGGTTCATTTTGCGTTACATTGGGCTATACAATATATCAGGAAAGACGTGTAGAGCGAGAGCGTATATTGAGTGAATATAGAATATTATCACACCAGACGCCCAGTATAGACACAAGGATAATACGCACGAGACAAATTGGGACATTAGAGACAATAGAAGAAGTTTTTTAAAATTGAATTAAAACTTATTTATATTTTGATTTTAAAAAAGATGACGGAAGATTTAATAGGTGAATTGGAAATAAAATACGGATTTAAAAAGGATGAATTGAAAAATGCTCGTGAATCTGCACCGTATAATTTGCCACCATTGGCGTGTGGTAATTGTGGAAGACACTTTTCTTGTGGAGGTAAAGCGTATCCATTACCAGATGAAATGTGTCGCGAAGATTGTTTTTTGGACAATATTTTAGTCTTAAAAGATATTTCAATGGATAGCGGTTGTAAAGCAATTATGTGGGTGAATATTTGTATATTTGTAATTATTATTTTAGTGCAATATATAGTACCATTAAAAGGTGAACAAATAAATCTTTAAAATATTAATATATTTTTTTTTGATAAAAATCGGGTATACTATGTGGTTTTTTAAATTGATTTGATTAATCTATAATTTATAATAATTAAAAAATTATGGCATATTCTGGAAACCCATCACTTGCTCAGCAAATTGCTCATGCACGCGTTAATTTCCCCGATAAACTGGCAATGTTTCTTGAATTAACGGATAATTCGTTTGATCATGGTGATGCTACGATAAGTGGTATTATTATAAAAAAGAAATCTATTGTTCATGTTGACAATGGTAATTTTTCAAATGATAGAATGAAATATGCTTGGTGTAAGAATACGGGGAATTTAGAACAATATTATACGAAAGAATCAAGAGAAAATAAAATAGGAAAATGGAATTGTGGGTTAACTGACGCGTCTATGATTTGGGGAGATATTGCGACATTGTTTATAAAAAACACAACTAATAATGTGGTTAAATATTTTATAAATACTATCAATTGGGAGGAGTGTGGTACAGAAAATAAATATTCATTTAATGTTAGAGAAGCTAATTCTGTGGAAGTGTTAATTTATCAAGAATATATAAATGTGATAGGTGATTGTAAAAATGCAACTGTGATAGAATTTGGTGATTTGGTTACTAGAAATAATAATGAAACAATTGATGATATGGTCAAAACATATAAGGGTGTCTATGGTGGAAAACACGTAAATAAAACTGTAATTATTGAAAATGAAAATAAAAGAGAAGTTATTAAATTCAATGATTATGAAACGGGTTCGCAATTTATTACACAAGAATATAACTATTATTCAGACGACAAGCAAAACTCGTATATAATTGAAAAGGATTTACCAAACACAGATCAAACATATAATTTAAGATTTAGTTTTAAAATTAAATATGGGATTCTAACAAAGGAGGAAATTGCGCGTGAAACGGAATATTATGGAATTTTGCCGTCTGAAATGTCTGGTCATCGTATTTTTAGAGGAGATAGATGTGTTTCCGGGAAATTTGGATTGAATTTCGGAGAACGCGGTGGTATGTATAGAAATAAAGGAGGTCGTGCGTATTGGTATTTTCCAACGGATGATATTGTTGATGTAATTTTATCAATAGGGACGAATAAATCAATTAGGGAACCCAATATTGAGGGTATTAAAAATAATAGTAAATGTATGGCGGGAAAATTTAAAGAAATTTATCTAAAAACCAATAAACTATGGGAAAATTATATGAAAGGTGAAAAAGAAAAATCAATGGAAGATTTGATTAAAATGGAAAAAAATATACCAAACATGTCATTAGTAGAAATTGGTAATGAAAAAGAATTACTTGAAAAAAGATTTAAGAATAAAAAATTCACAGCATATGATGGAGAAGAGTATGATGGTAGAGCTGGTATTACGAAAAGAGCTAAAAAAATATTAAGTATCCTTGTAGACAAACATAAACAAGCTTTAGATGCGGAAGAGGAATTTGTTTATTTCACGACGTTGGAAAAGGCAGAGGTAAAGAAGGCCGAGTTGGAAAAAGCGAAATTAGAAAAAGAGATAATGGAAAAACCAGAGTTATGGCAAGATATGATAGAAAAAGAAGTGGTAGATGTGAAAGTAGCAGAAGTAAAAAAAGTAAACGTAGCAAAAGTAGAAGCAAAAGTAGAAGCAAAAGTAGAAGCAAAAGTAGAAGCAAAAGTAGAAGCAAAAGTAGAAGCAAAAGTAGAAGC
>MDTF01013475.1_pt1 | contig 31537 bp, 20 predicted proteins | sample 811191 | NCBI WGS metagenome assembly MDTF01 (sample SAMN05326649, study PRJNA326480) | marine metagenome | isolation source: seawater | place: Southern Ocean | collected 2011 | reverse complement strand
TTTTTTTCTTTTTCTTTTTCTTGTTCTTTTTACGTTGTCTTGAAACACGTCGTGTTGAATTACGTCGGGTTGCAGTACTGCGTGTTGAACCACTGCTTCTTGAACTACTGCGTGTTGAACCACTGCTTCTTGAACTACTGCGTGTTGAACCACTGCGTGTTGAACCACTGCTTCTTGAACTACTGCGTGTTGAACCACTGCTTCTTGAACTATTCGTACTACTTCGACGTTTTTTTTTACCACTTGTCGAACTATTCGAATTTTTATTTCCTAAAGGCATTATAATATATAAAAATATATAAAATATATAAAAATATATTAAAATAAATTGATAAAATTGATTTTAATTTAATTAATTTTATTATAATAAAAATGACAGAAAGTAGATATCAACGAAAATTGTTTCACTATAAAACAGGGGAACCATTAACACCGCACCCTGATATTATGTCTGGTGATTTATCTTGGGAAATGTTACCCGATAATACTGCTGTTACTTGTCAATTAATAACAAATGATGGAAAAAATATGAAAAAAAACGGCGAGCTTGGAAATGAAATTATTGAAGCGCGTATAATGGACCAAAGATGTTTTAAAACAGATATTTTATATGCTGTAGAATATATAAAATTTGGATTCAAAACGGTGGGGACAACGCGTGCTTCATTGATTAATTCACCGCTTCCAAATGATTTTAAACCAGAATAAAAAGAAAAAACTATATAAATATTTTTATTTTTTTCCTTTTTTTTTCTTTTTTTTCTTTTTTTTCATTTTACTTTTTTTAATTTTTGTTTCATCAATATTAAATGTTTTTTGTATGTATTCATCATAATTTTGCATGTTTTGTTGTGATTTTTTCTGCTGCGATTGTTTTATTTTTTCCATAAGTTCTCTTTCTTGTTTTCTTTGTTTTAATTTATTTAACATTCTTTCTTTTTGAGATGATTTTTTTATATTGCTTTTCATCATAGATTGGAACATATTCATATTAACTTTTCCACCTTTTCCGCCCATACCCATTTTACCTAGCATTTTTTCCATGTCTTTCATCCCAGGAGTATTTTTCATTTTTTCAACTAATTCATTTGCTTCCTGCATTAATTCTGATTCTTTTATTTCCCCTGATTTAAGTTTTTGGTCTAATTTTGAACTAACTTTTTTAATCATATTCATAAGTTGCCCAGGATTTTTGAATAATTTTGAAAAAATATCACCAACACCATTTATGTTAGTCGTATCAATATCTAATTCAGAAGCAGTTTCATCTGCGATTTCTTGTGCTAATTTACCAATTTTACCACCCATTAAAGAATTTAAATGGTTTTGAATATCTTCAGGGTTGGGTATATTTTTATTTTCACCAGAAACATCCATATTACTTTGCATATTTTCTTTCATATTATTCATCATTTCTTCAAACATGTCCATATTTGGCATACCATCCATATTACTTTGCATATTTTCTTTCATATTTTTCATCATTTCTTCAAACATGCCCATATTTGGCATACCATCCATATTACTTTGCATATTTTCTTTCATATTATTCATCATTTCTTCAAACATGTCCATATTTGGCATACCAGAAACATCCATATTACTTTGCATATTTTCTTTCATATTATTCATCATTTCTTCAAATTTATTATTAGACATATCAAAAACATCATTCATTGAAGAAATAACTTCTTCCAATTTATTTTTTAATACATCTTCATCAATAGCTTCAAACATTTTTGCAGTATCGCCAAATGTGTCTGTACCTTCAATATTTTTTGATAAAGAAAAAAGTGTTAATTGTAAATATTTCCATATAATATTTTTAGTATTATCGCTAATTTTTTCTTTCCAAATATCTTTAAAATCGATATTTTTAAAAAATTTTGTATTTTTTTTATTATCTAAAAACATGTCTTCATTTTCATATAATATATCAAAAAATCTCTCCGGAAAAACTGTTTTAAAATAGTTGAAAACAACTTTTAATTTTTCAATATCAGCATCTTTTTTTAAATATTCTAATTCGTTTTCAGTAAATTTATCTTTATATTCTGGGAAAGTAATTAATACATCAGTAATAAAATCTTTCACTATTTTTTTTAGTTCATCTGGAAATTCTTTTAAATTTTTTGTTTCATCGCAATTTTCATCACATTTTTCAGTATTTTCACTCATATTATTTTAATCTATATTAGAATATTTAAATACTAATTTATAGATATTTTTTATTTAAAAAATATTTATAAAAAAAGATGAATTTAAGAATAATATAATTTTGATAAACTTGATAAATTTTGAATAAATTTCATTGAAATTTTTTTTTTTTCAATAGGTTCTTTTGAGATTGTTTTGCGCATATTATCATATGTTTTTAAAACATATTCAGCATTTTCTTTTAAATCCGTAACATCAGAAGAATAATCTTTATTTTCAAAATATTCGTAATCACCTTTTTGTATGACAGTATCATATGGTATTGTTACATAATAATTAAATAAATAAATAAGTTTTATTGGATTATATTTTGTTAAAAGTGTTATTGTCGTTTTTAATGTTTTTATGTCATCATTTGTTTTAAAACTATTTATTAAAAAATCTAAAAATAATATAAATTCATTATTAAAAGTTTTATATATAAATTTTTTATTTTTATCCATATTATAATAATAATTTTATATTTATTTAAATAATTATAAAATTATTATTATATTTATATCATTGTTTTATTATGCATTTCTTTATTTCTTTCTTCTTGTAATTTAGTTAATAATTTTGAAACATTACCAGATTTTATTTTTTCTGATATGAATGTTTCTGGTGGAGTTTCTATTTCATCTTTTAAATTATATGTGGCAAATGAATGCATTTGTCTTAAACCACCTTCACCTTTTGTTGATAAATCATCTGAATTTTGATCTAAATATGAATAATTATCTGATAATGTTGCACCCATTTCATAATTAGAAAATGCTAAAGGTTCTCCACCATTAATTTTATTTTCTTTAGTATTTTTTAAAATGGGATTAAATAGTTTTAAAATTTCATCACCATAAATAATTCTATTACCTCTATTTAAAAGAAGTAAAGCCGGTACTTCTTTTATTTCATTGGGCATTAATAATTCTTTTCCATCGCTTAAAGTTATATAAATTTTATCTTTTATTACTTTTCTTTTATCAATACACAAAAAATGAATATCTTCCTTTATTTTATCTTTACCAACTTTATATAATATTTTTTTGCAATTTTCACAATATTTGCTATAATATAAAACGTAACTCATTTATTATTATAAAAGTTTTTGAATATTAAAATTTAACTTATTAAAAATTTATTAAATTGAAACATTTTATTTTAAATATTTAAAAATATATAAAATAAATTAGTAATAATATATAAATGAGTGAAACAAAATTTCAATTGCCAGAAGTTTCAGACCAAAAAGAAAATAATAATATTTATTCCTTTAGAATAGCTAAATGTAATGTTAGTGTAATTAATGCTATTAGAAGAACATTAATAAGTGATGTAAAAACTGTTGGGTTTAAAACTGAACCATACAATGAAAAAGAAAAAGAATTGGATTCTATTATTATTTATGAAAATACTACATCTTTTACAAATGAAATTTTAAAACAAAGATTAGCTTGTATTCCTGTTCATATAAAAGATTTTGAAAAAACACCAATTGATGATTTAATAGTTTCTTTGGATAAAGAAAATAAAAGTGAATCTATTCAATTTATTACAACAGAAGATTTTGATATAACAGATACTAAAACAAATAGACAATTTTCAAGTGAGCTGAAAAAAAAGATATTTCCACAATCAAGTATAACAAAAGAACATATTTTGTTTGCTAGACTAAAACCGCCTATTTCAAAAAAATCACAAGGACAAAAATTAAAATTTAAATGCAAATTATTTGTAACATCTGCAAAAGAGAGTGGGCAATATAATATTTGTTCAACATCAGCATATAAAAATACAGGAGACAAGGTTAGACAAACAGAAGAGTGGTCTAAAGAAGAAGAAAAATTGAAAAAATTATTAATACCACAGAATGATATTGAAAAAAGAAAAAAAAATTGGTATATTCTTAATAGCCAAAGGTATTTTATAAAGGATAGTTTCGATTTCATTGTTGAAACAATAGGCATCGATAGAAATGAAGAATTATTAAAAAAAGCATGCGATATATTATTTAATTCTTTGGAAACATTTGGAAAAAAAATGGAAGAAGATAAATTTGAAATTATCACAGACCAAATTAAAATTAATAATTCATTTGATATAAAATTAGATGGATATGGTTATACTATTGGAAAAGTTATTGAATATCTCTTACATCAAATATTTTTTAAAGATAAAAAAACTTTAAGTTATGTTGGATTTATTAAAAAGCATCCACATGATGATTATTCTATCGTTAGACTTGTTTTTACAGATGATGGTCAAGCCAACATAGATAATATAAAAAGTTTATTTAAAACTTGTGTTAAGACTGGACAGAGAATTTTCAAACATATCAACGAATCCTTTATCTAACTACTTTTTAATAAAAAAATTATAAATAATTTTTTTATTAAAAAGTTTTGTCCTACTTTTCCCAAAAGTAGAGTTTTGTTAAACTTTTTTTAAAAGTTTTTTTCGTAATGGATAATTGATACAAAACATTAATTTCTTTGGTGGGATGCAATCATGAACATACCCAGTCAAATATTTAAATGTGATTTTTTTATTGTTAGGTTTTAACATTTCTAGATATTCTTTTTGAATATTGTATAGAATTGGTTTGAATTCAAATGGGCACTCCTTAAGACGTTTTTTCTTTAAAATAAATGTATCAACATAATGGTCAAAAAGTTGATAAGTCCATTTATATAATTTTTGTTTATACAATTCAAAATTGTCTTTGTATTCGGGGAAATATCTTAAAAAATTGCGCAATTGGCCACTTTTTCGCAGTGTTAAATATTGTAAAAACATTTTTTGAAGATTACCTTTTAATCTTTTAACTTTTTCATAAGCAATATTGCGAATTTTGGTTCTAACGCCTTCTTTATTATAAATTACAAATCCAACCTCATCAAATGGTAAATTTTCACCAGAACACAATTCAGTAAAATCTAACCAATTAGAAACATTTTTATTAATATTATACAATGTTCTTGGTGTATCAATATCGATATTCTTTTCTTCTTCCGTTACATCAAAAATTTCATTTTCACTGTTAAAAGAATATACTCGTGTTAAAATTAATTTTGGTTTTTCAATATGCTTTACAATTTTATTATCAGGATGCTGTAAAACAAATGAATAACAACATTCTTTATTTAAAATATTGAAATCTAATTTTTCTTCAATACATGCATCTAAAAACATATCATAGAATGTTTTTTGTGTATCAAGATTATAACGACATTTGGCACCAATATTGCTTCTTGTGCAAAATTCCCATCCTGGTGTTGTTTCTCCATTTTCATCTAATTTTTTATTATTATAAAAAATATTAATCATAGTTCCATCCACATATTCGGTAATATAACAATCATTAAATTCATGTTGGGCTATGAAATTATTATAATTAACTGATTTTTGTGGGGCGAAAGCAACAATATTATCGTCATTCATAATAACTGAACGAAATAATCCAACAGAATTTTCATTATCAACTGTTAAATTTTTTTTATTATATTTAATAATTGTAAAATCATTTCTTTTTTTAATAATATAATATTTATTATTTGAAAAATCAGAAACTTTTTTATTTTTTAAAGGTGAAAATTTCATATTTGTTATATAATCAAATTATGACTATTATTTTAAATATATTTTATTTATATTTAATATTCATCATAATTTTATTATTAACCATGTCATTATTTTTTCCACGAGGTTTTTTTGGTGGTATTGTAGTTGAATTTGGACCTGACCAATCTTCTATTGGTTTGCCATAAAATCCATAATAACAATCCATGTATGCTGGCCACTTTTTATCTTCATTTACTTTTTGTGATTTAATTTCCCACCAATCAGCAATAAACGAACCAACAATGTGTCCCCTATTAGTAGTTGGATTAGCTTTGAACAGTTTTAAACCTGTATCAGCTGTAATGTATTTACCTGTATTTTTTAAAATATCTGTCAAGAAATTAAAAAGATGTTGGTCAGAAATTTCTTTATTTTTTAGAATAAATTTACGTCCTATTTCATCAACAGTGTTATCATTTGCCCATTGCCTGCATTTATCTCCAAATTCTTTACTTGTTATAATTCCATTTTTTGCACAATAGTTCCAACAACCACTACACTTATAAGAAAATGCTTTACATGAATAAAACTTTCCACAATTACATAGGTGTTGTATTAGATATTCTTTACAACTTCTAGTAGGCATATTTTATTATAATAATTTATATAAATTATAAATTTTTTATCAATTTTTATCAATTTTTATTATCAACTTTTTGCAGTGTTTTATTAAAAGTTAAAAGTATTATATTTATAGAATATAAGTGTAATGGAAGATACTGAAAATAAATTAGATTTAGATTTAGGGCAAATTATAAAAATAATAGCACCTATAAATGATAATCTTCATCAAAAAATATTTTTTATAGATTATTTAGATGATAAAAAAATAATTTTAATAAATCAAAAAGAAGGAAAAATTATTGAATTAAATGTAAGTGGAAATATAATAACAGATGAAAGTATTGAATCGATTCAAATACTTTATAATCCAAAAGAAAAAGGTTATGCTAGACAAAATAATTTAATTACAGGCGTTAGCATTTCTATAGAATTTGGTGGCGATGGTGTTGTACCAACGATAATAAATGGGGAAATTACAAATTTAGAAGAAGATATGATAGAAATTGAAGTTTATCCATCAAAACAAAAAATTTATATTGATTTTAAATATCAGGGTATCCCGAAAGATTTAAATATTATATCGATTCGTCCATTTGAAAAACCATTAAGCGAAGAAGACATATTGGAAAAAGAAAAAGAAGAAAAAGAGTTGAAAGAGGATAGAAAAGAAAGTTTATTTGATGAAGAAGTTATTTTTGAAGATGATGATTTGGATGATTTAGACTTAAATTATGAAGAAGCTGAAAATATAGAAAATAATGATATATTAATTATTAATGCAAATGATATTATTTTTTCAAAAGAAGATTTGTTAGAGGTTAGTGAAATGGTTAATATTGACGAAAAAAATAAACGTTTTTCAGTTGAACAACAAGTAACTGACTTATTGGATAATTTATTATCAACTGTTTCAGCAAAAAATAGAACAAAAAGAGTAATGAATGAAATAAATAAGACGATTAATAGATTCAAAGAATTACGTTTAGAATTTTCTAATTTTCAGGAAGACGGTGTGATAAATACACCAAAATTAAATTATAAAGAAAAAGAACATAAATCGTTGTTAAATAACTTATTAAATTTAGAAAATGATTTTAAATGGTTAATACCTATTGTAAAAAATAAAAAAAAGTTGTATGATATAAAAGTATTTGGAGAAGAGAAAGTAAATGATTACATCAATGATACTACTGATAATTTCATAGAAAATTTCAATGATACATTAAATTTATATAAGAATGACGATATTAATTCATCAAATGATAAATATAAATTTACAAGAGAAAGATTAAATAATATTCAGAATAATTTTGTTGACCCAAAAATAAAAGAAAATGTAATTTCGAAAATAAAAATTTCATCTGATATTCATACTATTGTTGATAATAATGATAATTTATATTCTAGTGTTTATTCTAATGAAAATTCAAAATTACAGAAAAATTATATACAAAAATATATTACAGGTGAAAGCACTTTACATAAAAATGATTATTCTAATTTTTTTATTGAAAAAAAATTAATAGAAAATGAAAATTTATTTTTAAAAGGTTTTATTGTTATGCCTCAAAAATTTAAAGAATATTCAAAATTATTTTTACCTGAAAAAAATTTATATGAAAAAATTTTATTACATGGTAATGATATTAATTATAATATACTTGAAAATGTTGATTTGGAAAATATTGAAATAAATGAAGAATTTGAAACAACCTTATTACCTATAAATGGAGAAAATCCATATGAAATATCTTTCACCCAAACAAGAAAATATGAAGATAGAAATGATTTGAATATGTATTCTAATTTTTTAAAGTCAATTATTCCGTCAAATGAATTATTTATTAAAAAATCTCATAAATTATATAAAAATAAAACAACTAATATTGGTTTTATTCAAGAATTAGAGCATTATATGATTTATCCAAAAGATATTAATCTTCCACAATACAACGTAATTAATGAGATTATAGATAAAAATATGACAAGAATGAAAAAAATATTGGCAAAAAGAGAAAATAATTATATGAATAAAGCTAAACCAATAATAGAATATAAAAATATATTTTCAGAATTATTTGGTAATAATTTGGGTTTAAAAAAGAACATTGAAGAAATGACTGATTTATACAATATAAAAAATGTAAATACAAATGAATGTTTAAGAAATATTATAAACTATGATGGTGGTAATTGTTTAAACATTATGTTAAGTTTATCACAACAAACATTATATCAAAAAGATAATTTTAATTTAATAATGGAACAACAAATGCAAGAATTAAAAAATGTGGAGGAAGAAGAAATGAAAAATGAGTTATGCAAAGAGTTTGTTTTAACGAAAAATTATAAAGATATAGATCTATTAAAAAATGATAATGGTAAAAAAGAAATTTATTATGACAGAGAATATGATACAACTAGGTATGATATTATGGAAAAATTCGATAAAGATAGAGATATTTTACAAGATGAAGAATTATTACTAAAAATAACTGAACATTTAATTAAAGTTGTTGGTATAGAAAAAAAACAAGCAAAAACCGATGCGTATAGTATGATTATTGGAAAAAAAGCAATTAATGAAGGAGATTACGCTGTATTAGATTTGGGAGATTATGAATTTAGATATTATGAAAGAAAAAACAATAATTGGCGTTTGAATGATGATTTAAGTGATAAAATGCCAGATGACACTATTTTTTGTAATATGAAAGACAAATGTTTAAAATTTAAAGATAAATGTGGTTCAATAGAAAAAAATAATATTGAAAATCAAAAAGAATTATTGAAAGACATAGCCAATAATTTTTCAGAAAATTTAAATATGGAACATAAAAAACAATTAAAAAGATTAACAAAATTAAAAGAAAATAGTTTTTTTAATTTAAGAAACAATATTGAATTTGAAAAGAAAAAATTAATTGAGAGAGATTTATTTATGGTAAAATTGGGAAATAGTATAGACGATAGTAATATAATTACGTCACCACATACAAAATTACGAGATTCTATTCTAGGTCAAACTAATATTGTAAAGAAATTTTCAGATATTATTTTATTTATTAAAAAATATTGTCGTGAATATGAACCAACTGCAAATGAAAATGAGTTTTGGTTTTATTGCATTGAATCAAACATACCTTTATTACCTAGTTTTTATATCAAATTAGCAGAATCATTTGAAAATGAAAATTATAATAATACCGTTAATAATATTATAAAAGAAAGAGGCGTATTAAGTGATGATGGTGATAAAATGGTTGATAAACATAGTGGTTATTTAATTAAAATCATTCAATATAATACCAACGAAGGTTATGATAAAGATGGATATAAAATTAATACAAGAGAAGTTTTTGAAGAAGATGATGAAGATGTTATAAGAAATGTATTACAACAGGGTGTAGTTGAAAAAAAATCGAAAACGTCAAAAATTATAAAACAATTAATTGAAGTTATTGCAAAAAATATGGGAATAGATATAAGCGAATATACTGATAATATGATAAAAATAATAATTCTATTAAATAATGAAAATACAAAGAGTAAATCAGAATATAATATTATTCTTGAAAAAGCAAAAAAAAGAAGTAAAAATGTAAAAAGTTATAGCACACATGTTTATGAAATTTTATTTTTATCTCTTATTTCAGTATTTATTGTAACAGTTCAAACAGCTATTCCTGAAATTAAAACATCTAAAACTGTTCCGGGGTGTGTCAAATCGTTCAATGGTTACCCTTTGAATAATTTGACATCAAAAAAAGATTTCTTAAATTATATAATTTGCATATTAATTAAAATTAAAAGTGACAAAAAAATCTGGGGTGGTTTGCCAAATATTAGAAAAATAACAAAAACATCATTGTCAAAATATGAAAAATATGTCCATAAAGTAAAAACATTTATTGGTGAAAGAGCATTAAAAAATATAGACTTAATGGATAAATTAAAAAAAAAAAAGAGAATGGTTAAAGGAAAAGAAAGAAACACAAACAATAACTGAAGAATACAAATTAAAAAAATGGATAACATTTTTACCACCTATAAATGATGTTAAAATGGGAAGTGTGCAAATGTTAGGTAGTAATTTTACAAATTTACTTGATAACATTATAAGAAAGGGGAAAAATGGACAATTCAAATTAATGAATAATTTAATGGGAAAAATAAGAGAATTTTCATTTGCAATTATAGAAAAAATCAATAAAGTTGTTGAAAATAAAGAATTATTATTTATGACAAATACTGGAACACCTTATTTACAAAACGCATGTTGCAATGACAAAAATAATAATGTATATGATTATTTTGTTGAAGAAGATAAAACAATACAAAAATATAATGAAAATATTGCAATACTAGAAAAAATTAAATTAAGAAACTCAATGATAAGACAACCATGTTATTTCTTTTCTGATGTAGATACAAAAATAATAAAAAGAAAAATCGAAAACAATATAACGGAAGAAACCATATATAGAAGTTTTATAAAATATTGTAAATTTAATTCTGGTTTAAATTTACCGGAAGAATTAAAAAATATATGTGGAACAAATATATCATCATTTAATAAATATGATTCAATTGATGAAAAAATATTTAAAATGAAAAAAGACGATGGTTTAATTTTTGATAAAGACTTATTCAATAACTTAATCAAAAAAATCCATAATAAAAAAATAATAAATTTGGAAATAGATAAAAAAGTGAAAATAAAAAAAACAATTTTTGAAGAATTAATAAAATATTTATTATTAAAAGAGTCTAATATAGTATGTGATAAAGAAATATTAACAAAAATAATAGAGCTAATGGATAGATTTTCTATTAATTATAATGAAAAATCTGACAATATGTTTGAAGACTTTTTATTAATCATTAATTCTAAAATGGATGATTCCATAAATAAAATAAAAACATTTTTACGAGAGAATTATAAAAAGGGAGTTTCAAAAAGTATAAAATTTATTGAAAAATTAGATAAATATAGTATGTTTGGTGATGATAATTATATGTCAGAAAATGATAATTCAAATTATAGAATAGGATTGCAAATTAAAAATATGATTTTTGATATTTGTAAAGTTTTTCCTGAAATTGTTATAAATAAAGTTAATTATGATGATAAATTAATACCAAAACATTGGAAATTATCAAGCAAGCATGTTTTACATTTAAAAAAAATTATATCTGATGAAATGAAAAATTTAAAATCTACATACAATAATAAAGAATTAAATGTTTTATTAAAAAATATAACTGATAAATCCGTTAATTTATTAAAATTAGTTGAAAATATTCCTTTTTACTCGGATATTAATGACAAAAAGAGTATATTAAATGGTGATTTTTATAAAATTATGAATAAATATTTTTTCTTTTGTGCAATAAATTTGTACATAAATCTTTTTGAAGAACTATCAACTGATAAATTTTTAAAAGAAGACGAAAAAGTATTTGACGAAATAAAAGAAAAATCGGTAGATGAAGCTTTATTAAAAGGTAGAAAATCTAGTTTAAGGCAAAATGTTGCTGAAATGATTTCAAAAATGTTAAATATATTTTCAAAAAGGAAAAAAACATTAAACGTAACAAAAAGTAAAATACAAAAAAGTGTTATGAAATCAAGAGTAAAAGAAAAATTTGGAATAACGGAAAATTTGAGAAAATTATCAGATGAAGAAAGAATAGTAGAAGATACATTGAAAAATCATAAACTTGGTAAATGGAGATTAGGTCAAACTAAAGCATTGTTTGAATATGACCCTAATCAATATGATAAAGAACGCGTCGAACTTGAAAAAACAGCTATTTTGGAAATACAAATGGGAAAAGTCGATGATGTTACTTTAGAAAATATGGAAATTTATATGATGGAAAATTTAGAAGAAAAATACAGAGAAGATAGATTGCAAAAAGAAGAACTTGCATTTGATATGCGTGAAGAAGGCGAACAAGATGGCGAAGAAGACTGGTTATAATTTTATATTTTATAATTTATTTTTATATTTTACAAAAAAATATAAAAATAAATTTAAAAAATGATAATTTAATATCTGTAAAAATAAATGGTTGAATTAAAGATTGGTAAAGAATATGGTTACGTATTATTAATTGCGATTTTAATGTATTTGGCACAGCAATTGGTTATGGTTATCCCTGTAATAAGAACAAGAAGTTTAACTAAAATAAAAGCACCAACACTGTATCCAAGAGATAGTGAAATAAAGAAATTGCAATTAAATGAAGAAGATGTTGATTATTATTTAAGGGCACAAAGAGCTCATCAAAATAACGTTGAATTTATGAGTGTTTTTATGCCGTTGTTTCTTATTATAGGCTTATTTGAACCAAAAAAAACAGCAATTGGTGGGGTAATTGTTTTAACATTTAGAATAATTGGTGGTTTAGGATATCTTTACAATAAACGAGAATTTGGAGCACCTTTTCATTTGGGAGAATTATATATATTATTTTTAGGATTTCAAATAGTTTATAATTTATTAAAAGATTCAAGTGATTAATTAAAAAATCTAAATATAAATTATTACATGTATAGAAAATTTATTAAGAAAAATATAACATCAGCTTCAATTTTATTATTTTTAATGATTTTTATTCTTATTCAAAGCTCAAAACCTTCATTTATTTATGAAGAAGATGGTAGTTTTAGACAATTTGGTTTAGGATACAGAAAAAAAACAGTGATTCCCATTTGGCTCATAACTATATTTTTAGCAATATTATGTTACGTTTTTATTTTATATTACATTACATTGCCTAGATACACTTTTTAAATTAAGCACTTGTGGCTGCTTCTTCCGCTTCTCCAGAATCAAATTCTTTGTCTTTTTGAACACCTTTGTCACAAGCGCCATCTATTATATTAATTTGAGAAACAGAATATGCTAATAAACCACCTAAAAAGTACCAAATAAATTCAGAAATCATATCTTTCAAAATAACGGCGCTATAAAGTTGTTTCATTATATTCACACCACCTGTCATTGGATTAACCATTTCAGTTCCTGGGATTTTTTTATTAGGAACATTTTTAGGATGAAAACCAAACTGTGACCCCGGTCCAATGTTTAATGATTTTATACCCTCGAAAAAATTATCAGGCGTCAATTCATTTACAAAAAATGTTCTATTATTAATACTATTAAATCTTTTTAATGGTCCTGTTGTTGCATCATCATACCCATCGACTTTTATCCATTCTTGCAACTTAAATAACTTTCTAGCCCAAACGTTTTTTACTATAAAATAACCAATAGTATTTGAAAACGGTGCTTTCCAACCAGGCATCATAACCAATATAGTTATTAATGTCCCCATAATAAAAATGAAAGGTAAAAATGTATAAAGAAAAGCATTTAATGCGAAATTCTTACTATCAACAGGACAATTTAATGCATATGTTTTAATATTAAAACTATACATCATTAAAAATAGACCAACCATAAAGGCTAATTGCAATAATGCTATTTTAGATTGTGGATTACTGTTTGTTGGGACACCTTTATCATCAATTGCACTCATATAAAGTTTAAATGATGCAAAGAAATATAGGAATAAAGGTATAAGATAAGCTACCATAAAATTTGGAGGCGCTCCTTTTGTAGGGGGTGGTCCTTTTTTTACAGATTCTACATTTTCTTGATTATTTGTTGACATTTATTATTATAGATAATAAGTATAATATTTTTTGAAATTTTCACTATAAAATATATCAATGAATCCAAAATTAACAGAACCAGGAACAAAATATTTTTTATCAGAAACTTTAAAAAATTGTAATATAAAAAAAAAATCAAAAAATGTTCTTTTATTAAATGTCGGATTATTAATTTTTTTTATAATAGTATTAATATTATATTTGACATATAAATATAAAACTAAACCAAATGAAAATGATATAGAAAAAAAAAATATAAAAAAAAAAAATTATATATTATCAAAATTACAGAATATTATTCAAGTTTCAAAAAATAAAAATAAAGAAATGATTACAAATCTTCCTAAATTTGAAAGTGATTATGAATTATTACATGAAAAATTTTATAACATTTAAATTTTTATAATTTTTATTAATCTTTTAATAAAAATTATAAAAAATATAATATTTTAAAAAATTATAATGAATAAAGATAATTATTTAAATGATATTAATTTATTTTATAAATTAAAAAATAAATATGATGAGAGAAGGAAAGAATTAAAAAATAAATTATTAAAAAAATATAATAAAGATGATGTTAAAAAAAAAATGAAAACATTAAGTGTTAAATGTATTAATTGTGAAAATGTAGGTGGAACCAAATTTATTATAAATGAAAAATATTTAATAGCCAAATGTAATTGTTCAAATAAGTGTGATTTAAGTATTAAAATAAAAAAGGGAAAATATATTGAACATAGTGTTTTTAAAGATGATATTAAAAATCATTTAGAAACATTAAAACAAAAAATAATAGAAAATAAATTAAAATTATTATTTAATTTAGAAAAAGAAGAAATTATAGTAACTGAATTTGATTCTTTAAAATCCGAATATCATGAATTTACAGAAAAAGATAAATTATTAAATGTATTTATTAATAATTTAAATAAAACAAGATGGAGTAACTATATTGAATTTTATAAAGAAGAAAAAGAAGAAGAAAAAGAAGAAAAAGAAGGTGAAACAAAAAGAAATTCTAAAAGAAATTCAAAAAGAGATTCTAAAAGAGATACAAAAAAATCAAAATTTAAATCAGAAAATTCAAAAAAAGAAGAAATAATAAAAAAGGAAGAATTAATAAAGATAATCAATAAAGAAATAGATGATAATATATCGGAATTAAAATTATTAATAAATGAATATAAAAATAATGAAATTGAAGATAAAGTAAAATTAAGAAATGCAATACAAATTTATATAGACAAAATTTTACCGAACTCAAAAAAAGTAAGAGAATTAAAATATTCTGAATTTTATGTTGAAGAAACCCAAATTGGTGGTGGGAGTTTTGGACAAGAAGCCATTTTTGATTATAAAATTAAAAATAAAAAACATTCTTATGATGATTTAGAAGTAATTATTGAAGAATACAAAACAATCGAAAAAATATTAAATAGAAAGAAAGTAGGAAAATTATTAACTAATAATTTAAGATCGAAATCTAAATTTTTGAAACCTGTAAAAAAAGGAGCTACTTTAACATTTAGCTCAACAGTTGAAAATCATGTTGGTATGGCAATACACGGAGAAAAATCCGATGGTTATACTATTCAAGATTTGGAAAATGCGAAGAATAAAATTAAGTCTATATTTAAAGATGCTGAAGTAGAAATTTTCGATTTACGTAATGTTTTGCCTGAAAATAAAAAATCCGAAGCTGAACCGGCCTCTATTTTAATATTCAAAAATGGTGTTAATATATTATTAGACACAATCGGAAAAAATTCAGTAGATTTGTTTAATGAACATGAAGTGTTAGAAAAAGATACTAAATATAAAGATAGGAGGAAAAATAAAGTATTAAATAAAAAAGCTAGACATAATTTGTGTTTTGCTGATGAAGAACAAGAAGCTAATTATTTGGAAGGATTGGGCACAATTGTTCCATTTTCAAAATTACCATTAACAGCTCACATAAGAAAAGCTTTACCAAAAATAATTGGAGAAAAAGCGAAAAATAAAAAGGCTGAAGGTAATTATTATTATAATTTAAATGAAACAGGAATAGGCTTTCATGGTGATAGTGAAAGGAAAGATGTTATAGGTGTTCGCTTCGGGGAAGACCAATATAGTGGTTTTCCTTTACATTATCAATGGTATTTAAATAGCGAACCAATTGGTGATAGATATAAATTTGATTTGAAAAATGGCGATATTTATGTAATGAGTGAAAAAGCTGTGGGTAGTGACTGGAAAAAACGAAAAAAATTAACATTAAGACATGCTGCTGGTGCAGATAAGTATTTGAAAATAGACAGAGTTGACCCGGAAATAAATAAATTGATAGGTGATGATATAGTTAATTATGAGGAAACAAAATTTGAAGAAGGTGATTTAGAAGAAGGTGATTTATTTGAAGAAATGTCTAAAGATTCAAAAAAAACATCAAATGATATGGAAAGACCAGATTTATATGATGATAGTTCTATATTTGTATTTTATAGTAAATCAAGAGATGTTATGCCCGGTAAAGGTGGTAATAACCATAAAGATGCTGCAAAAAAATGGAGTGAAAAAGTTTCAGACCCAACAAAATTTGATGAATTGGGACGAATTAAGGATTGGAGGAAAGTATTATCAAATATGTGGGGTGCTCTCTCACAAAATGAAGATAAACCGTTGTTTAATTTAGATGGTTATGACTGGGCTTCAGTTGAACATTGGTTTCATGCTAATAAATTTAAGTGGCGTGTTGAAGAAAGTGATGAATATAAAGATTTTTATGAGAAATTTACATTCAATAGTGGTTCTGAAATATGTAAAGATGCAAAATTAGCATTAACTGCTGGAGGTCGAAGTGGAAAAGTTATGGGAAAAAAATATAGACCAAAATCTGTTGTTTTAGATCCAAATTGGGAAGATAAAAAGGAGAGAATTATGATTAATGGACAAAAGGCAAAATATGAACAAGATGAGTTATCAAAGAATGTATTATTGGCAACAAAGGATGCAAAACTGGTGCATTTAATGTTAAGAAGAGGTAAGGGTAGTGTATTAGTTAATTTTAATGATACTATGGAAATAAGACAATCAATGACAGAAACGACGGGATTTAGAAAAATTGAAATGTTAAAAACTAAAACAGACCTCTTTTTAGATGATATTGATGATGATGAATTTAATGAAGACCTTACTAGACCTGTTGAATTTAATGATATTAAACTAGAATTTAGCGATAGTGATGATTTAAAATATGATAGATAAATATTTGTTCTACTTTTGAAAAGTATTTGAAAAGTATTTTAAAAGTATAATATAAGTATGTCTTTAACAAAAACAAGTGCAACTTTTTTAAAATTATTTTTACCACATATAAATAAAATAAACCATCAAAAAGATAAAAATATAGATTCCATCATTAAAAAAAATTATACAAATATTAAATTGTCACTAGAATATTATAATACTATTTTTAAAGGTAAAGATATTAATAAAAACATTTTAAGATTAAATAATGAAAATAGAGACGAAGTTTTGGAAAATTTTAGTTTGTTAAAAAATGATACTTTTGTACCAAATGAAATAAAAAATTTCATAAAAAAAAATATAAAATGCATTGAAACCTATAATTTTATTATAAAAAATATAAAATTTACTATAGAATTTATAGTATGTGATAATAAAGACCATAAAATTTATTTAAAAAAAATAATAGTTTTATTACATTTTCTTTTAAGTTTTTTTGTTCCGCAAATATCGACCTTAAAAATCTCTCTATGTTTTACAAATAAAAAGAAATTAATACCAGAAGTAAAGAAACAAACTTTATCAAAAGATAATATTAATACAGCATTGACATTTGCATGTAAAAAGGATGGTGAAATATTATTATATAGAAAGGAAGAATGGTATAAAGTATTAATTCACGAACTAATGCATTCTCTTTGTTTTGATTTTGCTCAATTAAATATGAGTTTTTCAATAAAAAATTTATTAAAAAAAATGTTCAGTGTAAATAGTGAATTTCATATAACTGAAACATATAGTGAATTTTGGGCAAATATATTTCATACATCCATTATTTCATTTTTTAGTTTATCAAATAAGAATGATTTCGAAGATTTTAAATTAAATTTTAGAATTTTAAATGAATTTGAAAAATATTTTTCTATATTTTCATGTATAAAAGTTTTAGACCATATGGGATTATCGTATGAAGAAATAACTAGTGGTGATGAAGGGAAAAAATCAAAAAGTTTATCTTTATACAAAGAAAGTACCAACGTGTTTGCCTATCATATATTGAAGTCTATTTGGTTATTTAATACTGAAGATATGTTATTGTGGTTTAATAAACATAATACAAATTTAATTTTTTCAAAAAAAGAAGATAATTATGTTATGGATTTATTAAAAAAAACACAAAAATATTATATAATGAAAGAATATATTAAAAATATTAAATTTATTGAAAAATTATTTTATAGTATAAAAGATGAAGGTGATTATAAAGAATTAATAAATTCTCTCCGGATGACAATCGTTGAACTGAAAATTTAAATTGATTTTATTAATAATTAAATTATTAATAAAACACACACAATGGGTATCCGGTTATTAAACAAATTTTTAAAAAACAATTCCTTTGCTGTTGGGGAGAAAATGCATTTTTCTAGTTTATCAAATAAAAAAATTTGTATTGATATATACAATTATATATATCAATTTTTGGGAAACAATCGTTTAATTGAAGAACTTGAAATATTATGTAAAATTCTTCACAAGTATAATATCAATGCTTTATTCGTTTTTGATGGAAAATATTCTGATGAAAAAAAAACAGAACAAGAAAAAAGAAGAAAAAATAGAGAAAAGGCAAATATAAAATTTAATCAACTGGACTTGGTTGAAAATAAGACAAAAAAACAAGAAAAAAAATTAAAATCATTGAATCGAGATAGAGTAAAAATTACAAAATGGGATATTCATGATGCAAAGAAATGTTTAGATTATTGCGGTATGAAACATATTACGGCTATAGGGGAAGCTGAAGAGTTATGTGCCGAACTTTTGAGAAAAAATAAAGTATTTGCTTGTATGAGTGAAGACACTGACTTATTTGCGTTTGGTTCTAAAAGAGTTATGAAATCTATTCATTTTTATAAAGAAACATTCGTTATGTATGATATTGATAAATTATTGGAATTTACAGATATGTCAATGAATGAATTTCAACAAATATGCACTTTATCATGCAATGATTATACAAAAGTATCAAAAAGAAAAAATTTCTTATTTTATATGAATTATTTTGTAAAATATAAAATGGAAAAACATAAAAACGAACAATTTTTACAATGGTTATTGAATAATAATTTATTAAACGATGACGAACATGAAAATTATACTCAAATTAAAAATATTTATAAATTAAATAATAAAAACATTTTAAAAAATTACAAATATATCATTATCAAAAATAAGTCATATTTAAAAAGAAAAGTAAAACAATTAAATATTGAAAGAAATAATTATTTGAAAGAACTATATGAATAAGTATTTAAAAATAATAATTAAAAATTTATTATTTTTATGAATTTTTTTATACGAATATTTTTATACGAATATTTTTATACGAATATTTTTATACGAATATTATACGATTATGCGGATGCAGTTACAGGCTCAACTAAAGCTTTACCTGCTTTTGCAAAATGAGGACTCATGTATCTCTGGAGATTGAAATACGTAAGTTCATCACTATCCTTAAGTTTAAGAAGTTTTTTTAACTTTTTATCTGCGAGAATACGGCGACCATTTTTAGGGTCTTGAAGTTTATGTTCTCTAATGTACCCATTGATTTCACGAGTAACTTGTGTGCGTGCCATTTCTGAACCGAGTGGTTTTCCAAGGAATTTGGCTAGTTCAGTGCTGATTTTGGTTGGCTTGACAAATCCACTAGGGGCTCTATTTCCTGCTTTGCGTTTCTTGCGACTGCTTTTAACAGCAACCTTAATTTCACGTTCAGAACGTTTGGAGAGAGCTCTAACTTGGCTAGTTACAGAAGTAAGCTGACTACGAAGTGCAGACAACTGACCCAAAACTGCATTAAATTGTTCTGGTAATGTTGGTGTTGTGACCTGTTCAGGAGCAGCAGGGGGTGCAACTGTCACTGGTGTTTTTACTGGATTTGCAGTATTTTTGGTTGTTTTGGTTGTTTTCTTTTTTGAAGGCATTTATAATATCCTTTAATGTTATTTGTTTAAATAGTTTTGGATAAAATATATATTAATATAAATATTTTAACATTATAAAAGGTAAGAAAAATATAAGAAAAAATAAGAAAAATATAAGAAAAATATAAGAAAAAATAAGAAAAAATAAGAAAAATATAAGATATTTAAAAAAAAATTAAAATATTTATTATTGATTTACTATAAAAGATTCATACAACCATGGAAGTGAATTTGAAGCATTTACAGAAACAATTGTTAATGTTCCTAAAGCATAAAAGCCCCCTAAAGAACACGCACTTTGGTTTATACCACGTGTTATTATTTTTTCAATAATATCTAAAATGAAATTTTTAATATATAATTCTGTTTTTGTCGAAAAAATATTATTTAAATTTATATTATTAAAAAGTCTGCCATGGGGTGGTAATATATTATTTTTAGTTTCAGTGGTAATTTGTGCTCTATAATTCCAAACATCGTCTAATTCACGAATATAGCGAATACATCTATTTCTTGATAAATTCATTAACCAATTTGAATCAGTTATGAATCCCATAGAATCAAATTTTTGAAATACATTTAATGCTCTTAACTCTGTTTGTTTTTTATAAGAAAGTTTGTCAGTATCGTCTTCTAATTTAATATTTAAAGGTAATTTTATTTTTTTTGATATTTTTATAATTTTTTTTAAATATTTTAATATATCTTTTGGTAAATCATTTCTATTATATGGGTTTTTAACATATTCCCCATCCTTTATCATGTTATATATCGAACATAAATCAAAACCATATATAAAATTATCTTTATCTTTAAAACTATAAAATTGATAATAAGGTATTGTTTTTAATTCTGCAAATGTTAGAAAATCTTGATTATTTACACATAATTCTCTATTTTTTAAAGCTGGTCCATGCAATTTTAAAAAATTTCTTATTAAATAACCTCTGAAAATTCTTTGTATTTTAATAGAAAAAAAAGAATATTTCAAATAATTATATACATTAAAAGTTAATTCTTTCTTATTTCCCGATACTTTTTGTTTAAAAAAACGAGAAATACTCTTTAGTTGCGATACTGTATAATTACTATTAAATAATTTATCATATTCTGAAAAATCTAAAATTTCAAATTCACTTTGTTTCAACTTTCTTTTTTCTTTTTTTAAATATTTATCTGTTATATCATCATATATATAATTTTTTAAAAATGACTTTGGTGTAATTTTCGATATTTGCATATTATTCATTTTCATATTTGTTGTATTTTTTTTCGTATTTATTATTATATTATTCATTATACATAATTTATACATATTTTTTTAATATCCATTTATTAATTTATTTTCTTATTCAAATACTTATTTTTTTGAATTAAAAATTAAATTGATTTTAAAAATGATTTAAATAAAATAATTATAAATATAAATAAAATGTCTAACACTCAAAAAATCACAAAAGCTAAATCTTTTCAAGCAACTGAAATCACATACCGTGAAGCTGTTGTAAATAAACGTGGTGGTAAAAATGTTCAAATTCAAGTTGATGGTGGGCCGCTTGTTTTACAAATTCCATTAATGCTTACTTGGGGTGTTAATGAGCGCGTAGATGAACAAACGGGTCGTGTAAGTTATGATATGGCTCTACAATTTAATGATGATAGTCCATCTGTTCTAAAATTTTTGGAAGCCTTAAAAGTTATGGAAGATAAAATTAAGAACGATTCATGTGCCCAAATGTGTAAATCATGGCATGGAAAAACAAAGATGTCGCGTGAAGTAATTGACGCTCTTATGTATCCCATTTTAAAATATCCCCAATTAAAAGATTCACAAGGCAAACCAAATGGAGAACCGGATTATAGTAGATACCCAACTATGAAAATTAAAATTCCATTTTGGGAAAATAAATTTAATTGTGAAGTATATGATATGCAATCTAAACCACTATATTTGCCTACTTATACCGACAGTTCGTCAACACCATATACCACTATTCCAAAAGCATCTCATGTTAAAGGTCTTATTCAATGCACTGGTCTATGGTTCGCCGGTGGTAAATGCGGTGTTACATGGAAATTAGTCCAAGCTTGTGTAAGACCACCTGCTCGTTTGTTAGGAACCGGTACTTGTCATATTATGGATGATAGTGATGATGAAGAAGCTGATAATATCTTAAGTCAAAAAGAAGCTGAAAAAAAAGAACAAAGTAGTTATTCAAATTATGACGAAAAGGAAGAAATTCCTGAAAAAGAAGATGAACAGGAAGATGAAGATGAAGATGATGATGAAGAAGAACCAGAACCAGTAAAAAAAAAAAAAGAAAGTTCGTCGCAAAAAAAAATCAACTGAATAAACTTTTAAAGATATCTACATTAAAAAATAATAAAAAATTATAATTTTTTATTATTTTTTTTATTATTTATTTTTTATTATTTTAAATTTTTTTTTTACCTTTTTTTATATTTAGTTGTTCCTGTAGCCCATCTACCAATTCCTGTTGTAAATGTCTTCTTTTTTATTTCTCTATTTATTTTTGATTTTTCCTCCCTTTGCCAATCAGCTTTTTCGTTTAGATTTTCTGCAAATTCATTCTCTTTTTTCCTATATTTTTGTCTGAATCTTTCACTCTTTGCATCTTCAGCCTCTTCAGCTTTTACCATTGCATCGTTTTTCTCATATTCAATATCTATTTTCTTTGTTTCATCTTCAGTAATAATTGCTTCTAATTCAGCGACACTCATGATATAAATTTCTGAACCTTTTCTTCCAAATATTATATGACTTATTTTATTATCTTTAATCTTTTTTGCACCTTGTGGCGTTTTTACTTCTAAAAATGATATTGGTTTTGCACCTTTTACTTTTTCTAAATTTGCATATATTGTACCATACTTTTTATTTATTCTTACATCACGATTACTTACTAAAGAACTATTATATACAAAAACAAAAACATTATTATAATCCACCTTATCATCTGTTATATTATCAACATCAACATTTTCTTCATAAAAAATTCTTTTACAAACTCCATTTTTTATATAAAATTGTTCATGCTTAAAAAATTTTAAAGGATCTGGATTTAACTTCATTGTTGGGTTAATTTTTTTAACCATATTAAATATCCCAGCCAATGAAGCTAAATTTTCTGTTCTTGCTTCAAAAGACATAATATTATTTTTAATATATTCTATAGAAAATTTTGCCAGTTCAGTATCTTTTATACCAATCATCACGATATTGGCAATTGTATTATTATCTATTATCTGAAAATTATTTGAATCATCCGATTGCATTTGATTATTTTTATATACTTTTCCTCTCAAATACAATCGCACTGTCTCACCTTTATCAATATTATCAGTATAAGGATTTTGAATACTTATAGGAACTAAATAAACGGGATGTGTTATGGTTATTGGTATACCAATTGTAATAACGTCACCAGTCTTATTTGTATAATTTACCTTTATAGCATTATCAAAAAATGTTTCATCCACGCGCAATTTTAGAGCACGTTTATAGGCTTCTTTTTTTTGAACGCTGGTTGGGAAATGAAATTTATATTTATATTTTTTTTTTCCAGTTCTATACTTATCTGGATTTTCAAAATTTATTTCAGGAACATTCCACTCATCATTATATCTCACAATCATGGAATCTTTTTCTGGTTTCATTTTATCGAAAATGTCGTGTTTAATTGTTAATGATATACTAGCTTCTTTATCAAATACATACCCCCTCTTCAAAGCTTCTCTTTTTTTACTTTTATTTTCCAAATCTTGTAACTCTTCTTCCTCCTTTTTATCATCCAAAAATTTTCTATATTCAAATAATTGTTCTTTATATGCTTCCAAATCTTTTAATTTATATATCTGTTTTTCTATTTCTTTTAATTCTTCTAATAAATATTTTACATCTTTCATTTTTCCAAAAAATGATTTTGTACTCCTATCCAATGATTTTATACTTAATCTTAAATCATTTACCATACCTTCTTCAGGATGAATAAATGTTTCTATTGTATGCATATCGCCAAAATCCAATAAATCAGCACTAGCTTCTGCTTCAACTTTTTCATTTATAGCATCATAATCAGCCTGCACTTTTTCCATTTGGTCTCTAATCATTTCAACAGAGTTTTCAATAAATACCCTTTTTTGTGCTTTTCTTTCTGTTTTTGTAGCTCTACTTGACCCAAACAATTGTTTATCATAAATAACTGTAATTAAACCACCAACTTCACTCTTACTTCTTATCTCATTATTAGTTGCATCATTTATAGCCGCACTTATTTTTGAAGCATTTTCATTGGTATCTTTTACCTTTGTTGATTTTGTGCCAAATTGCCCAGGTAATTCCAAATGTTGAAGTGTCAAACTACTACTTTTTATTACTCTTACTAATTCTAATACTATTAAATCAAGATTAGCACTGCCTACAGCTGTTCCCGTTATTTCTGCTTAATTAAATATACCAAAAAACGTACCACCATGTTGTAAATATATTTCATCTTCTCCACCTCCTGCCGCATTATAAAATTTTCTACCTATTAATTCTTTTGCATTATCACCTTTTAATACATTACCTTTCGTATTTTTTCTACCTGTCAATGAACTTTTACCATAAACATTTTGTTGAATCTTTTGTTGTTTTTTAACATTTTTTTCCATTTTATACAAATCATCAATCTTCTTTTTTTTCATTTTTCCAATTGTATCTCTCACTCTTCTTATAACTAATTTTTTAATTTTAATTTTACTATCGGCCAAACATTTTAATATTTTAATAACAGATGGAACTTCTAATAAATTTAATACAACCATCTCAAGAACAGTAGAATCTTTTATTTCTTTCAATCTTTCACTTATTACATTTGCTGCTTCTTCATCTAAAGAAAATTGGTCAAAAATTAATGTTTTCAAATCATCCTTAAATAATTTTTTTACAACATTTTCAAAAATTTTTCTCGGTGGTTTTCTACTTGGATTTACTTCTCTTAATGAAACCATTCCTTTGTAAAAATAAACATTGCTCTTTTTTTTATTAAAAGCACCCAATGTTCTTAATTTTTTATTAATATATGTTTCTCCTCTCGATGTTAATGCAAACTCTTCCCCCTTTAATTTAAATGGTGTTAAATAATTTGTATGAAATCTTACATAAAAAACATTTTTTTTTACTTTTGCTTTCTTTATATCTGCTGGGTCCATACCTTCCATATCTGGCGTAACCATTATTCCTTGCGCTCTCTCATTTTTCATGTCTTCTTCCAATGCACTAAATGAACGTGTTTCTTGTTCCTCGTGTTCAATATATTGCACATTATTAATGTAAATTGGATATTTATTTTCTATTGGTTTTGTTGGGTCAGTTACATCTTGTATCATTTTCGGAATAACATATTTTTTTAATACTTTCATAACTTTCTCCTTATCACCACTCATTTCTTGACCTGATTGGTAATCCCACCCATCAATATTTTTTAAATTAATTCTTTCTATTTTAAAACTTGAAACGTCATACCGTAAGCTTTTTGCATTCATCAATTCATATAAATTTCTTCCATTTACAAAGGCTTTTTTTGCTATTAAAAATCCAACACCCAAACCAGCTAATCCTGCCAAAGCTATTAATAAAATAGGACCAGCTGCTGCACTTAATCCAACCATAGTACATGCATTAGTAGCATTTGATAATAAAAAACCTCCTGTATTACTTGCAAAAGTTACCAAACCTTCTCCAGCACTAGCAGCAGAAGCTCCAGGATTTGAAAAAAATGCAAGAACATCTTTACCAGCTTCTGTAACATTTGCAATAGTACTACTGTCTGGAAAATTCTTTATTCCTTTATATATATTATTCATACCATTAACTACTTGTTCGGAAACTTCCGCTGCAGCCGAACCCTCTTCTGCTATTACACTAATACCAAGAGATGCACCATAAACAGCAGCAACTGGAGCAGCAACTGCACCAACTGCACCAACAGTACCAACAAGACCAACAGCAGCCTTTGACCGAATAGTTCCATCAGAACCAGTATCCGTACTGTCTATTTTACCAACATTTATTGCTGTTTTTTTATCTATTTCCGCATCATCACTGGTAGTCAGCGAAGAATCTTCCCCTACTTTTGTCGCCGCCTCTTTCTCTCTTTCAGCTTCATCTTCCTTTTGTCCATCAACCTTTCGCATTGATAAAACCCGAACTTCATTGAGTTTCATATTTTTATACATTTCTATACTTTTTCCTTCTGTTAATTTAACAAAAATATCATTATTACCATATTTTATATAAAACGCTGAAGTTGCATCACCATCTTTCTCCTTTTTAATAATATAATCAAAATTATCATTTGCATCAGGTTCAGCTAATTTTAAAGCTCTTAAAGACAATTTCTCTCCGGGTTTTGCTGATTGTGGTATTGGTTCCAATAAAACAAATAAGTCAATCGGATATTTATTATTTTCATATAATATTTCTTTTTTTATTTTTATTGTTAGCATTTGTCCTGGTTCCACACCTCTGGGTAATTGAAAATCTACTTTCTTTGGTTTTGCATATATTAATTTTTGTTTTGCAACGGCAACTGAAACGGGTTTGGGCCATTCTCCACTATTTATCCAAACCATTAACGTTTTCCATGTTATTTTATCTGAATCATAACTTAATCTTTTCCATAATTCAACAAAATCTTCTTGAGGGGCTTTCATTAAATGAAGAAATCGTTTAAATTCGTCTTCAAATAAAGCATTATCGCCATCACTATCAAATTTTTTAAATCCTTTCTCAAAACCCTTTCTTACAGACATTTTTTTTAATCTATCTAAAACTTTTCTACAGAAAAATGGGTCATCTAGTTTTTTAAATTCGGTTAATAATTTTGCAATCAACGGTTTTGTTTCAGGATTTTTTATTTTTTCTTTCAAAAAGTTACGTAAATTACCTCGTCTTCCTTCTTTTGTGCTTGATAATGCTATTTTATTTGCTAGTAATTCTTTTTTTACATCTTTATTCAACATTTTATCTACTTTATTAAGCAATCCTTCATAATCTAAAGCTGGTTCTTGTTCAAGTAAATCATTGACAGATAAACCATCCAATTCAATTGTATACTGTTTTTTCATGCCATTTATATTTGGTCTTAAATAATCATTTGTTAAATTATAATTAGGTAATATTGTATCATTATCTTTATTAAATACAATTTTTATTTTTCCTTTACCATTTTTATTTAAACATCTCAATAAATCTATTTTGAATTTCTGTTCTTCATTTTTTCCATTTTGTTTTACAAGGCAAAATTCACTTAATTTATCATCTAAATCTGATACTTCTTCTTGTTTTTTCGCTTTTTCCGCTTCTCTTTTTCCTACTTCTATCATTTTGTCGTCTGAAGGTATATCATTTATATCTTTTGGCTTATGTACCAAATCGCTATCATCTTCCATATCATCTTTTGTACTAGCTCTATTTGTATTTGTGTCTGCGTCACCTGCTTCAACTACTTCATCCGATTCACCAAAAAAACCTATACCATCTAATTTTTCTTTATAAATAACATTTTCTAATTTTTCTTTATAAATAACATTTGGTAAATTTCCATTTTTTTCATAAAAAGAAAAACTTTTTGTTTGTTTTTTTTGTGTAGCAAAAATAATTTTAGGGGAATCCTTTGGTTGAGTTGGTATTATACCATTTACCGGTTTGGCTTTTTCTTCATTAAATGGTCTTTTTACATTTTTTTCAGGTATTATTTCTTTCCATTTTGGTTTTTGGTTAGTTTCAAGAAATTCAAAATCCAAAACATATACATTTATTTTTTCTTTTAATGCTTGATTTGTTTCAGGATTTGTATTATGATAAACTAATTGATCTATAAATTTAGAATTATAATTATCTTTTATAAATTTATTTTCACTTAATTTTTTTATTATTTTTGCAATCACATCAACAGGACAAATTTTAAATTCAAAACGTATTCTTGGAAATAAATAAATTAAATTTTTTTTTTTTTTATAATTTGCAAGTTTTGTAAAAAAATCATATATTGATTTTGTTAAATTGTTTGTTTGTTTATTTTGGTTTTTTTGAAAAAATGTACCATCAATGCTGAATAATATTGGTAATATTTGATAAATATTATATTTTACATCTTCTTTATCATCGAAAATCTTTTTATATTCGTCAAATGCATCACATTTACCTTTTCTAACTGTTCTAATTTCGCATGTAAAAGGTTTTTTAATATCTATTTTGTAATATTGTTCATTACCTTCTCCAATAATTTTTCCTGACATTTAAATTATATAAATATATTAATTTTTTTTTTAATATTAATATATTTCTAAATTCTTAAAATTTGTTTCTTGTTTTTTTTTCTTGTTTTTTTTTTGTTTTTTTTATTTTTTGAGTTCTTCTTTCTCTTGGTTTCGCGTTTCTTTTGCTTACCTTCAGGTTTCGAACCTCCATGCTTGTCCACCGGATTACGTGTATTTGTCGCCGTTGGGTTCCAATTTGATTTATTTGTGTGCCGACCTGGTGCATTTGGATGATGTAATCCAGCCCTAAACAAATCTATTAAAGATTCAATTTTATGCGGTGAATTTTTTGATGAATTTTTATCTGTAAGCTTTATTTTTTTAGATGAATTTTTATCTGTAAGCTTTATTTTTTTAAATTCTTCTTTCATAGCAATTATTTTTTCAAATCGTTTTTCAAAGAATGTTTTGTTATAGTCTTCTATATTTTTACTACCATCTAATATATTACAAACTATATTATAATTAGCCCATTTTTTGGTTTCTTTGGTTTCATTGGTTTCTTTGGTTTCATTGGTTTCTTTGGTTTCTTTGGTTTTTTTGGTTTCATCAACGAATGTCATTTTTCTTCTAATTTCTTTAACAAAATGAAAAGGCATGTCTTTGTCCAAAGACCCTGGTAAATCGTTATTAATATTGTTGTTATAAATTTCTTCCCAAATATTATTTATATTATCCAATTGGTCTTTCTTTTTGGTATTGTTTTTTGAATTACTATTTCCTTTTTTTGAATTACTATTTCCTGATTGTAAGCAATAATATTTTTCTTTATTTGTATTATGAATATTAATGGTTGTTTTACCTGTATATATAGTTTTTTCATCATTAGTCTTTTCTATTCCATATATAAATTCAGAAAATGGCATAATGTTATAATGAAAATTATTCAATTTTTCATTTTTCACCATCCAATTACTACCAATTCTATCATGATAATTATAAAAATCAAACATATTTTGATTAAGAAATAATAAATTTAAATAAAATAATGATATGTTAATAAAATGCGATTCTATCGCAGATGCTAACATAAGTTTTTTTTCATTCACAAGATACGAGGTTAGCTTATTTTGTTCAAGTTTATTATAGTCATTTAAATTACCGTCAACAGATTCTTCTGTCCCATCTGGGTCAATTAAAGGCATTTCGCCAGCCAAATGTTCTGTCCCAGCTGGGTCAATAATTAATATTCTTAATTTATTATTGATTTTAGGATTGGTATTGGTTATTATTAATTCAATAACTGTTTGTAATCTACTACTTTGTTCATTTCCTTTATTATTTTCTGCGATATCTTTTAATGTTTCACCTTTCATTGTTCTCTGTTCTGGATGAATAATCCTTATTTGTTCTTCTTCTGTCGGCTCCACACCCGAATCTTTAAATTTTTTTTGTATATTTTCTATCTTTTCTGTTGTTTTCGTGCGAGATTCCAAGATATATGGAACAATCTGTGTCCTTCTATTATCTTGAAGGGTCTCACCTTTTAATTTTTCAAAATCTAATTTTTCTCCCATTTCTTCGATATTTTCACCGAATTTTTTCGCTCGGTTTATCGTGTTCATTTTAATATTTATGTCCTCGTATTTCATTAAATTGTTTTTAATCCTAGGAATAATATTTTTAATATTATCTGATAAATTAATGTTTTCATTTTCATTCTCGAGTTTCACGGGTATTCCACAATCACCAGTTGAATCTTTTTTTCCATGAAAGGCAGAGTATAAAGTTATTTTCATTTGCATTGTTACATTGGATTCATGTGTTGCTTTTGTAGTGTCTTCTGTTGTGTCTTCTGTATTTACCAGCTTTTGAATTTCTTTTATAATCTCATACAATAATCCATGGGTATAATTTTGAGTGTTATTGTCATTATCTTCATAATCAATTCTACCGTTATTGTTTCCCAATACTAAAAAACTTTTTCCCACACCACTTAAACCTGTTAATAATAAATTAACAGATGCATTACCACCACCCTTACCACCACCCTTCCAAATTTCAAAAACATAATTTAATTTTGGTTGTATTCTATTAACCATTTTTTCCATTAATGCTTTATTATATGTTGCACCACCACCAACCATATGTTTATTTCCCCCATTGGTTAAAGTGGTATTTCTAGGAAATAAATCTTTTGTTTCCCCAACAATTTTGTTCAATTCTTTATAGTCCTTTCCCATTTTTTTTAATGCGTCTTTTTCTTTAATATTTGTATTATTTTCATAATTATTTTTAATTGTATTAAATTCAGTTTTTATATTTTCTTCAATTGCCTTAAATTTTTCATGTGTAATTTCAGGCCAACTATTTTCGGCTTTATTTTTAAAATTAAATATAGACAGTATATCAAGATCATTTGCTGCTAAAAAAATTTCTTTAATTTTTGAAAATAAATTTTCAAAAACAATGGTTTTATCAATATTCTTTATTAGAAGAATGACTTTGGATTGAATTAATATGGGTGGATTAGGATTTTCACTGTAATATATTTCATTTTTCATTGCAGTAAAATTATTAATTTGATTTGTAAAAGATTGTATTTCAAACTCTTGGTCATCACTACCTGTATAATTTGTTTTTAACGAATTTAAATCGTCAATCACCCTTCCCAAAGGAACGATTACTTTATTCGTTATAGTTTCCCATAAACTATTAGAACTTTTGACGACACTTTTAGGGGTAAACAAATTTTTAGCTTTTTTAATAATTTCGGTAATTTTTTCAACATTTACAATTTTTTCTGCTGCTTCCGCTTCCGCTTCCACTGCTTCCGCTTCCGCTTCCGCTGCTTCCGCTTCCGCTTCCGCTGCTTCCGCTTCCACTGCTTCCGCTTCCGCTGCTTCCGCTGCTTCCGCTTCCGCTGCTTCCGCATTTAAACTAGCAATGGCAACAGCAATAGTTGCATTTTCATTATCTTTTT
>MDTF01002550.1_pt1 | contig 31538 bp, 28 predicted proteins | sample 811191 | NCBI WGS metagenome assembly MDTF01 (sample SAMN05326649, study PRJNA326480) | marine metagenome | isolation source: seawater | place: Southern Ocean | collected 2011 | reverse complement strand
TCGACGCCTGGCGCGTCGTTGATGCGGGCCGCGGGCCGATCGGTCACCTGCGCGTCGATCGCGACGCTCAGGGTGAGCACTTCGCGGTGAAACGCTTCCACCCGAGTGACAGGCAATTCCATGCGCTCGGACGGTTCTGGAGCCGCGATGACGCCGTCGAGGCCCTCCTGCTGTCGACCTGACGTCTGTCCCGAGGTCGGCGACTCAGACCGGTGAGCTCCAGAGGTCCCGGACACCGTGCGGAGCATCTCGAAGCACGCCCGGCCAGACGTCCGCAAGAATCTCGACGGCCCGGCGCAGGTCGCCGGGGGGTGCGGTAAACGGAATGCGTAGGTGCCGTTCGTTTCCGCCATCTGGCGCGAACCTCGGACCGGCCGACAGGAGCAGTCCGGCCGTCCTGGCTTGGAGCACCAGCGCCGAACTCAATGGCGCGTTCAGCTCGACCCAGAGGGCGACTCCCCCATCAACCGAGGGCACGCGCCACTCCGGCAGCCGTTCCGCCAGCGCTGAGACCAGCGCATCCCGTCCCTCGCGCAGGAACTCACCGCGATGTCGCGCGATCTCGGGCAGCCGCGGAATCAGCCCGGTTGCCACTGCCTGTTCGAACTCCGGTGTACCGAGGTCGTACGCCGGGCGTTCCTGCACGAGCCGGTCGATGAGGTCATGGTCGGTCCGTATCCACCCGACACGCAAACCTCCCCACACGGTCTTGCCGAGCGACCCGACGCGCACCACGAGGGATTCATCGGTCGCCTGGAAACCGCGGTCCTGGGATCCTCGATCGATGTCGAGGTCGGCGGTCGTCTCGTCGATCGCCAGGAGGGTTCCAGAGCGCTGTGCAGCCGTCATGATGGTCTCGCGCTCGTACGCCGACATACTGCGGCCCGTCGGGTTCTGGAAGTCGGGCATGAGGTAGGCAAGGGAGGGGCGGGTGCGAGCGAAGGACTCGGCGACGCGCTCGAGATCCCATCCGCTTTCGGCCGCTACCGGGATGCCGACGAGCCGCCCGCCGGCGCGACGGAGTGCGTCGGCTGCATGCGGATACGTGGGGGTCTCGATCGCGACGCGATCGCCGCGTCCGATGAGCACGCTCGCAAGCAGGTGGATCGCGCTCTGGGCACCGGCGGTGATCATGATCTGGCGAGACTCGGTCGGCAGTCCCCGAGCGCGGAACAGCTCGGCGATGGCTTCGCGCAGCTCAGCGCGACCGAGGACGTCGTACCCCGAGCGCGAGGCGAGGGTCGCGGCATCGGCCGCAACCTCGGCCATGTGACCCGCAAGCCCGGGCCAAGCTGGGGGGCTCGCCTGCTGGAGGTCGATGGTGCCGTCAGTTCCGAGCACCCTCGCGACCTCGCGCCGGCCGAGCGGAAGGGTGACGCTTCCCGACCCCCGCAGGCTGCTGATGTGCCCGGAGTCGCGAAGGCTCTGATAGGCCATCGAGACGGTGCTGCGACTGATTCGAAGTGCGGTGGCGAGTTCGCGCTCAGCCGGAAGCGCGGTCCTGGGCGCGATGCGGTTGTCCAAGCAGAGCAGACGGATGCCGTCAGCGAGCGCCTCGTAAGCCGGTTCGCGCGTGCGCCATCCGCCCAGTGCGAGGGTCAATGATCGCGCGGACATTCGGGACTCCACGGCCACTCCTTCCCGATTGGACTGGTCACGTCAGTCCACTTCTGGTCTTGGATGGTGCCATGCCGCGCCGCATCCTGCAACTTCTCATCGGGCTCCCCCTCTACGGGGCCGGAGCTGCGCTGACGGTTGATGCTGGACTGGGCGTCGACCCCTGGACTGTGCTGGCCGAGGGCCTGTCGATCAGAACCGGTATCGGCGTCGGGTGGATGACGAACATCCTCGGCCTGTTGATCCTGCTTCTCTGGATTCCGCTGCGCCAACGCCCCGGCATCGGCACCGTGGCCAACATCCTCGTCGTCGGAACCGCGATGCAGGTCACCCTCTGGGTCCTGCCACCGATCACGGGATTCCTCGCGCAGCTTGCGGTGCTCGTAAGCGGCATCCTGCTCGTCGCCGTCGCCTCGGGGCTGTACATCGGCGCGCACTTCGGGCCGGGTCCCCGCGACGGCCTGATGACCGGCCTGCGCAGCCGGTTCGGGATGCCGATCTGGGCAGCTCGCGCCAGCGTCGAGCTCACCGTGCTGGTAATCGGGTGGCTGCTGGGAGGCACCGTCGGGCTCGGGACCGTCCTGTTCGCGGCGACCATCGGCCCGCTGGTCCACCTCACCTTGCCGCTGTTCGACACCGCTCGCACGCGGGCGACATCGCGGCTGGTAGCGGCGCCGACCACTCCCCTCGCGTCACCGAGGTAGGAATACGTGGGGTGGCTAACGGGGCTTGAACCCGCGACCCCCGCGACCACAACGCGGTGCTCTACCAACTGAGCTATAGCCACCATGTGCACACCGGAGTGCGCAACCAAAAGATTCTCTCACACGCCGGGGGCGAACGCCGACACGGCGACAGCCGCTGCCTGCTTGGCCTCATCGCTGGTCGGACCCGGTTCGGGAACGAACACGACGCTGCGGTAATACGCCAGCTCGCGCAGCGATTCGCTGATGTCGGCGAGCGCGCGGTGGCCGCCATCCTTCGCCGGGGCGTGGATGTATGCGCGTGGGTACCAGCGCCTGGCCAGTTCCTTGATGCTCGACACATCGACGTTGCGGTAGTGCAGCCACCGATCGACGCGGGGCATGTACTTCGCGAGGAACATCCGGTCAGTCCCGATCGTGTTTCCGGCCAACGGCGCCTTGCCCTCGAGGGGAACAAAGCGCTGGATGTACTCGAGAACCTCGAATTCGGCCTCTGCGACGCTGACGCCGTTCGGGATCGCCTCGAGCAGTCCGGACTTCTCGTGCATGGCGGTGACGAAGTCATTCATGTTCGCCAGCGCAGAAGCGTCAGGTTTGATAACGATCTGGAAGCCGGGATCCAGCGGGCGCAACTCGAAATCGGTGACGATCACCGCGATCTCGACGAGTTCGTCGACGGCGAGGTCCAGTCCGGTCATCTCACAGTCGATCCACACCAGCCGGTCGTTCTCGCTCGAAGCCATGCCGCCCATCCTAGAGCGGGCGCTCCCGGCTACTGCGGCGGCTCCCGGTAATCTGGTTGATGCGCCTCCGTAGCTCAATGGATAGAGCATCGGCCTTCTAATCCGACGGTTACTGGTTCGAGTCCAGTCGGGGGCACGAGATGAGTGGCGGGAAGGCGCGGGGCACGATGGTCGAGATGGATGCCGACGCGTTCGAGCGCCTGGTCGTCGAAGAACTCGACCGACTTCCCGATGACATGGTCGACGGACTGGACAACGTCATCTTCGTCGTCGAAGACCGCGGCGAGGACGGTTCCCTGGACCTCCTCGGGCTCTACGACGGGTGGGCGCTGACCGAACGCGATCGATATGGCGTGGGTGAGCTTCCGGACCGGATCATCGTCTATCGCGAAGCGCACCTGGCAGCGTGCGACGATCTGGACGACCTTCGCGCCGAGATCCATACGACTCTCGTGCACGAGATCGCGCACTTCTACGGGATTGACGACGACCGGCTCCACGAGTTGGGATGGGCTTGATGAACAGCGCGACACTGCCTCGAGCCGATGAGGATGTCGACACGCTCCGCGCCGCTGAAACGCCGTGGCAGACAGTCGTGTGGAACGACCCGGTCAACCTGATGAGCTACGTCACCCATGTCTTTCGGAGCTACTTCGGGTTCAGCGCCGAGCGGGCCGAATCACTGATGCTCGCCGTGCATCATGAGGGCCATGCCGTAGTGGCCGAAGGTGCGCGCGAGCAGATGGAGCTCCACGTTCACGCGATGCATGACTACGGGCTCTCGGCGACGGTGCGGAGGGCTCCGGCATGACCCGCGAACTCGTGATGGCCATCACGCGGATCGAGGCTCTGCACCTCTCGCAGATGACGGAGCAGTTCCGGGACCTCCTCGACGCCACGACAGACGCATCAAGCGATGATGCCGTGGCACGCCTCGTTCCCGAGGGGTATCTCGACGATGACGCCGCAGCTCGCGAGTTCCGCCGCTTGACCGAGCGCGAGCTGCTGGACCGCCGTCACACGGATGCCGAGACTGTTCTCGGCATCCTGCGCCCGACGCTACCCGCCATGCCGATCGCATCCGACGACCCGGCGCTCACGGAGGAGGTCGTCGTGCACGCAAGCGCAGCTGATGTGAGCGCGTTGCTGCGCACGCTGTCGGCGATTCGGCTCGTACTCGCGACGAGGCTCGGGATTCAGGCCGATGACGACCACGATGCCTCTGATCCGCGTTTCGGGATCTACGACTGGCTCGGCTACCGCCTCGACAGCCTCATTAGCGCGATCGACGCAGATTCCGATCCCCGCGGCACCTGACGACACCAGGCACCGATCGGCTCACGGAACGACGAAGACCCGCGTTGCGTGTGCTGCCGGGTCGTCACGAGTGATGTGGCGATCCTCCTGGCGCGCCCACCGCTCCCAGTGTGGTCGGTACGTGTCCCCGTCGCGCTCCAGGGCCCGTTCTCGTCGGGAGTCCGCCGGCGATTCGACCCACACGCGAACGCTCGCGAGCGCAGCGGTCGTCGGGGTGAGGATGCCGGATCCTTCGATCACGAGCGGAAGATCCGGATCCACGCCATACGACTCCGCATACTCACCCGCGCTCCAGTCCCACCGTCGCCACCGGCCCTGCTGTCCGTTGGCATGCGGGATGAGGACGTGACGTGTGACGTCCTCGACGGCGGCATCCAGCCCGTCCCAACCCGGGTACGTCGAGTCCAGCGCGAGCAACTGAGGTGAGGCATCCAACGGCCACCGCTCCAGAAGAAGGCGCGTCAGGCTCGTCTTGCCGGCTCCGCTGCGCCCGTCGATCAGGATGACGGGCGCCGGGCCACCCAGCGTCAGGATGTCGTCGCGCAGGGCGTCGGTGGCCTCGGTCAGGACCTGACCGACGGGATCGTCACTTCTTGAGGGCGCGGATGACACGAATGAGGACGTGCCCGGCGACCCACACGAACGGGATGCCGACAGCAAGCAGAGAGATCAGATTGGGCTCGAAGCGCAGGTCATCACCGCGGCGAATGTACGCGCCAATCGGGATCGCCGTACCGCCGGCCCCACCGCCACCGTTGCCGCCCTCATCCGAGCCCCCGCCGAAGCCGGAGGACGCGAGGGCGACGGGGATGATCTTGATGCCGTCGACATCCTGTTGTTCTCCGTAGATGCCGGAGACACCGAAGGATGCCGCCTGCTTGCCGAGTTCGAGCGCGATGTTGGGCATGGCCCCACGCTACCGCCCCGGGACGCTCCAGGACAGGCCGACGTGGATCCGGTCCTCGTCAACGCTGATCGTCGCGGGGCAGGCGGGGGTTCGAGGGGAGCGTCCCGCCGCCGCGTTCGCTGATGAGGGTCGCACGGGTGACCGCCCCTCGACCGAAGCGGGCAGCCGCAGTATCCAGTGCGGATTCGACGCGCCGCCACTCTCCGTCGTCGTCCCACAGGGTGGGCGCTGACTCACTGAGGGTACGTAGCTTCTCGGCACGGACGCCCACGAGCCGGATGGGGAGGCGCCTGTCGATCGCGTCGAACAGTTCCAGAGCGACCTCCCCCAGGCACTGGCCGACGGAGCTCGGCTCCGGGAGGCTGCGCGAGCGGGACACGGTGCTGAAGTCGGCGAACCGGACCTTGATCGCGACAGCTCCGGCTTCCCATGATGCTGCGCGCAGGCGTGCCGCAACACGGTCAGCCAGACGACGCAGCTCCGAGCGCAGCACCGCGGGGTCGCTGATATCAGTGTGAAACGTCTCTTCGTGCCCGACACTCTTTTCGACACGGGTGGTGGACACCTCGCGTGCATCCCTGCCCCGCGCGAGGTTCCACACTCGCTCCCCCATTGCTGCGCCCAGCGCACGTTCGAGGACGGCCTGCGGCGTCTCCAGCACGTCGGCAACCGTACGGATGCCACGCGACTCGAGCGCCTCGGCGGCCTTCGGTCCCACGCCCCACAGCGCGCGGACAGACCGTGGCGCGAGGAATGCCGCGGTGTCTGCTTCGGCGACGATCAGAAGGCCGTCGGGTTTGCTCAGGGTGGAGGCCATCTTCGCGACATGCTTCGTTGCGGCGGCACCCACGCTGCAGGTCAGGCCGGTCTCGTCGCGCACGCGGGCGCGAAGCATCCGTGCGATCGTTCCGGGAGACCCCCACAGGCGCCGCGCCCCACGCACATCGAGAAAGGCCTCGTCGATCGACAGCGGTTCGACCAGCGGTGTGATCTCGTGGAACACGCGCATGACCTCGCGCGAGAGCGCCACGTAGCGATCGAAGTGAGGCGGCACGACGATCGCCTGCGGGCACAAGCGCAACGCCTGCCCGACCGGCATGGCAGCTCGAACACCGAACGCGCGAGCCTCGTAGGAAGCACTGGACACGACCGACCGGCTCTCGGGTGCGCCGATGATGATCGGCTTTCCTGCAAGGGTCGGGTCATCGAGCACCTCGACAGCCGCGTAGAACGCATCCATGTCGACGTGAAGGATGTCGGCGCCGGTGTCGTCAGCATCGTCGGGCGACACGAGGCGATTCCTGCCGTCCCCTCGTCCCATGCATCCATTCTCGCCCGCCCCACCGACAGTGTTCTGTCGGCGTTCCCATAGGCGCTGGATGGTCACCGCGGACCCTTCCGGGATACCCTAGGGGGTATAAGAGTCCGACATCGAAGGAGCACGTCATGATCAGTTCAGCACGCCATGTCCTCCCCGTCGCAGTGGTCACAGCTGCGGCTCTGGGGATCTCGGGGTGCACGGTCGCGTCCGCACCGACCGCCGAGGCCGAGGCATCCGCTGCCCCGACCACCGCGAGCCCACTGGCGCCGACCGGGTCACCCATCCCCGCGGAGATCGTCACGAGCGACCTGGAGGCGCAGTTGCTGTACCTCATCGAAGAGGAGAAGCTCGCTCACGACGTGTACACCGTGCTCGGTGACCTGTGGGGCGGGAACGTCTTCGTCAACATCGCAGCGTCCGAGATCTCGCATCAGGATGCCGTGGCAACACTTCTCGTGGAGTACGACCTTGCCGATCCGCGCTCGGACGAGATCGGCGTGTTCACCGACCCCGACCTCCAGTCTCTCTACGACCAGCTCGTGGCCGATGGCAGCCAGTCCAGGGCCGCCGCCATCGATGTCGGAGTCCTCATCGAGCAAACCGACATCGCCGATCTGACGCGTGCCCTAGACGACGCTGCCGATGATGTCGCGGTTGTCCTGGAGCGCCTGCTTGCCGGCTCCCAGAATCACCTCGCCGCGTTCGAGCGGCAGGCTTGATGAAGTGCAGCCCCGCGCGGGGCTGCACCAGCTCGAGCCGACCGAGGGTCAGGACTGCGAAGCGCGCTCGAGAATCAACTCGCGCACGCGCGCGGCGTCAGCCTGGCCCTTCATCGCCTTCATGACAGCGCCGATGATCGCGCCGGCAGCCTGAACCTTGCCGTCGCGGATCTTCTCGAGCACATCGGGCTGGGACGCGAGCGCCTCATCGATCGCGGCGATCAGCGCCCCGTCATCCGAGACGACCGCGAGCCCTCGCGCGTCTACGACCTCCTGCGGAGTGCCCTCGCCGGCGATGACGCCCTCGAGGACCTGTCGGGCGAGCTTGTCGGTGAGTGTTCCCGCATCGACGAGCCGCTGGAGCGCCGCGACGTCGGCGGGCGAGACGAGGTCGCTCGCTTCGCGGTCCTGCGCGTTCGCGATTCGGGCAATCTCACCGGTCCACCACTTGCGTGCTGATGCCGGTGATGCGCCTGCAGCGATCGTCGCCTCGACCTCGGCGAGGATGCCGCCGTTGGCGACATCCTGGAATTCGAGGTCGGTGAATCCCCACTCCGCCTTCAGCCGGCGCCGACGCGCAGCCGGTGACTCGGGAAGCGCCGCTCGAAGCTCCTCGATCAGCTCGATCGACGGCTCAACGGGAAGCAGGTCGGGCTCGGGGAAGTAGCGGTAGTCGTCGGCATCCGACTTCGGGCGTCCGGGCGAGGTCGTGCCGGTGTCTTCGTGCCAGTGACGGGTCTCTTGCGTGATCGTGCCGCCGGCAGCGAGGATCGCGGCCTGGCGCTGGATCTCGTGACGAACCGCGCGCTCGACCGAGCGCATCGAGTTGACGTTCTTCGTCTCGGTGCGGGTTCCCAACGGAGCCGGCGGCTCGCCGGCCGCGACGCGCGGGCGCAGCGACACGTTCGCGTCACAGCGGAGGTTCCCACGCTCCAGACGCGCTTCCGAGATGCCGAGCGAGAGCACGATGTCGCGGATCGTCCGCACATAGGCCTTGGCGATCTCGGGCGCGCGGTGCTCGGCGCCGAAGATCGGCTTGGTGACGATCTCAATCAGCGGAACGCCCGCGCGGTTGTAGTCGACGAGCGAGTACTCGGCGCCCTGGATGCGGCCCGTGGAACCGCCCATGTGGGTGAGCTTTCCGGCATCCTCTTCCATGTGCGCGCGCTCGATGGGAACCTCGACGATGGTGCCGTCTTCGAGCTCGACCTCGACCTTGCCCTCGAACGCGATGGGCTCGTCGTACTGCGAGATCTGATAGTTCTTTCCGAGGTCGGGGTAGAAGTAGTTCTTGCGAGCGAACCGACTCGAGGGCGCGATCGAGCAACCGAGGGCAAGCCCCAGACTGATCGACGAGCGCACTGCTGTCTCGTTCACGACCGGCAACGCCCCTGGAAGCCCCATGTCGACCGGGGCGACAAGGGTGTTGGGCTCAGCGCTGTGGTTGGAGGCGTGGGCCGGGTTGCCGGCAGCCGAGAACATCTTGGTCTCGGTGTTCAGCTCGACATGCACCTCGAACCCGAGCACCGGCTCGAACAGCTCGAGAGCCTTGTCGTAATCCATGAGCTTCGCGGTAGCCATCAGGCACGCCCTCCCGTCGATGCGCTCAATACCGGGGCCCGGTCAAGCAGCGGACCACCCCACTCGTCCAGCAGCAGCGCCTCGAGCGCCGCACCCACGCGGTAGAGCCGCGCATCCTGTCGAGCCGGCGCGAGGAACTGGATGCCGACAGGCAGGCCATCGTCTGCCGACAGACCCGAGGGAAGAGAGATCCCGGGAACACCGGCGAGGTTTGCAGGGATCGTCGCGACGTCGTTGAGATACATCTGCAGCGGGTCGTCGATCTTCTCCCCCAGGCGGAACGCCGTGGTCGGGGCGGTGGGTGTGGCGATGACGTCGACCTGCGCGAACGCCTGGTCGAAGTCCTGCTGGATGAGGGTGCGAACCTTCTGCGCCGATCCGTAGTACGCGTCGTAGTAGCCGGCGCTCAGGGCGTATGTCCCGAGAATGATGCGGCGCTTGACCTCGTCGCCGAAGCCCGCTTCTCGCGTAGCTGCCATGACGTCTTCAACAGTTCCTCCCGGAACGTCGACGCGCAGTCCGAAGCGCACCGAGTCGAACTTCGCGAGGTTACTGGATGCCTCAGCGGGCAGGATCAGGTAGTAGGCGGCGACGCCGTACTCGAAGTGGGGCGCGCTGATCTCGACGATCTCGGCACCCTGCGCCTCCATACGTGCCAGAGCTGCACGGAAGGACTCCGAAACACCGCTCTGGAAACCGCTGTCGGGCAGTTCCCGGATGACGCCGACCCGCAGACCTTTCAGCACATCGCCGCGGGCACCCTCGCGTGCGGCATCCGCAAACGACGGCCAGTCCTCGGCGAGCGAGGTCGAATCGTGGGGGTCGTGACCGCCGATCACGTCGTGGAGCAGACCCGCGTCGAGCACCGTCCGGGTGACCGGTCCGACCTGATCGAGGCTGGAGGCCAGTGCGATCGCCCCGTACCGGCTCACAGCGCCGTACGTGGGCTTCACACCCACCGTGCCGGTCACGTGCGCCGGCTGACGAATCGAACCGCCGGTGTCGGACCCGAGAGCAAGTGGCGCCTCGAAAGCTGCGACTGCCGCGGCTGATCCACCGCCAGACCCGCCGGGGATTCGGTCGAGATCCCATGGATTGCGCGTGGGACCGTAGGCCGAGTGCTCGGTCGAGGAGCCCATCGCGAATTCGTCCATGTTGGTCTTGCCCAGCGGGACGAGACCGGCAGCACGCGAACGCGCGACGACCGTCGCATCGTAGGGCGACATGAACCCCTCGAGGATGCGGGATCCGCTCGTGGACGGCATGTCGGTCGTGACGAGCACATCCTTGATGGCGAGCGGGACTCCCGCCAACTCGGGGAGCTCTTCGCCTGCCGTGCGCCGGGCGTCGATATCGGCTGCCACCTCGAGCGCGTGGTCGCTGACGTGGAGGAAGGCGTGGATGTCGGCATCCACCGCGGCGATCCGGTCGAGATGCGCGCGCGTAGCCTCGACACTCGATATCTCGCCCGAGGCGAGCGACGACGCCAGCTCGGCAGCTGTCAGGCGGGTGAGGTCTGTCACTGTTCTTCTCCCAGGATCGCGGTCACACGGAAGCGGCCGTCTGCGGCATCCGGGGCGTTCTGCAGCACCTGCTCGGGCGTCAGCATGTCGCCCGGAACATCAGCGCGGAACACATTGTGTAGGGCGATCGGGTGACTGGTCGCAGGCACCTCGGGAGTGGCCACCTGCGACACCTTGGCGATGTTGTCGACGATCGCGTCGAGCTGGCCGGTGAGGCGCTGAACCTCGTCGTCGCTCAGGCGGATCCGGGCGAGCACACCAAGATGGCGCACGAGATCGGGGGTGATTTCAGACACCGCACCATTCTAGGTGGGGCACCTCGACCGCCTGTGCCCCGCAGACCCCTCCGGCTTCACGCCGCAGAGCGCTCAGTCCGACGCACGGTGAGTCGATGAGCCGGGAGCGCAGCCACGATCCCGCTCGCGATGAAGACGACCTGCAGCATCGCTCGCGGAAGGAGCGGCGTCGAAGGCGCGGCAGGGTTGTCTACCCCGGCGGCCGCGACGATGTTGTCAGTGCGGCGCTGACAGAGGCGGGCGGCGACATCTACCACCACGGCGTGACCTACGTGACGTGGGCGCTCGCCCATCCTGGCCACTACGCGGTGATGTGGACACCGCGACTGACCGATGAGGAGGATTCCTCACTCGCTGCAGCACGGATGGCGACATGGGGCATCCTCGAGCGGGCCGTTGCCGATGCCCGCACTGACGCGTCGGATGACGAGGAGGCGGACGATTCGGCGTACGCTGCGTTCGCTATCGTGCACGGACTCGCCGGAATCTGGCTCAGTGGCGCAACGCCGCCTCCTCCCGATCCGGATTCACGCGCTCGTGCGATCGTGCGCCATCTCGCCTTCGAGACACTCTGACCGCGAGCCGGACCTTCAGGGGCGGCGCGCTCTCCCCTAGGCTGAATGCCGTGATGCAGTACGACCCGCCTCGCCCCTGGATCGCCAGCTACGCGGAGGGGGTCCCCGAGGACCTCGATCCGGTCAGCGGGTCACTCGTCGACATCGTTGCGGCATCCGTCCGGGATTATCCCGATGCTCCCGCGCTGCAGTTCTTCGGACGTACGACGAGCTATCGGTCGCTCGACGAGCAGATCCAACGCGCTGCTGCCGCCTTGCACGCACACGGCGTCCGGGCAGGCGACCCGGTCGCGATCGTGCTGCCCAACTGCCCGCAGCACATCGTCGCGTTCTACGCGATCCTGCGCTTGGGAGCCGTTGTCGTCGAGCACAACCCTCTCTACACCCCGCGGGAACTGCGCAAGCAGTTCGAAGACCACGGCGCCAAGCACGCGATCGTGTGGAGCAAGGTCGTGCGCACCGTTCAGGAGTTCCCCCGCGATCTGCGTGTCGACACACTCATCTCGGTCGACATCACCAAGGCGATGCCCTGGACGATGCAGCTGGCACTCAAGCTCCCGATCGCCAAAGCACGCGAGGCGCGCACCGCCCTCACCGAGCGAGTCAGCGGTGCCGTCAGCTGGGATGACGTCGCGAGCCACGAGCCGCTGCCCGACACGCACCCGTCACCCTCCACCGACGATCTCGCCCTGATCCAGTACACGAGCGGAACGACGGGCAACCCCAAGGGCGCGTCGCTGACACATCGCAACCTGCTCTCGAACGCTGCCCAGGCGCGAGCGTGGGTTCCCACGATCCAGCGCGGCGAAGGATGCGTCGTCTACGCCGTCCTGCCGATGTTCCATGCGTACGGACTGACGCTGTGTCTCACGTTCGCGATGTCAATGGGCGCCCGCCTGGTACTTTTCCCGCGGTTCGATCCCGACATGGTGCTCGAGGTCACGAAGAAGCATCCGGCGACCTTCTTGCCGCTCGTACCGCCGATCGCTGATCGACTCTTGAAGGAGTCTCAGCGCACGGGGATTTCGCTCGCGGGTACGGGCGTCGCGATCTCGGGAGCAATGGCACTCCCGCACGAACTCGTCGTGCCGTTCGAGGCCGAGACCGGCGGATACCTCGTCGAAGGTTACGGCCTCAGCGAGTGCTCCCCCGTACTGATGGCGAACCCCGTCGCCGACAACCGCGTCCCCGGCACCGTCGGTTTGCCTCTTCCGGGCACCGAGTGTCGCGTCGTCGACCCAGATGATCCGACGACGGACGTCGCGCAGGGCGAGCGTGGCGAACTGATCGTGCGTGGCCCCCAGGTCTTCTCTGGCTACTACGGGCGACCGGAAGAGACCGAGGAGGTCTTCGTCGACGGTTGGTTCCGCACCGGCGATATCGTCACAATCGACAACGCCGGGTTCGTGCGGATCGTCGACCGCATCAAGGAGCTCATCATCACAGGAGGCTTCAACGTCGCCCCGACCGAGGTCGAGGGAGTGCTGCGGCAGCATCCTGCCGTTGCCGATGTCGCGGTCGTCGGGATGCCGTCGGAGCACTCCGGTGAAGAGGTTGTCGCCGCTATCGTGCTCGAGTCCAGCGTCGAGGACATCGACGAGACCGCTATTCGCGAGTTCGCGCGCAGCATCCTCACCCCCTACAAGGTGCCGCGCCGCATCTTCGTCGTCGATGAGCTACCAAAGTCACTGATCGGAAAGGTCCTGCGGCGGCAGGTGCGCGCGAAGCTTCTGGAGCTCTCGGGCGAGGAGTAGGCCTCGCGGCATCAGGCTCGCCACTGCCCAGGCCGTGGTTGGATCCATGCGGGAATCGAGTACCCCACCTCGTCCGGAAAGTGGCCGTTGACATCGTCGTAGGTGAGTTGGAGAAGAGGAACCGAGAACGCGTCGGGTCGCTCGTAGAACCGATTGGCGGCGAAGGCGATCTCGCCCGGGTTGGGAACCGCCTCGACGCGGACGCGATGTTGCCACGCCTGGAAGCTCAGAATCTCGCCCGGAATGAGATCGGATCCGTCCCGGACACGCGCCGAGAGATCGTTGAGAACCGCTGCCGCAGTCTCGGGCCCCACGCCAAGAATCGCGAGCTCGGGATGACCGATCCCGTACAGACCAACCGTGTACGCGAACGGCGCGCGCTCAACGTGCCCGGCCCCACCGACGTACTGGATGTACGTGCCGTACTTTCGAATGGTCTCAACGGTGTGGCGATCTTCTTGGTCGAGCCACGCCTGCGTTGCGCCGTCCAGTGCACTCATGATCTTGTCCTCCCTCAGTGATCTCGATCATGAGATTAGAACAAACGTACGACACTCAGATTGGCGCCAGATTACTCCCCCAGCGCGGCTGGACCCTGCTCCACGAGGATGCGGAACTGGGCTGCATCGATAATCCGCACACCGAGCTCCTCCGCCTTCGCAAGCTTCGAGCCGGCGCCCGGGCCAGCAGCCACGAAATCCGTCTTCTTGGACACGCTCGAGGCAGCCTTGCCGCCAGCTGCCATGATCGCCTCTTGTGCGCCCTCGCGCGTGTAGCCCTCCAGGGTTCCGGTAGCCACAACCGTGACCCCCTCGAGCACGCCGCCCGAGACGACAGCAGCGCCAGGACCAGGATGGCCGGGGGTCGACAGCTGCGCTCCTGCGGCCGCCCACCGCTCGACGATCTCAACGTGCCAGTCGACCTCGAACCAGTCGATGATCGCATCGGCGATGATCGGGCCGACGCCCTCGACCGCGGCGAGCTCCTCACGGGACGCCGCACGAATCGCATCAATCGACCCGAACCACTGCGCCAGCGCGCGGGCAGCGACCGGGCCAACGTGACGGATGCTCAACGCGACGAGGAAGCGCCACAACTCCTTCGTCTTGGCGCGTTCGAGATTGTCGAGCAGCTCATACGCCGCCGCCGACAGAATGAAGTCGGCATCCCCATCGAACGGCCCCTCAGGATCGAACACGGGATCGGGGCGCGACGCTGTCGGCGCACGACCTTCCAGCGGAGACCTGCGCTGACGACGGAACGGGCTGCGCGCATCCGGCTCACCGTCGGCATCGAGCCGAACAAGCCCCGTCTCGGCATCGCGCACCTCGACGTCGATTGGAAACAGGTCCTCGGCACGCAGATCGAACAGCCCCGCCTCGGTGACCAGCGGCGGCACCTCGGGCCGCAACGGATGCGTCAGGGCGGCAGCTGACACCTCACCGAGCCCCTCGATATCGAGAGCGCCGCGCGAACCAATGTGCTCGACCCGACCGCGAACCTGGGCCGGACACGATCGCGTGTTCGGGCACCGCAGATCGATGTCGCCCTCTTTGGCGGGGGCGAGCGGAGAGCCGCACTCGGGGCAGTGCGTCGGCATGATGAATGCGCGTTCGCTGCCGTCACGCAACTCGACGACCGGCCCGAGGACTTCGGGAATGACATCGCCGGCCTTGCGGATGACGATCGTGTCGCCGATGAGGACCCCCTTGGCCTTCACGACGTCCTGGTTGTGCAGCGTCGCCTGACGTACGACGCTGCCCGCGACACGCGCCGGTTCCATAACGGCGAACGGTGTCGCGCGGCCGGTTCGCCCGACCGAAACGACGATGTCGAGCAGCTTCGTGTTCACCTGCTCGGGCGGGTACTTGTACGCAATCGCCCACCGCGGCGCGCGGCTCGTCGCGCCCAGCTCGTCGTGCAAAGCCAACTCATCGACTTTCACGACGACACCGTCGATCTCGTGCTCGACATCGTGACGGTGTTCGCCGTAGTGGCGGATGTAATCGGCGGCGGCATCGACTGACTCTGCGACCGTGAAGTACCGACTCACCGGCAAACCCCACGACTCCAGCAGCCCATAGACCTCGCTCTGGGTCGCTACCGGAGGATTCGGCCAGGCGCCGATGCCATGGACGGTCAGCCGCAGCCGCGAGAGCCGTTCGTGCATCGCCTCGAGCTGGCGCTCGTTCTTGCCCTCGCGCTTCTGCCGGAGCGACCCGGATGCCGCGTTCCGCGGATTCGCGAACAGGCGATCTCCCATCGACTCCTGGTAGGCGTTGAGCGACTCGAAGTCAGCCACGGTGAAGAACACCTCACCACGCACCTCGACAAGCTCAGGATGTCCCGTCCCGGCAAGCGCGGTCGGGATACCGGCCACGTCCCGGACGTTCTCGGTCACGTCCTCTCCGACGCGTCCGTCGCCCCGCGTGGCAGCAGACACGAGCCGCCCGTGCTCGTAGCGCAACGACAGGGCGAGACCGTCGATCTTGAGCTCACACAGGTAACGAACTGAGCCGCCGACGTCACGCTGCACGCGTGCAGCCCAGGCCCGGAATTCCTCGTCGCTGAAGACATTGTCGAGGCTCAGCATCCGCTCGGCGTGCTCGACCGGCGAGAACAGCGTGCCGGACGCTGCACCGACCGACAGCGTCGGCGAATCCTGCCCCTGAACTTCGGGATGCAGTCGCTCGAGGGCCTCCAGCCGCTGCATCCACGTGTCGTACGTGGCGTCGTCGACGATGACCTCGTCGCGCCCGTAGTACGCCTCGCGGGCATCGACAATGAGGTCGGTAAGGCGCGAGGCCTCCGCCCGAGCATCGTCGAGACTGAGCCGCGCGAGCTCCGCATCCGGGATCGTCACAGATGCAGGGGAAACGTCGTTCGTGGCCACGAGTGCAGTTTAGGCACCACCCACGACACGGCAGGCCGACACAGGATGCCGCTGCTCACGCCTCGATGGGAACAGCCGACCTCGTGCGATCGATCGTGAACTGGCCGATGACGCGCGTGCCGTCGTAGAGCACCGCTGTCTGCCCGGTAGCGACCCCGTCGAGGGGCTCATCGGGCGTGACCACGACCTCGCCGTCGAGGATCTCTGCACGCGCGGGAACCGGATCGGCGTGGGCGCGGATCTGTACGTCGCACGCGAAGGATGCCGCATCGGGCGCCCGCCCCGCCCAGGTCACCCGTGATCCGGCGATCTCGGCGGTCGCGAGAGCCTCCTTCGGCCCGACGACCACCGTGTTGGTCACGGGTCGGATCTCGAGAACAAACCGCGGCTTGCCATCAGGAGCCGGAGTGCCGAGTGCGAGCCCGCGGCGCTGACCGACCGTGTAGGCGTGGGCACCATCGTGAGTGCCCACCTGGGCGCCGGAACGATCGACGATAGGCCCTTCAGCGACCCCGACGCGCTCAGCCAGCCACCCTTTCGTGTCGCCGTCGGGAATGAAGCAGATGTCGTGGCTGTCGGGCTTGTGCGCAACGGTCAGGCCCCGCTCCTCAGCCTCGGCGCGCACGACAGCCTTCGATGGGGTCGAACCGAGCGGGAAGAGGCAGTGCGCGAGCTGATCAGCGTCGAGCACGCCGAGCACATACGACTGGTCTTTCGCCGCATCCGAAGCCCGGTGCAACTCACGGCCCTCCGGCGTCTCAACGAGGGTCGCGTAATGGCCGGTGCAGACGGCATCGAAGCCGAGCTCGATCGCGCGCTCCAACAGCGCTGCGAACTTGATCTTCTCGTTGCAACGCATGCATGGATTGGGCGTGCGACCGGCTCGGTACTCGGCGATGAAATCGTCGATGACCTCGTCGCGGAACCGCTCCGAGAAGTCCCAGACGTAGAACGGGATGCCCAGGCGATCGGCCGCGCGACGGGCATCCATCGCATCCTCGATCGTGCAGCAGCCGCGGCTTCCCGTGCGCAGCGTGCCGCCCGCCCGGGAGAGGGCGAGATGGACCCCGACGACCTCGTGGCCGGCATCTACAGCGCGCGCCGCGGCGACAGCGGAGTCGACTCCGCCACTCATGGCCGCAAGAACACGCATGGTCCCAGTCTACGAGCGGCCATCTGTATGGGACCCGGATGCCGCCCGCGCCCGCTCGACCGCATCAGGAAGCACCCGCAGAACCGCGTCGATGTCGGCATCCGTCGTCGAGCGCCCCAGGGTGAACCGCAGCACCTCGCGCGCCTCCCGATCGCTTCTGCCCATGGCCGTCACGACGTGGGACGGCTCGGGAACACCGGCCTGACACGCCGACCCCGTCGACACCGAGACCCCGGCCATGTCGAGCAGGAAGAGAAGCGACTCCCCCGACGCCCCAGGAAAGAGGATGTGCGCGTTCCCCGATAGGCGATCGACCGGATCACCGAGCAGTTCGGCCGCGGGGATCGTGGCGAGCACGCCAGCGATCAGCCGATCGCGCATCCCCGACAAGCGCGCCGACTCTTCGGCAAGCTCCCTGACCGCGAGCTCGGCAGCTACCGCGAAGGCCGCCGCTCCAGCGATGTCCTGGGTCCCCGAGCGCAGTCCGCGCTGTTGACCACCGCCGTGCAGCAGCGGGTCCAGTCGGGCAGAGCGGGCGACCACGAGAGCGCCCACCCCGATCGGTCCGCCGACCTTGTGCGCTGACAGGCTCATGGCGAGGAGTCCGGCTCCGGGCCGAGCATCTCCGCGCAGGCCCGCGAACGACACCGGCATGTGGCCGAACGCCGCAACGGCGTCCAGATGGAGCGGCACGCGCTCCGAGGCTGCCGCCCGGGCAAGATCGGCGACGGGGTTGACCGTCCCCACCTCGTTGTTGGCGACAAGCGCCGTTGCCAGAGCGGCCCCAGGGAGAGCCGCCGCGAACTCGGCAGCGTCGATGGCTCCCCGGGTTGTGAGTGGCACACTCCGGATGCCGGCACCATCGCGCCTCGCGATCCAGTCCACGGGGTCGATGGAGGCGTGATGCTCACCGTCAGGCAGGACGATGTCGGAGGTGCCGGCGCGACGGGTCTGCCAGAGCCCCTTCAGGGCGAGGTTCACGGCTTCGGTCCCACCGGAGGTGATCACGATCTCGATCGGGTCGCAACCCACCGCCGCAGCGAGCCGTTCACGAGCATCCTCCAGGACTCGCCGCGCACTCTGGCCATTCGCGTGGATCGACGATGCATTGCCGACGACCGACGCCGCTTGCAGCCAGGCCTCGCGCGCCTCAGGACGCAGCGGCGTCGAGGCCGCATGGTCGAGGTAGATGCTCACGCACTCCACTGTGCCACTGCCCCGGGGTCGTGGGCCGCCGACGCCTGCGGCAGACCCGTCTGCGGCAGGCACCGCGTCGTTATGCTCTACGCATGCCGATCCCCGAGTCAGCTGTACTTTCGCGCGCCGACACGACCGACGCCGGTCTCCTGTCACCGCGGTTCGACGACCTCGGTGTCCGGCTGCATGACGGTGGCGGCACGCTGCGGGTCTGGTCAGCGCACGCATCCTCGATCGACCTCCTGATCTTCGACAACGACGACCTGGACTGGGTCGTCGAGACTGTTCCGCTGGCGCGCACCGACGGTGACATCTGGTCGGCGTATGCGGCGGGGCTGCGCCCGGGAACCCATTACGCGATCCAGGTGGATGGACCGCAGGGCCCCGGGAACACGTTCAATCCCTCCACGCTGCTCATCGACCCCTACGCACGGGGCCTCGCATCCAATGGCTTCCGCGGATGGCGATCAGTGGTCGTCGCCGGCGATTTCGACTGGTGCGGCGCGCGCAAACCCCTCGTGCCTCTGGACCGGACGGTCATCTACGAGGGTCACGTCAAAGGAATGACCAAGCGCCACCCCGAGGTTCCCCCCGCCCTGCACGGCACCTACGCGGGACTTGCGCACCCGGCGATGATCGAGCACTTCACCGCGCTCGGGGTTACCAGCATTGAGTTGCTTCCGGTCCACCAGTTCGCGAGCGAGCCCCGCCTGCTCGAGCTGGGCCTCACGAACTACTGGGGCTACAACACCGTCGGCTTTTTCGCTCCCCATGCCGCCTATGCGACCGAAGAGAACCGGCGCCAGGGTCCGGAAGCGGTGCTGCGGGAGTTCAAGGGCATGGTCAAGCTCCTGCACGAGGCCGGCCTGGAAGTCATCCTCGACGTCGTCTACAACCACACATCCGAGGCCGAGCTCGGTGGCCCGCGCTCGAGCTTCCGGGGCATCGACAACCGGGGCTACTACCGTCAGCACGCCGACGGCGCCTACATCGACGTCACAGGCTGCGGAAACAGCGTCGATACCGCGACGGATGCCGCCTCCCGCCTGGTCCTCGACTCGCTGCGGTATTGGGCCAACGACGTGCAGGTCGACGGTTTCCGCTTTGATCTCGCCACGACGCTCGGGCGTGACCGCGAGCACACCTTCACCCCCGAGCATCCCTTGCTTCGAGCGATCATCGACGATCCCGCGCTTGCGGATGTCAAGAAGATCGCCGAGCCGTGGGACGTCGGGATGGGTGGCTGGCAGACAGGCAACTTCGGTCCGGGCTGGATGGAATGGAACGACCGCTACCGTGACAGCGTGCGCAATTTCTGGCTCAGCGATGTCGACTACGGTCGTCGCGCCGCGAGCGCGCCCGTGGGGGTCGGCGGGTTCGCGACACGGCTCGCTGGGTCGTCGAACACCTTCAGCGCCGAACGCGGTCCGCTTGCGAGCGTCAACTTCGTGACAGCACACGACGGCTTCACGCTCCACGACCTGGTGTCGTACGACGTCAAACACAACACGGCAAACGGCGAACACAATCGTGATGGCGCCGACACGAACAGGTCGTTCAACCATGGGGCCGAGGGCGAGACTGACGACCCGCTCATCCTGGCTACGCGGCGCCGGGCTATGCGCAATCTGATGGGCACGCTCCTGCTCTCCGCGGGAGTCCCGATGATCACTGCAGGTGACGAGTTCGGACGCACGCAGCATGGCAACAACAACGCCTACTGCCACGACGGGCCGCTGACCTGGTTGCCGTGGGAGCACGCGCCCTGGCAGGCGAACCTTTTCGCCCACGTCCAGCGCCTCCTGACCCTGCGCGCGCAGAACCCCGCGCTGCGTCCGAGCAGATTCGCGCGCGACGACCAGGAGACGCCGTCAGCGTCAGTCATGGACTGGTACGACGAACACGGCGAGATGATGTCGGGCGCGCGGTGGGCCGATCCGACGCACCGCACGCTGCAGTACCTCGCGACTTCGACTCCCGAACTCGAGGCACCCAACCGGATTCTTCTCGTGGTGCACGGCACCGAGCGTCCGGTTACCGTGCTTCTGCCACGGGTCGAGGGGGTCGCGCGATATCGAGCGGTCTGGTCGAGCGAGGACGAGCATCCGTCGGACGACATCACCGCCCACGAGCCCGCGTCATCCGTCGAGCTCGGTCCGACATCGATGCGCCTGTTCGTAGCCGACCCGGCCTGAGCCTCTTCCAGGGGCGCATTGTTGCGGACGGCGCGCCCCCTGTCCACACCTGTTCCCGCTGGCGGTGCGCGGGGTAGGTTCGAAACGTGGCAACCAGCAGACGCTCCCCCGTTCCTCGGCCGTGGCGAAGCGCCACCGCGATCCCGGTGCGCCCCGCCTCGCCGCTCGCGCCGGCCGCTGACGCCGCCATGGGACGCATCCCCATGGTCCGGCCGAGGCCTGACACCCCCGACGCGGCCTATAGCCCGAGCGCCTTTCACGGCGAGGCTGTCGCGTTCGGCGTCACGGCCTTCCGCGAGGGCCACGATCGCATCGGCGTTCACCTGCGCCTGACCTCACCGTCGGGCGACGAGTCGCTGCATCGCCTGGACCCTGCGGGGGACGGATTCGACCGCTGGTGGACGAACGTTGCGCTCCTTGAGGAGGGAACCTGGACGTTCCACTTCGAGTCCTTCGCTGACGACTTCGCCACCTGGCACCACGCGGCCCACGTCAAAGTGCTCGCCGGTGTCGATGTCCCCCTCATGCTGGAGATGGGGGCGCTGCTGTGCGAACGCGGCGCTGCCGAACGCGATCGACCGGCAGCCGAGCGCCGCATGCTCACCGAGATGGCAGAGCAGTTCCGCGCGGATGCCGGCACCGAGCCGCTCAGCCTTATTGACGATCCGCGTCTGGAGGCAGCGTTCACGGTTCGCCCGCTGCAGTCCCTCGTGACCGTGGGCAGCGACCGCGACTTGCTCGTCGAACGCGAACGGGCAGGCGTGGGCGCCTGGTACGAGTTCTTCCCCCGGTCCGAAGGGGCAAAACTCCGCAAAGACGGCACCGTCAAGAGCGGTACGTTTCGCACTGCCAGCAAGCGGCTTCCCGCGGTTGCACGGATGGGTTTCGACGTCGTGTACCTGCCGCCGATCCATCCGATCGGGCGCACGAATCGCAAGGGCCCGAACAACTCGCTGACCCCCGGTCCGGGCGATCCGGGCTCGCCGTGGGCGATCGGCGCGGCAGAGGGCGGACATGATGCCGTGCATCCTGATCTCGGCACTCTCGCCGACTTCCGTGCGTTCGTGCGGGCAGCTGCCGCCGAAGGGCTCGAGGTTGCGCTCGACCTCGCGCTGCAGGCGTCCCCGGATCATCCGTGGGTGACAAGCCACCCGGAGTGGTTCACGACGCTCCCCGACGGGTCCATCGCGTACGCCGAGAACCCCCCGAAGAAGTATCAGGACATCTATCCGATCAACTTCGACAACGATCCCGAGGGAATCCGCGCCGAGGTGCTGCGGATCGTGCGCCACTGGATTGCGCAGGGCGTACGCATCTTCCGCGTCGACAACCCGCACACCAAGCCGCTCCAGTTCTGGGAGTGGTTGATCCGCGAGGTGAACGCCGAGCACCCGGATGTCGTCTTCCTGGCCGAGGCGTTCACCCGCCCCGCTCCGCTCCAGGGGCTGGCAATGGCGGGGTTCCAACAGAGCTACACCTACTTCACCTGGCGCAACACGAAGGAGGAGCTCGAGGAGTTCCTCTCCTCGCTTGCCCACGAGACAGCTGATTTCCTTCGGCCCAACCTCTTCGTGAACACCCCCGACATCCTCACCGAGTACCTCCAGTACGGCGGCCACGCGGCGTACGTCATCCGTGCCGCGATCGCCGCCACGGCTGCGCCGGTCTACGGCGTGTATGCGGGTTATGAACTGTTCGAGAATGTCGCCCGGCCGGGCTCCGAAGAGAACATCGACAACGAGAAGTACGAGTACAAGTTCCGCGAGTGGGAGGCGATCGACGCGGCGGGCTCATCCCTCGCGCCGTTCCTGACCCGCCTCAACGAGATCCGCCGGGATCACCCGGCACTGCGTCAGTTGCGAAATCTCACGGTCCACTGGAGCGACGACGACGCGATCCTCGTCTATTCGAAGCACCTGGATGCCGCCCTCTCGCCGACGGGCGAATCCGACACGATCCTCGTCGTGGTGAACGTCGACCCCCATTCGGTGCGCGAGACCACGGTCCACCTCGACACTCGCGTGTGGGGCGTCGAACCGGGTGAGGCCTTCGGGGTCACCGACCTCATCACCGGGGCCCAGTGGACCTGGACAGACCACAACTACGTGCGGCTCGACGCCTTCCGCGAGCCCGTGCACATCCTGCGGATTGAGGGACAGCGATGACTACGATCGACCCCGCCACACTCGACGCCGTCGCGCACGGCAGCCATCACGACCCCCACAGCGTTCTCGGCATCCATCCCACCGGCAAGAACACGTGGGTCATCCGGACCCGCCGACCGCTCGCCGCGACGGTCACCGCCGTATTCGATGGCGGCAAACGCGTGCGGCTGGAGCATGTCGCGGCAGGCATCTGGGAGGGCACGGTCACCGGACCGATTGGTTCCTACCGGATCGACGCGACGTACGACGACGGACCCGACTACCGGGACGACGATCCCTATCGGCACTCTCCCACCATCGGCGAACTGGACCTCCATCTGATCCGCGAGGGACGCCACGAGCGGCTCTGGGACGTCCTGGGCTCACACGTTCGAACCCACGAAGACAGCCATGGCACATCCTTCGCCGTCTGGGCGCCGAACGCCCGCGCAGTTCGGGTCGTCGGCAACTTCAACGGGTGGGACGGCGCAGCCCACGCGATGCGCTCGATGGGTGGCTCCGGGGTCTGGGAGTTGTTCATCCCCGCTGTCGATGAGGGAGCGGTCTACAAGTACGAGATCCAGGGACCGGACGGGCAGTGGCGGCTGAAGGCCGACCCGCTGGCCCGACTCGCGGAGGTTCCCCCCGCTACCGGGTCGGTCGTCACCGCGTCGTCGTACCGATGGCAGGACTCGGCCTGGATTTCACGACGTTCCAAGAGTCGCCCGGTGACCGAGCCCATGTCGATCTACGAGGTCCACCTCGGCTCGTGGCGCCCCGGCTTGTCGTACCGCGACGCAGCCGACCCTCTGATCGAACACGTGAGCGCGCTTGGCTTCACCCACGTGGAGTTCCTCCCCCTCGCGGAGCATCCGTTCGGCGGATCCTGGGGCTATCAGGTCACGGGTTACTTCGCACCCACGAGCAGATTCGGCAGCCCCGACGACCTCAAGTACCTGATCGACCGGCTGCACCAGGCCGGCATCGGCGTCATCATGGACTGGGTTCCCGGACACTTCCCGAAGGACGAGTTCGCACTCGCGAAGTTCGACGGCAGGGCCCTCTACGAGCACCCGGACCCCCGTCGCGGCGAGCACAAGGACTGGGGAACGCTCATCTTCGACTACGGACGCAACGAGGTCCGCAACTTCCTGGTCGCCAACGCGCTGTACTGGTACGACGAGTTCCACGTCGACGGACTGCGCGTGGATGCCGTCGCCTCGATGCTCTACCTCGATTACTCGCGCAACGCTGGCGAGTGGGAACCGAACATCCACGGCGGTCGGGAGAACCTCGAGGCCATTCGGTTCCTGCAGGAGGTCAATGCGACGTGCTACAAGACGTTCCCGGGCATCAGCATGATGGCCGAGGAATCGACGAGCTTCCCCGGTGTGACCGCGCCCACCGACCACGCCGGGCTCGGTTTCGGGTTCAAGTGGAACATGGGCTGGATGAACGACAGTCTCGAATACATCAAGCGAGATCCCCTGTACCGCTCCTACCATCAGGGTGAGCTGAGCTTCTCGTTCGTGTACGCATTCAGCGAGAATTACGTGCTTCCGATCAGCCACGACGAGGTAGTGCACGGCAAGGGAAGTCTGTTCTCTCGGATGCCGGGCGATCATGCTGCCAAGCTCGCGAACATGCGGGCGTACCTCGCCTACATGTGGGCGCACCCCGGCAAGCAGCTGCTTTTCATGGGGCAAGAGTTCGGGCAGATGGCGGAGTGGTCTGAATCGCGCGGGCTCGACTGGTGGACGCTAGACCAGCCGACCCACCGACAGCTCCAGGACTTCGTCGGTGCTGTCAACGGCACGTACCGCGCCAACCCACCCCTGTGGAGTCGCGACAACGACGGGTCTGCGTTCTCGCGCATCGGCGCTCCCTCATGGAACCCGAGTGTCCTCGCCTTCACCCGACGGGACTGGGACGGCAACATCGTCGCCGCAGTGTGCAACTTCTCGGGGTCCACGCTCTCGAACTACGCGCTCGACCTTCCCCACAGCGGAGTCTGGCGCGAGATCCTCAACACCGACGCGCAGGACTACGGCGGCGCAGGCGTCGGCAACCTCGGGATGGTTGTTGCAGGCGAGGACGGCAGAGCGTCAATGGTGCTGCCCGCGACGAGCGTCATCTGGCTGCGCTACGACCCGCAGGCCCGGGTGCCCTCCACTATCCGCGACTGACGCAGGGCAATTCGCCCTTCCGGGCGCCCACTGTCAGAACAGCAGCGACGCGAGGCGACTGCGCGACCGGATGACGCGCGGGTCGTCGTCGCCCACGATGCCGAACAGCTCAAGCAGCCGCTCCCGCACTGGCGCGCGATCATCGTCGGGCAACGCCACGAACAGATCGAGCAATCGATCAAAGGCGTCCTCAACGTGACCACCCGCAAGATCGAGGTCGGCGACCAGCAGCTGAGCGTCGACATCAGTCGGAGCAGCCGCAGCCGCTGCGCGCGCGGCCTGGAGGTCGGCATCCTGGACCCGAGAGAGCAGCCGCACCTGGGCGAGCCCCGCCCGCGCGTCGGCGTCGCGCGGGTTCTCAGCGAGCGCGCGCTCGTACGCAGAGATCGCCGCCGCATAGTCGCCGGACTCGATCGCAGCGAACGCCTCGGCGTGAAGCGGCGGCATCGCGGGCTCGGCAGCAGCACCCTCTTCATCAGCAGCGTCGGCGTCGCCTGAGCCGACTGAGCCGGTGACGCCGTTCTGCGCGGCAAGCTGCAGCAACTGGGCGAACACCTCGCGCACCTGCTGTTCGGGAACGGCGCCGGTGAACAACGGCACAGCCTGACCGCCGACCAGGGCCACGACCATGGGAATCGACTGGGCGCGGAACGCCTGAGCAAGCTGCGGGTTGGCGTCGACGTCGACCTTTGCCAGAACCAACCGGCCCGCATGCTCCGTGACAACACGCTCGAGGACGGGGCTGAGCTGCTTGCACGGCCCGCACCATTCGGCCCACAGGTCCACGACGACAGGCACCGTCTTGGACAGCTCAAGAACCTCGGGGAACATCGCGTCTGTGACGTCGATCACCAGCCGCGCCGTGTTTCCCCCCGCGGGGGCGCCAGCAGCAGGCTCACTCGGGGATGCCGCTGCCGGGCGGTTGCGCAGGGCTGACAGGTCGACGGCGCCCCGGAGAGGAACGTTGGAGCCGGGAAGTGTCACAGCACAGAGCCTTTCAAAATCGAACTCGAGTACCCCAGAAGCCGGATCGGTTCGTTCGATCCCTTTTCCGGAACATAGAAGAAGAGCTGGTCGCTGAAGGTCGTCGAGAACCCGGATGCCGACTGGTCCGCGCCCGAAAGAGTCTTGACCGTCGCATTGTTGTCCAGCTTGATGACGGCGTCTTCGTTGGTCGGCTTGACGGTGTCGGTCTCGGCGATGCTTACCGCGACGATCGCGCCGCTCTCGAGCGTGGCGATCGCGAACGGAGGGAACTCACCGGCGGCGGCGCTGAAGGTCAGACTGCCGGTTTCGGCTCCGGTCTCGTTGAAGTCGTCGAGACGTTCCTTGCGGTCGGCGACGACTCCCGCACGGAAGAGGTCGCTCTGCTCGTCGAACATCCCCGCGAACTCCGACTCATCGCCCTTGTCGAGCACATCGGCGTACGCGGAGGCGAGCTCGTCAGGCGGCAGCAACAGGAACGGCGAATCCGGGGCGAGCTGGCTGGCGCCGATGTAGGAGGGGGCGAGCTCGGGCATCAGCGTATTGCCACCGAGGTTGCCGATATAGCTCAGCTTGTAGGGAGTCCACGGGTCTGCCTGGGTCAGCACCATGATGCTCGACGTGTTGGCCTCGTCATCCGTGACGATCGCCAGGAACGAACGCGGCCAGCCGTTATAGGCCTGCGGCAGCACGACCTCGACGGGCTTGCCGGGAACTGCCGTCGGCATCGCATAATCGGCGATGGCCTCCCTCAGTGTGTAGTTCGTCTTGCGCTCTGCCAGAAGCGCACCGTCGAGCCGGGTCGCTGCGAGGTCAGCATCCTTAGCCTCATCGGCCTGCGCCACCGTCTGAGCCACCTGCTCGACGATCCGCTCGGCCTGCTGCTTGGTGACGGCTGGAGCCTGCTGGCCCTCCGGCACGATGACCGACGCGGTAGGGCTCGGCGTCTCGGTCGGCACCAGCTGCGGCCACGCGTCAGACGTGCAGCCAGAGAGCAGGCCGACCGTGACCGCCGCAACGGGGAGAGCAATGAACGTCTTTCGTCCGCGCCCGAGCGCCCGCCGTGGCTTGCTGGCACTGATGACGCCCTTGTCAGACTCCGCGACAGACAGATCAATCGGCTCCGTCACCGGCACGGGCAGACCCTTGCGGCGCGGACCCCGCGAACGGCGCACGTGACGGATGCCGAGGACGTAGAGCACAACGCCGACCGCCATCAGGATGCCGCCACCGACGATCAGGGGTCCAGCCCAGGGCGTGGAGTTCTCGATCGGCCAGGTGACACTCACCGTCGTCGGGGCAGGTTCTGTTCCATCCGAGGCGATGATGACGCTCATGTCGGATGGAAGCTGCAGCGGCGCGATGACGAGGTCTTCCTGCTGGTACTCATCCAGCCAGAGATCGGACCCTGCCGGGTTCCGCCCCGGAATAGCTTCCTCCTCGGTGCCCTGATCGGTCGCGGCATCCCCCGCCGCTGCCCCGTCCTCAGTCGGGGCGTCGGTTGCCGGCGTGGCGGTGGGGTCGACGGTCGGTTCGGGCTCAGGAGTCGGCTCGATCTCCTCGGTAACGAGCGAGCCGTCCTCGGTCTGCACTACCTGGTTGTAGGTGGTGTCAGCAAGCCATGCCTGCACGTCGGCAGTTCTGCCGTAAGCGGCGAAGACAGAGCCATCCCCCAGCACCCGCAGCGTCTGGGACCCGGGGTTCGCGGTCAGCACGGCGCCGTCGATGACCAGATACGGCTCGTCTTGGGTGATCGAAACATCGGCTGTCGTCGACCGTGGGCCCTGGAAGATCGTCCGCTGGGCGATTCCCGCCCCGATCATCACGGTCGCCAGAACCAGCGCGACCACAGCCCATACGAAACGCACGAAAAACCTTCCTCGGCGCACGGACGTCGACGCACGCCGAAAACTCGACATTTCAGACTAGCGAACATGTCCTGAAAGTCCCCAGGGAGGCGATGCATCACCGACTAGGCCCCGGCTATGCGTATTCTGATCGCCAGGCGGGTCACGCCTGAGAGAACGAGGTCCCGTGAAGCTGCAGAACCCCTTCCGCGTCGCATTCGTCGCGACCCTCGGCGTGGGTCTCGGACTCCTGCTCATCGCGAGCGTGCAGACGTTGTCTACGATCCTGCTTTATGTGGGCACAGCGCTGTTTCTCGCGCTCGGCCTGGAACCGATGGTTTCGTGGCTGATCCGCCGTCGCGTACCGCGGTGGGCGGCGGTACTCGTCACGATCGTCGTCGTGTTGGGCGTCTTCGCCGGCGTCATCCTGATGGTGCTCCCGATCATCGTGGAACAGATCACGCAGTTCGTCGTCGAGGTCACCCGCATTCTGCAGAACCCCTCGTGGCCGGATGAGCTCCAAACGTGGCTCGAGTCGGTGTTCCCCATGCTCAGATGGGATGACATCTTCGCCTACATCCTGCAGTGGCTCCAGGGACTGGACTTCGCGTCGATCGGCGGGTCGATCGGTGGCAACATCCTCGCTATCGGTGCCACCATCGCAAGTGGCCTCTTCGGCGCCTTCATCGTGCTGATCCTGACGATCTACTTCACGGCATCCATCCCCTCGCTCAAGAAGGCCGTGTACCAACTGGTCGCGGCATCCAAGCGTCAGCGGTTCGTCGACCTCGCCGAACAGATCACCAATTCGGTCGGCTATTACGTGATCGGCCAGGTCAGCCTGGGTGTCATCAACGGCATCCTGAGTTGGATTTTCCTCAGCATCATCGATGCGCCGTTCCCCGCGGTCCTCGCGGTGGTGGCGCTACTGTTCTCGCTGATCCCGCTCGTGGGAACGCTCACCGGGTCGACGATTATCGTGCTGACCTGCCTGATCCCGGGTCTCGGCTCGCCGACGATAGCCCTCATCGCGGCGATCTACTACCTCATCTACATGCAGCTCGAGGCGTACGTCATCTCGCCTCGAATCATGAGTCGCGCCGTCGCGATTCCCGGAGCGGTCGTGGTGGTCGCGGCACTCGCGGGAGGATCGCTTCTTGGGCTCCTCGGCGCCCTGATCGCGATCCCGGCGGCGGCGAGCGTCTTGATCATCTACCGGCAGGTCGTGATCCCGCGCCAGAACGAGCGCTGAGCCTCAGGCGGGCTCGCCGAGCTCGCCGTCCCACTCCGTCGGCAACGGCAGGGCATCCGGGTTGATCGCAGCGACGATCTCGGTGAGCACCGTCCTGGTCTGGTTCTCCCCCACCCAGAGGTGGCGTCCGCCCTCAACCGGAATGAGCGTGGCGTGCGGGATCGCCGAGAAACGCTTGGCCGCCTCGTCGGGCCGCAGGAAGTCATCGAACTCGGGGACAAGAACAATGATGGGCCGCGGGTCTTCTGCCCAGCCCGCCAGTTCATCCTCGGTGGTTCGGTGCAGCGGCGGTGACAGCAGCACGATTCCTTCGACGTCGTGGTCGGCGGCGTACTTCAGCGCCAGCTCCGTCCCGAAGGACCAGCCGACGATCCACGGACGCGGCAGTCCCCGTTCGGCGACGAACGACATTGCCGCAGCGACATCCCACCGCTCGGAGTCACCACCGTCGAAAGAGCCGTCGCTGGTCCCCCGCGGCGACGTCGTCCCGCGTGTGTTGAATCGGAGCACGGCAAGATCGGCCAGGGCGGGCAGGCGCGCCGCCGCCTTGCGGAAGATGTGCGAGTCCATGAATCCACCAGCCGTCGGCAGCGGATGCAGCGTGACGAGCGTGGCGTGGGGGGTGCGCTCGGCAGGCACGGCGAGTTCACCGACCAGAGTCAGTCCGTCTTGCGTGTGAAGCTCGATCTCTTGCCGGCGAGCGGGAAGAAGCATCGGTCCGCGAATCTCCATGTCAGCTGATCCTCCAGCAGTGTGAGTGCCAATGTCGGCGAGCCGCGAGATCGGCAGCGTCCCCGAGGACGCCATCTGCGCGCCACGCGACGATGTGGGCGGTGCCCGGCTCGATAGGGCGAACGCATCCGGGGCACGCATACGACTTCGTCGCCTGCGCCGCCGATACCGGCTGAACCGTCCACTCCACGCCGCGGCGTACCTCGGTTCGCTTCCAGCCGGCGATCAGGCGTTCGAGGCCGTCATCGCCGGCAGGCTCGGGTCGACGACGATGGGATCGTGGCATCTTCGACGGTCACCACCAGTGGTTGTTGACCCAGAAGTTGTACGCGCCGGCCCAGCTGCCATAGCGTCCCACGGCATAGCCGTTGGCCCACCGCAGATTGTCGACCGGGTTGTAGCCGCTTCCGGGAACCTTGCTGCACGGCAGAGCCTGAACCAGACCGCAGGCTCCCGACCGCCGGTTCGTCGCGTTGGGATTCCACCCGCTCTCCCGTGAGACGACGTAATCGACGTAGCCCCAGTCGCTCTCGGGAATCCCGGCCGCCGACATCCACTCGGCCGGCGAACCACCGCCCGAGTAGAACAACGGTGCTGCTGCGCCGCCTCCACCACCGCTGGATGCCACGACGGGAGTGGGCTTGGGCTTGGGCTTGACGTACACCTCGTAGCCACCGCGATCTGGATCAAAAGCGACAGGCTCGGCATCCGTGTCTATGACCAGTGACTGCGCGTCGACGATCGAACTCGCGTACAGCGAGACAGGCTCGGGCGTGTCGTCCTCGGCCGTCGCGAAAGCCATTCCGCTCGGGCCGGCGTTAGCCGCAACAAAGCCCAGTGCCGCGAAAGCAGCGAAGACCGCGAGCACGCCGCGGCGCTTCGACCAGTGTCCGACAGGGGCTGCAGCTGCCCGGGGCGGCACGCTGGAACGCCGCGGGGCGAGCTCACTGCTCGCGCGCGCGGTTACGTCGGCGCCACGGCGTTCATAAGTCACAATGACCCGATTCTACCGAGGCGAAGCCACGGGTTCGCCTCGAGCGACGCGCGGGTTCACTCGACAGCGAGCATGATCTCGACGACAGCGTCCAGGACGGCATCAACTTGCACTTCGCGGTAGCCGCCCCGCTGCATGCGGAAGGCGACCCCACGAACCTGCTCGATGGTCGCGCCGCTCCCGGTCTCGAGATACCGAGCGAGCTTGTTCATGACGAAGTCGACCTCGTCGATCCGGTACCCGTATCGGAGAGCTCCGGTCCGCTGGAAGCGACGGCGAGAAGGTCGTTGCAGGCGGTCGAGCACCGTCTGGGCGTCTCGCCGCGTCCGCGCGATCCAGACATCCGTCCCCACCCGGGCGATGGCGGCGTCGCGTTCCCGACGAGCGAAGGCGTCCTCGATACGGGTCAGCGCGGCATCCACGCTCGTGATTTCGTATCCGCGGCGCGCGAGCGGAAAAGCAGCAGCCCGAATCTGACCCGACGTCATCGACGGGTGTCCCGGAGCCTCAAAGGCATCACGCGCGTGCGAGAGGAAGCTGTCGACCGCGGCGCGCTCATAGCCCTTCACTCGGCCACGCGTGACGGGAAACAGCGCACGAGCCGGTTCGGGGACAGCGGGCGCTGCCGATTCCGGAGAAGAAGTCATTGTCATTCGGTTGCCAGCCTCACGCTGCTACGCCACATCATGATGCCACCAACGGCGAGAACAGGTAGTACAGGGCCAGCGCCGCTGTTGCCGACGGGAGGATCGAATCGAGCCGGTCGAGGACTCCCCCGTGTCCGGGCAGCCATGAACTCATGTCTTTGATGCCGAGGTCTCGCTTCACCATCGACTCACCGAGGTCGCCGGTTGTCGCCGTACCGAGGATCACAGCACCCAGAATCGCACCAGCCCACCAGGGA
>MDTF01003273.1_pt1 | contig 31619 bp, 29 predicted proteins | sample 811191 | NCBI WGS metagenome assembly MDTF01 (sample SAMN05326649, study PRJNA326480) | marine metagenome | isolation source: seawater | place: Southern Ocean | collected 2011 | reverse complement strand
TATTGTCGCCGATGCAATAAATACTTATGGCCGTCTCGATATCGTGATTAATAATGCAGGTATATTGACGCCAGAAGTGTGGTCTGAACTAACGCTTGAATCTTGGCAACGAACCCTAAATATCAACTTGACCGGTGTATTTTCAGTAATGAAAGCTGCGTGGCCGGTGTTTGTGCAACAGCAGTATGGCCGGTGTGTCATGACGGCCTCCCCCGCCATGTATGGTGCTGGCGTTGCTGCCTATGCCGCCAGCAAAGCCGGTGTTATAGGTCTGTCTCACTCGCTACAATTTGAAGCTAAAAAGCTAAAGCTCGACATTAAATGTAATGTGCTTATACCCCAAGCAGGGACTCGCATGACCGAAGACTTTGCTCACTCAATTAATGAAAGCCGCATAGCTGCTGGTAAAAAGCCGGCCCCACGTGCCCCTGATGCAATAATGAAGCGCTTGTCACCGGACAAAGTATCTGCCATGGCAGTATGGCTTGCGCACCGCAATTGCCAGGCCGAGGCCGCTCTATTTGAAGCTGGTGGAGGCTATTTCGCACAGCTGAATTGGGCGCGATCGGCCCCGCTGTTTGCTACCGAAAAAGAAGGGGTTATGGGAGCGCCGATCCCGGAGAATATTCGCGATGGACTGGGGACATTGGCAGACTTTGATCGGGGCGATAGGCCGACATCAGGCGATGGTACTATGGGTGCTCCCGACGCTCTGCAACGAGTGTTTGGCCACTTAAAATCTAGTGATAATTGACAGAGCTATAAACTTTGGCTGGTAATACAAAGGTTAAGGTTTAATAGTTTACTCAACGAATGCTTCTAACACCTCTTCAGTACTAGACTTAATGCTATTCCGACAGCATCAGACATCTTGTGCGAGCGTATAGTCAGGGCTGACCGTGATATAGGAAATACATAAACGTCTGTACAGGAAGTCCAGGTCTGGGCACCACTTGTACTCGCAAAGCCCTTGTAGGGGCTTTGTAGTTCTATTGCAAATAACAACATTGCCATACGGAAACTCTAGCATCTAAAGGAACATATTCAAAAGCGAGTACTAATTACCGACGTTATAGAATTTATATTCCACAATGTATACTTTTAAGAATATTTAAATTACTATCGGGTACGTTAATTCCATTACTTACCAGTGAGATGTGTCAGTCAAGGTAATGAGTGCAGAAGATAATACTTATCAATGATTAATTATTTGTTAAAAATTACATAATAAAAATCAAAAGGCAACCATGACCGTATCAGCCATCTCATTTATTTTTTTTACCGCGCTGGTAGCCATTATCTGCTACTGGAAAACACGCAATGACAAAATGGAAACCGCTGATGACTATTTCCTTGGTGGTAGAACTTTAACCGCTTGGGTTATTGCCGGTTCCTTAATGCTCACCAACCTCTCCACCGAACACTTGATTGGTTTAAATGGGGATGCTTTTAACCACACTATAGCCATTATGGCATGGGAAACCACCGCTGCTTTAGCCATGGTAGTCGCCGCTATTTACTTTCTCCCTAAGTATTTAAAAATTGGTTTAACCACTATTCCTGAATACCTCGAAGATCGTTACGATCAAACGACACGAACAATAGCGACCTGCCTTTTTTTATTCTCATACGTCATCGCAATATTACCGGTTGTACTGCTATTTGGCGCAACGGGTATAGAAAGTTTATTTGATGTAAGCGAAACATTTAACCTAACTAAAACTCAATCAACCTGGATGATTGTTTGGGGAGTGGGCACCATTGGTTCTCTTTATGCCATTTTTGGTGGTCTAAAAGCCGTAGCTATCTCCGACACCATTAATGGCGTTGGTTTTTTAATTGCAGGCTTAATGGTTCCAGCACTTGCCTTAATGGCCATAGGTGATGGTGACATCCTGGCTGGGCTCGGCGAAGTCTATACAAAAGAAAACGCGAAATTTGACATCACGGGTGATGAACCCGGTTCGTTCCTGCCCTTTGGCGTATTGTTTACAGGCATGATTATTAACCAAATATTTTTTTGGTGCACTAACCAATCTATCATCCAAAGGTCACTAGGCGCAAAGAATTTAGCAGAAGGTCAAAAGGGTGTTTTGATTGCCGCCATATTTAAACTAATATGTCCTCTGATTATTGTATTACCTGGTGTTATCGCCTTTCACATGTTTAAAGACCAACTCGGACCAGAAGACTATTTAATGGCTTATCCGATGCTAGTCAAATCTGTACTCCCCCCAGTATTTATCGGTTTTTTCGCGGCAGTTATGGTTGGTGCCGTGTTGAGTACATTTAACAGTGTACTTAATAGTTCCGCCACATTATTTAGCCAGGGCATCTACCAATCACTATTTAATAGACAAGCTACAGGACGGCAAATGATATTTTCTGGTCGGCTATGCAGCATTATTTTAGCCTTACTCGCGATGGCCATGGCACCGTTAATTGATAGCGAAGGTAGTCTTTATAATTATTTGCAAAAAATTAACGCTACGTTTTTTGGTCCTATGCTGGCTGTAATCATGCTGGGACTGTTAACTAAGAAAGTTTCCGCCCAAGCGGCAAAATTAGGGATGATTATTGGGCCAATTCTCTTTTATCTACTCGTATTCGTTTTCAATGACAGCATTCAATCGATTCTAAAAAATATGTTTTCGACACAGGACGATATCCACTTTCTACATTTCTTGGCAGTAGTATTTGTCGTTACGGTAATTATCATGGCAATTGTTAGTTATTTTAAACCTGCAGAAATCAAGCCAACTAAAATAACGAAGCCGCCCCCTGTCGACATTACCCCATGGAAGTACACAAACTTAGTGGGGGGGTTAGTTTCAATAACGACGGTCGCTTGTTATATCCTGCTGGCCCAATAGTAATAGCGAATAAGTTAACATTCGCTGTTATTATGTAATTAAAACTATCTGCAGAGAAAAGGGAGAGGTATATTAGCGCTCCCTTTTTAGGTCTCAACAGGCAAGACTATACAAATTAGCCGAATATATTTTTCATTTTTTCAATCGAAGCTCTAAAGCCTTCTTCATAGGTCCCGCCATCAGGGTGATAGACACTTTCAAGTGAAATAGCACCTTGGTAGCCATCTATTTTAAGCTCTCTGGCCATATCTTCAAAAAAAGGCGCCATGGAACCTGTACCCATTTCACACTGACGTACCTTAGCTTTGGGGATATCAACAACCGCGTCTTTGATGTGCAAATGGCCAAGATAACCGCCTTTTAGTGCATCATAGCCGTCAGGGAATGCCGGTTCACTACAATATAAACTGTTAGCTGGATCCCACAATACTTTCAGGCGATTAGTGCCTAGCTCGTCAATGAGCCGACGTCCTAAATGCCCTGAGGTGATGATCGCATTGTTGCCGGTTTCTACCACAATATTCATGTCTTCAGCTTCGGCCACTTCAATAATCGGCGTCACTAGGGACTTAAACTTATCCCAAGCACCAGTACTTTCATTCCACTCCTCAGCACCATTCTCACCAAAAAGTATCATCTCTTTACGAAAACTCATGATTCTAACTAGCGGAGATCCAAGAGCCTTAGCCGTTTCAATACATCGCTTAAAGGCCGCCATGTGCCGAGTATAATGTTCATCTCCAATTTCCGTATCGCCTACGGCCATACCCTGAAAGTTATGCCTGGAAATACAAGACACTTGCATGTCTCTTTGCTGAAGTAACTTCTCAACTTTCCTCAGTTCTGTTGCGGTTAAATCGCCAACCTCCTTACCCCATAAAAATTGTATTTCGGCAAATTTTAAGTCATATTCCCTGGCTACATTAAGCGCATGTTCAAAATCATCACGCTCGATACCATCTGTTATTACACCTAATTTACTCATTGTCATTCCTTTTTTATTTTAATCTGATCGCCGCTTAATAAACGGCGTAGTTAGTCTCAATTAGTTACTGATAACTACCCCTAGCTACCAAGTGACTTCGGCACCCGCAATTTGCTCCAATAATTTCACTATGGCCCAATTGTCCTCTTCCGGAAAAAGCGAAATGCCCGATTGAAAAAGCTCATGAGCGGTACTGGTAGTAAACATAGCGACGCCCTGTTCTTTAGCAAAATCCATGGTAATACCCAAATCTTTATACATAGTGCCAATATGACTGCCAGTATTTTTAAATTCGCGCTCCATAATTAATTTGGCACAATTTTTAAATAACGGGCTGCCAGCGCCACTTGAGCTAATCACGTCGTACATAGTCTCACCCTTAATACCTGCCTTTGCACCCAATACCAATGCTTCAAAATAAACAGTAAAACTAGCGCCTATAATGGCTTGTAAGACAGCCTTTATCTTTTGACCTTGGCCAATTTCTTCACCGACGTGAAAGATATTTTTCCCTACGGCTTTTAATATATCTTGATTAGCATCGAATACTGATTTCTTACTAGCAGCCATCATCGTCAATGTTCCTCCATCAGCACCAGCCTTCCCTCCACTGACAGGCGTATCAATAACCTCAACTCCCTTTTCTTTGCACGGGCCAGCTATAACTTCGATTTCAGAGGGGCTTATTGTGGCCGAAATAATAATGACAGAACCTGGCAGCATTGAAGACAGTAAGCCGCCTTCAGCTAACACCACATCCTGTACCTGCTTGCCATTGAGCACCATCACAAAGACAGCATCGGCGCCGTCAGCGGCTTCGCTTATAGAGCCGGCAGCGTTTCCACCTAATCCGGCTAATACATCTAATCGCGATTGGCTTAAATCAAAACCAGAAAGAGCAAAGCCACTGGCCATTATATTTTTTGCTAGGCCTATACCCATATCGCCCAGACCTATTAGGCCTATTTTTTTCTTACCGTTATTACTCATTACTACCTCCACAAGGGGATATTTATATTAAATACAATCTATAGCTAATCTACAGATCACTAATATTTGGCAGTTCCTGCAAATGCAAAGGCGGCCAAATACTCGCCCCACTTTCCAGTGGATTTACTCCGGCATAAAAATACCAGGTAACCACAGAACTAATTGCGGGAAAAAAATAATCAAGAGTAATACTAGTAAATTAGCCAATAGAAAAGGACTAGCGCCAATAAAAATATCCCCGATACTTAATTTGGAAATAGAAGCACAAACGTTTAAGCAATTGCCTACCGGCGGCGTACATGCCCCAATGGCCAATCCTGAGATTAGTAATACACCAAAGACAATGGGCGACACTCCCACCTCTGCTAGCGCAGGCATAAAAACCGGCGCCAATAATAAAATGGCTGGACTAACATCAATAAAGGTTCCCGCCACTAAAACGACACATTCCATAAGCAGTAGCATCGTGACCGAGCCAACACTCATGCCCGATAGCCAAGCTGCGAGCGACTGCGGAAGACGCTCTAAGGCAAGAATCCATATATAAAGCGTAGACATGGCAATGATCATCATTATTTTTGCGCTAGTAAGTATCGATTCGTAAAAACTCTCGATAACAAGTCTAACGTTCAAGCTACCGATGACCACAACACCAACGATTAACGCATACAATACACCCATGGCTGCAGATTCCGTCGCCGTTGCTATACCAAATACAACAGAGCCCACCACAAAAATAGGCATCGCAATCACCAGCAAAGAGCCTTTGAATTCGGACCAAACTGCACCCCAAGAAAAGCACTCCTCTTCTTTCGGGTATTTCTTCCACACCGCATAAGAAAAGACTAACAATAATTGCAGCCCACCTATTAATAATCCAGGCAATACGCCGCCCAAAAATAATCGGCCTACCGACTCTTGTGTCACAATTGCAAAAAGCACTATGGGAACACTAGGAGGGATAATCATACCCATCGTTGAAGAGGCCACGGTAATACCGGCGGCAAAACGTACTGGATAGCCGCGTTTTTTCATTTCAGGAATTAAAATAGAACCGATGGAAGCCGTATCAGAAACTGATGACCCGGAGATACCACCAAAAATCATACTGGACAGAACATTCACTAACCCCAGACCACCTCGCAAGTGACCTACCATACTCAGACACAGGTTAATAAGACGCTCTGTGATACCACTTTTATTCATGATATTTCCCATCAAAATAAATAACGGGAGAGAAATTAATGCATAATTATTCATTCCAGAGAAAAGTCTCTGTGGTAAAATAGGGAGTAACTCAGGATGCATCAAAATAAAATAGGCGCTAGCAGATAACCCCAAAGCATAGGCTACAGGCACTCCTATAAACAATAAAACAAACAAAGCAATAATAAGAATAACCATATCAGCACACCTTATTTTTCTGAGTAAAACCGTCAACAACATCTAATATTGAGAGCAAGCAATATAAAACTGCTAAGCTGCAACCAATAGGAACAGACAACTGAGCATAGACTTGTGGGAGCTGTAACGCCGGCATAATAAACCGGCCTGTTATAGGTACCCAGACCGTTAAGCTATACCAAACCATGGCAGAGTTGAGTAATGCAACCAATGCAAGTACCAATAAATCGACGATTAGCCTAAAAGAGACCGGCAACTTATCAATTAGTACTGTGACGGATATGTGATCGCGCTGACCAACCGACACCGCAGCACCAATCATCGTGGTGTATACAAAAAGAAGGGTAATCAGCTCATTGCCACCCACTAAGGTACTATTAAACACATAACGTAAAACAACCAAGATAACGACCAAAGAAAAAATACAAAAAAAAGACCCTACTAAACATTTTTTCAGTAACCGATCTAAACTAGACTTAATGTTATGCAATGTAACCATTTACCTTGCCTCAGACAGTGTTTCGGAAGACGGAGACCAAGAATCTAAAAATGACGTCGGACATACTGCATTATCACCAACCTCTGCCACACAACGAGCCCGTCTAATGTCTTGCCAACTAAAATGACCTTTATCAATAAAATATTGATAAACCGGGCGGATTCGGCTGCGAAACAAATCCAGATCTTTTCCGATTACAAAATTCACACTCATATGCTTAGATAATTTTTCAATATGGAACTCGTCACCTTCAAAACTGATTTTATCGCTTAAACGCATGGTTTCATGTGCAACCTGATTGAATATAATTTTTAAATCATCGGGTAACTGGCTATACCAAGACAAACTAACCACAAAAGGATCAGGGCCCGTCGCATAATGAGTAATAGTCAGATACTGCTGAACCTCATACAGTTTGTAATCCCATATATTGGCTGGGGGATTATCTTGACCATCAATGACCCCAAGCTTAAATGCCTGATAAATTTCACTGGCGGGCATTTCATGTGGGCTTGCGCCAAACGACTGCGCGGTTTTCAAATATACTTCCTGCTGCGGAACTCGCATTTTCAAATCAGACAAATCATCAGGACTGTAGATAGGACGAACATTATTAGTATGAGCTCGAAAGCCCTGGGATATACCAGTGGCGGGGATATAAAAACCATAACTTTGACTTTCAATATTAATTTTTTTGGTAAAGTTACTGGTCAATAGACGTAGCGCCTGCTCCCAACTCTCCATTAGAAAAGGCAGCATAAAAATAGAAAACTTTGGATTTGCGTCGACGAACAAGCCACCACGGGTTCCCTGCATCATGCCTGTCGCAACCATATCCATCATTTCTCGCTCTGTACCCAAAACTGACGAGAAGTAATTTTCAACAGCGATACGACCACCGCTGCGGCTTTCCAACTCAGTCTCAAAGAAAATCATGGATTGCCCACGGGGATGCTGCGACGCTTGAGACTGACCGTAACGGAATACGAATTCAGGCTTAGCGTCCGAAGCAGTCACAGACAACAAAGGCCAACAAAAGCTCAATAATACAGTGGCGAATATTTTATTCATATCGCACATCCCAGCATAACAGCTACCTTAGAACGACCATTTTTCAGCATAAGAAAAATTTGTGTTATTTGTAAATGTAGTTGGAGGCTGTTGGGAATAAATAACACCGCAAAAAAATAACCTACCGAGTGGTTAGCAAAGAAAGAGGATAAATGACTTTTTTTTGACATTTTTAATTCAATCCTGGGCACTTTGTTTTACAGCTAAAAGTAATGCAATACTTCAGCTACAAACATTCGACAATTCCTGCTTGCGCAAAGGCGGCCGAAAAACGCCCAATCTCGATTCTGTATATTCTACTGCCTGTGACAACAAGACCTACAGATACCCAGAGAGGTATTAATAAACAGGTCATCCATTAGAAAATAAAAGACCCTTAGTTCTAATATAGCACGCCTAATAAGCGTAGTATCTAGTTTTAAATTGAGCACTTAATTACGTCTTAGCTTGGAGTTTACGCCACTCTTTTCAGAAGCGGCATTCATATTCATTTTTTAAAAGGTCATTGTTACTAACAAACCGGGCTTGCTGCCTGATAGGGTTATTTTACCCTCATGCCATTCAACAATTGCTTTAACTATTGTCAGACCCATGCCAAAACCTTCGCTGCCACGGCTCTTATCTAGCCTGTAAAGCCTTTGAAAAATCTGATCAAACTCCGCCTGAGGAACACCAGGACCGTTATCTTCAATAACAATAGTGCGCTCCAACACCGACAGGCTTACTTCACCACCCTCGGGTGTATACTTTATGGCATTTTGCAGCACATTGTAAACCGCCCTAAAAAGTAGGTTACTGTCACCCAAAATTTTCTCATTATCATGTATTACGACCTTGATACTTTGATTCTTTTCCTCCGCTAGAGGTTCAACAAGGTCTAAAACATCCAGACAAATTCTTCCTAAGTCACAGATTTTTCTTTCACCTAAGCCCACGCCTTTTTCAAGCCGTGATAACTCCAACATAGCCTCAAAAGTATCTATTAGTTGGTCTAGTTCTGCTAACATCGTTTCACGCCATAACTGAGCCTCACTTCCAGCAGACTCGTCACTGCGATAACTATCAATACCAATTCGAATACGCGAGAGTGGTGTGCGTAGATCGTGAGCAATATTATCTGTCACGCAGGCAACCGAATGAACTAAAGCATCAATATCATCGAGCATTTCATTTATTTGCTCTGCAATAGCATCATACTCATCATTACGCCTACTAACGGGTAACCTAGTTTGTAGATGCCCAGCTTTCACTTGAGATGTTAGCGTAGCTATTTCTTTAACACGCAGTAATACCCTCCGATTAAATAGCAAGCCGGCCAACAAGGTGAATATTGACGCGCCAAGTAAGGTCGCTATAGAAGCAGTAATATATGTTTGTTCTAGCTGTTGATTTTCATCAAATAAAGCAATGGTCAAATCACCAAAGCGTGTTTCAAGACGCGTACCCACAACAATTTTCAGCAAGGGTTCGCCTTGATAATCTGTTACTGCTATTGGAAAACGCTGGACTTGAGGATAGGTGCTAATGGTTCTAGTAAAATGCTCTAGATTGCCCACATTTTTGTAGTCTGTTTTTAATACTAAAACCAATGAGCTAGTGCGTATACTCCGATTTATAACAAGCTGTTGAAAATCCTTAGCATTCATGTTTCCCGTATTAGCAAGATCAATAAAGCCAATCGCAACAACTGATACGCTTTGCTCTAACTGCTTTTTCTGCTCCCCGAGGGTAAATTGATATATGACCGCTAACATACTGCTACAAATCACCAATACAATTAGCGTAAACGCTGAGGTAAAACGCCATATAGAAGTTTGAGTAAAAAGTTTAAGCCGTTCTGACCACATATCCAGCTCCTCTAACAGTATGGATTAGCTGACTCTTCTCATTCGCCTCTAGCTTTTTTCTCAACTTTGCTACATGCACGTCAATAACATTTGTTTTAGGGTCGAAGTGATATTCCCATACAGTTTCAAATAGCATGGTTCTTGATATTACCTGGCCTTGATGCTCAAGCAGGTAACGTAATAATTGAAATTCTTTAGGCTGTAATTTGATTTCGTTACCATCGCGTAAAACCCGATGCCCCAACAGATCCATTGTTAAATCTTCAATGGTTAATTCTCCTGTTTGTTGCTGAGGCTGTTGCCTATGAATGAGATTATTGGCACGAAGTAACAACTCTTGAAATGAGAAGGGCTTGGCCAAATAGTCATCACCTCCAGCTTCCAGCCCCTTAATACGCTCGTCAACATGAGTGAGCGCACTGAGAATTATCACTGGGGTAAGATTTCCAATAGCACGTAACCCTGACAACAAAGAAAGCCCATCCATTCGCGGTAGCATTCGATCCAAAATTAATAAATCATACTCACCTGTAGTCGCAAAATATAAACCATCCGGGCCGTTATCTGCCACATCTACCGAAAAGCCCTCTTCCTGGAAGCCTTTTTGAATATACTCTAGCGTGGTTTTATCATCTTCAACTACCAGTAACTTCATTTTATCGTCTTTTCTGTTAAAACTATTGTTTGAAAATAGGTATCATTTGCTGCGAATCAATATCGATCAACCATTTCTTTTCGCCATCAGGGCCGTACGTTTTTAACTCGAAATAGTACATCCCTTGATCAACCTCTAACTCAGCATCATAAAATAACTCACCCTCATCAATAATCGATGCTTTTTTTAGCACTATTAAAGCGGCCGCCAGGGTGAATGCAGACTTCTGTAAATATTTAGCTGCTTTTATGTCTTCGTCTTCGCTAAACCATGACCAAACAAGCTTATTTTGCTCACTAACAACTTCGCCTGTTTTGACGTCAATCTTAATTTTATATTTACGTTCTTCCTCGAGATTGAGAACCTTAACCTCATGGACTAACCTGCCGTCGTCGACATCAAGCTCATATTTATAAATAATACCGGGGTAATTCTTATCAACACGCGCTAACGCTAGTTGAGCGGTAATACCTGACTGTTCAATGGCAAATCGAGCCAGCGCCGCCTCCTCTTGGTCATCATCAGCATAACTATTCAAAGCGGATAAACCCAATACAGGTATTAGTAGATAAGAGGAAATAAGTGCTCGCTTGTTCATGAAAATACCTATTCAGTTAACATTAAGTGCGGCAATATTAACGAACACCCGATAAACCCCTGATGTTTGAAGCATTAACAAATGTTTACCTTAACCATTAACGATGGCTTGAAGTGGTTCATAAACCCCCGCTGCAGCCGCTAATACCATTGCGCCATCGACTAACGCATTGTCCTCAGCTAGGCAATCATTGCTACAGCCACCGGCTTCCGTTACCAACAATATCCCCGCACTAAAGTCCCAAGCATTCATATGTGGCTCAAAGTAACCAATTAATCGACCGCTGGCCACATACGCCAAGCTTAGTGCTCCGCTACCACAACGATGAAACATACCATCAGCATCAATTAAGCGTGCCAATGGGCCCAGCGTCGCCTCCGGGCTGACACGGTTAGAAAAGCCAATGCCAATCAAACCATTATTCACGCCTTGCTCTGGGCTAGTGTACATCGGTTTGCCGTTGAGTGTGGCCCCCTGGCCCGCTTGCGCGGCAAATAGCTCGTCGGTATTAGGGTCATAAATCACTCCAATCTCGACCTTTTTACCCACTATATAAGATAAGGAAATACACCAAGATGGTATTCCACACACAAAGGGCTGCGTACCGTCTATCGGATCAACAACCCAAGTGCCGTTACCTAGGTGTAGGGCTTTTTCTGAGTCAAATTGCTCGTAACTCTCCTCTCCCAAAAAATTATCGTCAGGATAATTTTCTTCAATAGCTGCACGTATTAGGTTTTCAGTATTAACATCGGCTTCAGTAGCCATATCCTGTACACCTTTGTCTTGTATCGTCAATGAAGATAAGTTGGCATAGTAGCCAAGAGCCAATTCACCAGCCTGTTTTGTAATTTGGCAAGCAAAATCATATCGTGTTTTTGTATTCATGACATCTCCATTCTATGTTTCAGGGCATACTTGCAGGGGTTATATTCGGGGTTATAGCGCTTAAGATCTATATTCCCTAAAACTCAAAAATAGGTTTTTTACATTGCCGACTAATAATAAAATTTTTGCGTACCGCAGCGGTCTTGATATCGGCTTCAATTTCATCTAGATTAGGAAAATTATCCAGCAGTTTAATATCTACTTGTTTGAGTGGGTTATTGACACCACAATTCAAATGATAGTTTGCCTTAGCTATGTCATCCTCTTGGTTAACATCTATGGAAACTAAAGTACAACCTTCCTGACCTCTAACCTCTAAAATATTTTTAACTTGCTTTAAGCGCTCATTTGTATTTTCCAGTTGCTTTGAGGGTAGCGAAAAATTTACCTCAACGAATCCTTCTTTATTGGCGTTTATTAGTAGTTTTGCAACTTCCATTTGATGCTCTTTGTGAGCACTTTTGTGAGAACTGCAATAACTATTAGTCGGCTCAGGTGCGCAAGCACTTACCAAAAGGAAAACACCTATAGCTGTGTATTTAAATACTGCCATTGACTTACTCCGACGCTCGCACCCGCCAAAGGGCGCCCGCTAACACTATTGAAACAACAGAAGCACCCACCCAAAACATGATAGGCTTGCTATAGTCATAGAAAAAGACTGTCGTTCGCTGGCCTGAAACCGCAAAGTTAAATGCAATTTCGCTCTCACCAATTAGCTTGCCACTGATATAGTCCTGCATTCCGGCACCAATATAACTAAAGATACCAATAAAGCCCATAGCCGCACCCGCCACTTTTTTAGGAGCAATATCGATGGCAAATAACCCTCCTAGTGACGCAAGGATACCGCTTAAACCAAAGCCATAAACAATAAGGGCTGCCGCCAATATCAGTGGATCTTTGGGGCCGTAGAAAATAACAAACAAGGGGAGTAGTTCTAACAAACCAAAGATAAAATTGGCCGGCGGACGGCGGGCATTAAACCATTTATCCGAGACTAAACCGTAAACTAAACACCCCGCAATACCGGCGACCGTATTAAAGAAAATAAATAAATTAGCATCGAATAAATCAAAGCCGCGGATTTCCTGTAAATAAACATTACCCCAACTATTTATCGCATAGCGAGTGATGTACATGCTAGAACTTGCCAGCGCCAATATCCAAATAGAGGGAATGGTTAATACTTTTAATTGGGTTTTCCAAATACTTTCATCAATCCCTGTATTTGTTGCGCCATGATCTTGCTTCCAATCAGCCACGGTCGGCAGACCAAGTGTCCGGGGTCGATCAGGCAAATATCGATACACTAAAAAAGCGGCCCCGACACAAATAATGGCTGGCGTCCAAAATCCCCACTGCCACGGCAAGCCTAAACCCTTAGGGGCTGCAGCAACCAGAAAGGCTACGCCCAAATAAGTCAGCCCTTCTCCAATAGAATGTGCCGTACTCCAAAGACCATAATAGCGACCGCGCTCACTGTTGCTATACCAACTAGCTAGCGACACAACACTAGAAGGGGCACCAAAACCCTGAAACCAGCCATTCAACATCCACAGCGTTGCAGATAACCAAACGATATCGGAAAAACCCATGCCCATATTGGCCATGGCCGACAAAAATAGCCCCGCAGCAAAAAAGCGCCCCACATGGGCATAATCCGCCAAGAAACCATTGGTGAATTTACCCAATGCATAGCCATAGAGCATGGTAGAGCCGATAATACCCATCTCTTCGGGGGTGAATACACCCGCGTCCATCAATGGCTTTTTAACTACATTAAGGGCTAAACGACAGACATAACCTAAGCCGTAACAGAGAGTAATAAATAAAATTACATTGCGGCGCTGTAATCGAAACAAACCATTAATCTCTGCCCTGTTGTCAATTAACTCTAGATCTTCTGCCGTCGAAAAAAATTGTTTTATTACTCTCATAAAAATACCCAGCAGTTATTGTGTAAATTACTTGCTGAAGGATGTATTAGAGCGTCGGTTGAATTGATGGCTAAATTCAATATGCGTTGTCGCATCACCAGAATTCGGCGTAGTGATTAAATCAACAACAGCCGTATCACCATCAAGGTTTATGTGAGCAAAGCCCCATGTCATACCCTTAGCGAAAATGGCACTATTTTCAGGGTAACTTTTGTCTTGGTAACCTTTGAACGCCACATGCACTGGGCGCTGCTTAGATGCGGCACCAGATACGATGTGCAGCAACGGCTTAGCATTACCTTTACCAAAAACCGATTCACAACTGTCTTCATGCAACTCGAGAGAATGTTCGTGACCAGCAAAATATACATCAGCATAACGGCACATAGCAGGCAAAATTAATTTACGTAAGCTTTTAGCTTGTTCAAATTTAGTCCCACCGCTAGACCATATAGGGTGATGACCTATAACAAACTTCCACTTAGCAGTGGAGTTTTTTAATGACTCTTCCAACCATGCAACCATATTCCTTTCGGATGCATTATGTGCTTTGGTCCATTCTTCAGCTAAATCCATCTCATCAGTAGCGCGCTCACTGCCGTCGTCATTCAGCTCAGCCTCATAAACAATAGTGCCAGATAACATTATTTCGGTATCGATTACGAAAAGCTCGACCTCACCTTTAGCTGCTGTTGGTTTCACGGTATAAAACAAACCATCCATATAAAATGGTTTTGTCGTTTCCATGAAATTGACCTGAGCCATAGCACCTTCTCGCGAAGTGTTCCAGTCGTGATTTCCTAGCGCAGTATAAATTCTATAATTGTCATTACCCTCACCTAACTTACCTAACGGTTTGCTAAATAAAGTATCAAATCGAGCGCTATCATCACCCGTCGATGTTGCACCATCGGGGTATATATTATCACCCAGCATTACTGAAAATTCACAGGAAACACCTAAACAATAACTCTGCATAGCGTCCGCAACTGGGTAAAGACCACCACTCGCAACAAAGCTGCCGACCGCGTCAACATACTCACTTGGGGGCGCAACAAACTCCGCCTCTGGGCGCTTCTTTTTCACCCAATCTGCACGTTCAGCTGCTAAAAAAGTGTCCTGTGTAGGTGTTGCGGGGCTATATTGTTTTTCGTTTAAATAATTAACATGATAACCGCTGTCACCAAAAGCAATAAAACCCAGATTTAAATCCTCTTTCCCAAGCTCATCCGTCTTTTCGGAAGCACAGGCTGCCATCAATAGGAGTGCTGATGCACTGGCTATTTTCGCTACTATATTTCGTTTTTTGTTATACATCATTGAAATGTCCTTTAACGCGATGTCACTTATGCAATTAGTTTTTTGTCTTTAATAATCCTGAAAAAAGAGGAGCTTGGAAAATTCCTTACTCCTCAAGTTTTCATCATCAGCTTAGAGTGGTCTTAAAAGCTCTTACGTAAGGTCAGAGTAATGATAGCCCCTGCAGTCTCCACTTCAGTCTCTAGCTCATCAACATCACCAGCCTTGTGATTCGCAAGAATTTCCGCAGCTGTGTCGCCATCATAGTGGGTAAAATACTCACGCTTTTCAGCATCTAGCAAGTTAGTACCCGTCAATCGTAATACATAGTCATTCTCGAAACGTTTCTCAATAAAGATTTCTAAATTACCGTCATATTGAAGTACCTTTTCACGATCCAGTTCTACCTCCAAACTCTGGCCTTGTTTCTGATAGCTCAAACCGGTAGACATATCCCAGTCAGGTAAATTGTGAGTAAGACCTACGTTATAGACATAATCAGGCTGCTCCATGAATTGGCGCGTTTCACCGGTAAACTGATCGGTAATTTCTGAATCGAGCCAAGTATAATTGGCAAAAAATCCTGTTTGGTCAGTCACAGGGTAGTTAAGATCCATTTCGACTCCCCAAGTTTCCCCATCACCAGTGTTAGCATATGAATATAAGGTACTACCATCCACTCTATAGATTCCTACATCTTCAATAACATTACTTACGTCACGATAAAAAATATTGAAGCCTACTATGCCGTTGCCTTGAATACGCTGTTCATAACCAATATCTAAGCCATTGGAAACTTCATCTTCTAAGTCTGGATTACCTTGTTTTGAATCACCATCTTCGGGCTCATCGCTTTCAATCGTTGGTGAAAGCTGAATAAAACCGGGCCTACGAACAGTACGTGCTAAGCTTGCTCTGAAGGTACCGCCCTCGCCGAGGTTATAAGAGTAATGTGCAGAAGGGTTAATATGTGTTTCGGACGTGTCTTTATTCAAAACTTCATTTTCGATAGTCCTATCGGTATTTTCAACCCTGACACCTAGCTCTAATATACCACCGTTGCTCAATTCCATCTCACCCATAACAAAACCATCAACCCGGGTTTCTTTGGCGTCGTAGGTCTGTAGTAAGTCTATACCATTAATAAAACCATCTGACTCGACGTCATACTCAACCAACATTTCGTCTCGCTCTTTGGTTGAGGCTACTAAGCCAGCTTTAACGGAAATGCCGCTATCTAAATCTGTGCTTACTGAAGCGCCAAAAATAAACTCCTTCTCAGAAGCCCCTTCACTTTCTATAGCATCGAACTCTTCCGCAGATTCATAATCATCGCGCTCCCACTTGTCTGCGTCCTCTGCTATCTTATTTTTGCTATAATCCGCTGTCACTTCCCATTTTGAAGCTTCACCATACTCCTGCGTATAAACAACACCGAGCTTATAAGAGTCTTGTTCAATATCTACCGCATCACGTGCTAAGCCATCTAATTCAAATTCACCATCATCATTAACTTCGCTATCGACTTCCGTTTGGTTTTCAGTACGCACAGTATTAATATAATTACCAGTTACACCTAGAGTCGATTTCTCATCTAGCTGGAAGGTCACGCTGCCACTTAAAGAAGTATCATCGCTATCACGGACATCACTTTCATCTTGCTTTTCTTTAAGTGTTCCATCTGTATCGAAAACTTTTTCAATTTTCTTCTTGGCCACATAGCGCTCAGAAAAATTAGCCCCTAGAGACCAACTGATATCGTTAGTTTGCCCCCCGTAACCTATAGCGGTACTGCCCCTATATTCATTATCATCAAAACTCAACACACCGATTCGAAGACTGCCACCTTCAAGACTGGCACCGTCTTTTAAGATAATATTAATAGTTCCGCCGACACCTTGACTATCTTGGTCGGCGCTGGGACTGCGAATAATTTGAATTCGATCAACCATCTCTGCAGGAATACGGTCAACAGCCGCTGCACGGTCAGAACTACTGCCGGCCACACGACGGCCGTTAATTAATACCTGGGTATAACCCGAACCCAAACCTCTTAGTTGCGGTGTATCATACTCACCCACATCACTACTAAAGGCCACGCCAGGCGTACGTTTAAGCATATCACCGACCGAGGCTGGTTCAAATTGCTGGAAGAACTCAGTGCTGTATTCTAACTGCGGAGATACCGAAGAAGTACGATCACGAAAGATCGGAGCACCGACTATTATAACCTCCTCCAGCACACCTTCGCCTTCTGCAGCGCTCACTGAAACAGTTGTCATAGATAGTACCGCTATGGAAATAGCCGTATGTAAAGCTGTCTTCTTAAGTTGTCTCATCTTATTCTCCTCAGTAGTTTTTTTATCAAAGCTATTTCCAAGCTCCGCTGCATAGTTAAGTGATAGCACACGACACCTATTAAGTTAACGTAATTTTTTACATTACAATCATATAATAGAATATTTATTCCATAATAACAACGCGTAGAATAATTTATTTTATTGCCAGCGGGAAGTAATCTAACTTGTTTTTATGACCAAAATAAGTCCTTCGCTTGCTCTTACAGAAGCATCACAACCTAATAGAAGAGCCTGTCCTATAGGACTCCTCTGCAGCATTTGCCAAGCGCAAAGACCTAAGTCCGTCAATACCCGAAACAAAAGGGGTGCTTCCCGACCGAATGACATTAATAAAATCTTGTAGTTCAAGCCGATAGGCATCCGCATAGCGCTCCAGAAAAAAGTATAAAGGTTTGGACGCACTGACCCCTTTGGAATCAAAGCACTCAACTCGGTTCGCCGTTTCATTTTCCATCCTTAGCATGCCGCTGCTTCCAAATACCTCTATCCGCTGGTCATAACCATAACTGGCCCGACGGCTATTATTAATTTGGCACAATCGCCCCGAAGCTGTTTTTAAAATAACCATAGCGGTATCAACATCACCTGCCAACGCAATTTCCGGATCAACCAAGCAACTTGCTGTGGCGTAAACTTCTGTAGGTTCCTCTGCAAGTAACCAGCGCGCCATATCAAAGTCGTGAATCATCATGTCTCTAAACAAACCACCAGAGACTTTTATATAATCTATCGGGGGGGGCGAAGGATCTCTGCTGGTGATAGAAATCATTTCTAATTCACCAATACGACCAACACTCAACTGCTCTTTCAATTCCCTAAAGTTAGGATCAAAACGTCTATTAAAACCTAGCGCCAACGGCACTTTTTGGGCCGAAACTATCTCCAAACATTTCTCAACCTTTTTAAAGTCAAGGTCTACCGGCTTTTCACAAAAAATAGCCTTACCTGCTTTGGCTGCCGCCACAATCAAATCAGCGTGAGTATCTGTGGCTGTAGCGATAATGACGGCATCAACTTCATCGTCAGCCAGCACCGTTTCGCTGTCGCTAAAACGTGCCCCCAAATTTTCAGCAAGCGCCGTACCAGACTCAACGTTTATATCTACCACATATCGCAATTCTGCATCGGCACACTGTGCAACGGTGGCGCCATGAATACTCCCAATTCTGCCGGCGCCTAATAGCGCCATCACAATTCTTTTAGCCATATTGATCACCTCATTCATGTTTCGTCATTGAAACGTTGTTGGCAGCATCCCTAGTATTTTCAATACCCCCAAAAATCACCGGCAATTTAAAGCCCCACTTGCGCCACAGTTTTTTCCAAATATTTATAGCCTAAAATAGCATAGTCTAACGGTATCGCTTTACTAGGATCTTGCTCTGCCTCAACAACTAACCAACCACTATAATCAACTGCTTTTAACGCGCCAAAGACAGAGCCGAAATCAACGCTGCCATCACCGGGCACCGTAAAAACCCCTTCTAATACAGCGGTCAAAAAACTAACATTATTTTCGAGTGCCCAATTAAGCGTTAAAGAGCGAACATCTTTGCAATGCACATGAACGATACGATGGCCATAGCGATTGATAAGCTCTACTGGGTCTCCGCCCGCATAACGCAAATGTCCTGTATCCACCAACAAACCAACGGCATCACCGGTATGGCTCATCAGCAAATCAATTTCCTCTGCGGTTTCAACCACAGTACCCATGTGATGATGATAAGCTAGACGCACTCCTTGTTTTTGTAAATATTGAGCGACGACGGTCATTTTTTTTCCAAACTCTAACCACTGTCCCTGAGATAACTTGGGACGCATAGAAAGCGGTTTTTCAATATTTCCATGAATACATTCAGTGACTTCAGCAAATACCATCACCTTGCAACCCATTCCTTTTAACAGCGTGAGGTGACTCTGTAGCGCTTCTATTTCTTCATCTACAGAACGTTCAAGTAATCGAGCACTATGCCACCCTGAGATAATCTCTAATTGATGTTTTGCCATAATAGGTTTTAGCGTTTCTAGCTTACGCGGAAACTTTTGGCCTAATTCAAAACCGGCGTAACCTGCTTGCTTACCCTCAGATAAACATTGCTCTAACGATGTTTCCGCACCCAAATCAGGCATATCATCATTAGTCCATGTCAAAGGGTTAATACCTATACTTACGCTCATACTTTTAATGCCTTCTAAATATATAATTGGGTTTATTCACCACGTTTTACTTACGCTGATTTTTTTTATGGTTAAGGTACTCACTGTGCTTAATGCGAACTTCTTCGCGCTCGGAAACTTCGGAGACAGCAACATCCCACCAACACCCACCTTCATCGGTAGTAGACATAGGGTCAGTGTCAATGACGATGGCGTAACAATTCGCCGCGGATTTAGCTCGCTTTAATGCCTGCTCTAACTCTGCAATACAGGCTACCTTTTCAGACTCTGCACCTAGTGCCGCCGCGTGTCCTGCAAAATCTATACTAGGCACCACGTCGCCTGCATGGAAAGAATCTTCCAGCAAGTTATTGAACGGCGCGCCACCACAAGACAATTGCAGACGATTAATACAACCAAAGCCACGATTATCCAGAACCACTAAGATAATTTTCTGATTCATCATCACCGCAGTAGCCAATTCAGAATTCATCATTAGATAACTGCCATCACCCACAACAACAAATACTTCACGCTCAGGCAGCGCCATTTTCACACCCAGCCCACCAGCAATTTCATATCCCATGCAAGAAAATCCGTATTCCACGTGATAGCTGTTCGGACGAGAAGCACGCCATAGCTTATGTAATTCTCCAGGCAATCCCCCAGCGGCACATACCACGACACTGTCCGCATCGGTGGCACGATTAACTGTGCCCACCACTTGAGCATCTGATGGCAAGCTAAGGCCTCTCGCGGCTGTGACTTTCTCAACTACTGCATTCCACACCACTCTGGCTTCACTTGCTTCTACCATCCAATTTACAGGTGCATGCCAGTCATTCAAAATTTGAGACAAACCCTGAAGACCCAACATAGCATCGGCAACCAGCGCCAGTGAATTCTGTTTTTCCGCATCAAACGCCGTAACATTTAAACCTATCAATCGGCATTGATTATTGGCGAATAGCGTTCTTGACCCGGTGGTGAAATCCTGTAACCGTGAACCCACCACTAGAACCACGTCCGCTTGTTCTGCCAAGCTATTTGCGACACTCGTTCCGGTAACCCCGATGGCACCCACATTAAAGGCATGATCCCAGGGCAAGGCACTTTTGCCCGCCTGAGTTTCCGCCACAGGAATACCGTGACATTCGGCAAACTGCGCTAACGTTTCGCAAGCTCCCCCATAGTGCACGCCACCACCTGCAATAATTAGCGGCTTTTTAGCCGTCTGTAACAACGTCGCCGCCTCATTCAACGCTACAGTATCGGCAACTACTCTATGACGCTTATGCACATGTTCAGCAAAAAAGTATTCGGGAAAGTCATAGGCCTGAACTTGGACATCTTGGGGCAATGCTAGGGTTACCGGCCCGCAGTTAACGGGATCTAACAACACCTCTATCGCACGAGGCAAACTCGTTAATAATTGTTCAGGATGATTAATGCGATCCCAATAACGCGAAACCGGTTTAAAACAGTCATTAGCAGTGATGGAGGGGTCAGAAAAATTTTCAATTTGCTGTAATACTGGATCTGGGGCACCAGAGGCAAATGTATCCCCAGGCAATAGTAATATAGGTAGGCGATTCACATGCGCTAATGCTGCCGCCGTCACCATATTAGTTGCCCCAGGACCAATAGACGTCGTGCAAGCCATTAGCTGCTGTCGATTACGAGATTTGGCAAAGGCAATAGCGGCATGCGCCATACCTTGTTCGTTATGAGCCCGGTACGTTGGGAGCTCATCCTTGACGTGATACAACGCTTCGCCTAAACCCGCCACATTGCCATGGCCAAAGATCGCCCAAACACCGGGTATTAACGGTTCAAGGACACCATTAATTTCCACTTTTTGCGCCATTAAAAACTGCACCAACGCCTGGGCCATAGTTAGACTTCGCGTACTCATAAACCTCTCTCTTTTTAATCTAGAACTAATTAGTCTTCTTAAAAAAGCTAATCACACCTTACGATACTTTCGCCATACCTTCACAATCGATGTGAATTTTTCTGCGATACGCATTATTGTCTGTTCGTCATCAGCACGTCGCGCAAACCAATCCTCAGCAGGCTCAAGAAATATACTGCGGCCTATAGCAAAGCCTTTGCACCGCGTTTCTGATGCAGCGGCATTAAAACCTTTTGCTAAAACGGCCTCTGTTTGATTTAACCCTAATAAAATAACACCGTGACAATGCGGATCATTACTTTCAATGCTGGCATTAATAGCAGGCCACTGATGCATAGTCGGAGGCGGTAACTTCCACCACTCGGGGTATATGCCTAATTGATAAATTGCATTCATAGCTCGCACTAGGTCATCATCTTGAGCCAGCATATCATCAGGTAAAATCACTTCTAACAGTAACTCGTTACCACTGTGCAAACAGGCCTCATAAAGATCTCTCAATTTCTGATCTTGCTGATTGCGCAAAAGCTCAGTGTCATCGGGGTGGTAAAAAACTAAACACTTGACGATATGTTCCGTTGGCCAGCTCGCTAATTCTGCAGAAATATTGTTCCCCATTTCAAATCGTAGCGGCCTAGATTGCGGTAACTCTACAGGCCGACCAATCCACAAACCTTTACCCGTTTCCGCTTCTAGCACTTGCTCACCGAAACGATCATCTACCAACAACCCCGCATGCCCTTCAAGACCCTCTTGCTCAATAACACGATGTAAGGCTTTGGCAATTAACTTTTTTAATACGGAAATGTTGTCAATATCCGAACCATATTTTTTTGCCATATTCTCCAACTGAATACGGTGATCAAAAGCCAAGGCATAAATATCAGGCCACTGACGCTTCGGCACAGTAACGCGATGTAAGTATTGCAAACGCTTATCTAAATCTGGGCGCCTTACTTCTGTTGCCCGTGCTAAGTAATCATCTAACTCTATACTGGTAGGAATCGCCGGAGCACAACCATGACGCGACACTACCAAAGCACCGCAGGCATTAGCATAACGACAGCAGTTTTCTAATGGCTCTTCTTTGACCCAGCCACGCATAAAGCCACTAATAAAGGCATCACCGGCGCCCAGCACATTGAGCACCTCAACAGTTACACCCTCTGTAGATACACCCTTTTCAAGTGAACTAGGAATATCACCTTCAAAAACTACGCAGCCCAATGGACCTCGCTTCAGTACAATGGTAGCCGCTGATAGTTCGCGAATATTTTCAAGCGCCGCTAAGGTATTGGTCGTTCCACCAGCTATATGGACCTCCTCTTCGGTACCAACAATCAAATCGAACAGCGGTAAAATACTGCGCAGATGCTTACTGACTGCGTCTGAAGATACAAAGCGTCGTTCACCTTCACCATGTCCAGCCACACCCCATAACACAGGCCTATAATCAATATCCAAAACCGTCCGAGTACCATTTTTACGAGCAAACTCCGCCGCTTTTTGACTGGCCTTGTTAACTGATTCTGCTGAAAAGTGCGTGCCACTTATAACTAAGGCTTTTGATGATGCTATAAATTCTTCGTTAATATCGTTTTCGCAAAGAGCCATATCGGCACAGTTGTCGCGGTAAAAAATCAATGGAAATGTATTCCGATCTTTGATTCCCAACAGGACCAACCCCGTTAGACGATCAGTATCTGAAATTACCTGATGGGTATTAACCCCATTCAACGCTAACTCTTCAGTAACAAAACGACCCAAATGCTCATCACCTACCCGAGTCAACATGGCCGTTTTCAAGCCCAAGCGAGACATACCAACGGCCATATTGGCAGAAGATCCACCAATATATTTTTTAAAGCTCCGCATATCCTCTAACCGTGAACCAAGTTGCTCACCGTATAAATCTACGCAAGCACGACCTAGGCAAATGACATCTAGTGTTTTGTTTTTCATATATCCCTTCAAAGCGTCGCGCTCAAGATTTAATTTGCCAATATTCTGCAGCGGGATCCATCACCCAACGATGCTCTTCAGTAAACTCGGGGATGTCATATCGATCGCCTTCTAAATGACGAATAACCCAAGTGTAATACATACCATATCCTGGAGCCGAACATTGCGCATGATCGTTAAGATCTAAAATTTTGACTGTGTCATATTGCTTTACTTTTAAAACATCATCACCTAACTCCCCATAACCAAAACCCTGTGGTTTAGTGAAACGATAATGATAAATTTCCGGCTGATCATGATGATGTGGTGGGTAGCTAGACCAACGCCCTGGTAAAGTAATAACCTCACCCAAGACTAAGTCCGATGCATCATTACCATCTTCTATGCCAAAAATAGTACGCACGACTCGCCAACAAGCATCACCAATTTGGCCCTTTCCACGATTCTCTGCACTGACATCGCCGGGCATATATACACGTGAGTTAAATAACTTAGTATTAGCTGTTTGGTATAGCGTAAATTCACTGTCGCTAGTACATGAAATAGCAAGCACTGTTCCGGCAGCGCCGTGAATACAACTGGGCGCATCATCAAATATACTGCTGCGGGCCATCACAGTCTTATCGCCATTCACTTTCACTTCAACATCGCCAGTCATTAATAGCCAAGCCATTTCCTGCTCAAAGACAGTTTCGAAAAGCTCTCCGGCGCTTAATTTTAAAACTCCGACACCAATGCCTGTTACATCATCCTTGTCATCGACGTCACAAATCCATGTCATGCCTTGCCCAAAACCTTCACGATGTTCTCGATTATGCAATCCCATACTTACCCCCTAATTTAGTTAAAAACTTTTCTTTAATCATTCAAATGCTTACCCAGCGGCGCTCAAGAAAAGACCGCTCAGCGGCCGCATTCACTTTGTCTACTTCCAAGGCCGCTCGAAAATTCGGCCACATGGACTCGTTATTGACAATGCCATCAATAAGATCTCGCACTTCAATGATTTTTTGATCGTTAAAGCCAAATCCATGCCCCGGAGCAAAACAAAAAGCAGCATAATCAGGATGTTCGGGGCCGACTAAAATAGTCCGAAAACCCTGCCTGTTACTAGCATCCGATGCACTGTAAAATTGCAGCTCACTTTGACGCTCCTGATCGAACACCAAGCTACCCTTGGTGCCGGTTATCTCATAAGTCAGGCCAAGCTTGCGGCCGTGAGCGATTCTACTACACTCAATAGTACCTATCGCACCATCGGAAAAACGCACCATCATGTGAGCTTGATCTTCGTTTTCAACTTCACGCATCACTGCGGTTCCATCGATAGGGCGCTGTTTAATTACTGTCTGCATGTCGGCACAAACCTGTTTAATATCACCTACTAATAATTGCGCCATGTTGATAATATGGCAAAGATCGCCCAAAGCTCCTAAACCTGCCTTTTCACGTTGCACTCGCCAGCTAAAGGGTATTTCAGGATCAGCTAAATAATCTTCGACGTGAGCTCCTCGGAAGTGAATAACTGTGCCAATTTCTCCATTATCAATCATTTGTTTCGCTAAGGCGGTTGCTGGATTTTTAGCGTAGTTATAACCTACCAAAGTTTTTACCCCAGCCTTCTCAGCAGCCTCTGTCATGCTTAACGCTTGCTCTACATTTAGCGCTAAGGGTTTTTCACAATAAACATGCTTGCCCTTTGCGATAGCTTCCATCGCAATGTCATAATGCAAAAAATTGGGCGCGCAAATATCCACCACATCAACCGCTTTATCCGCAACCAATACTCGCCAATCATCAGTCCAACGATTAAAACAAAAAGCCTTACACTGACTCTCAGCCTTTAAGGCATCTTGATCGGCTAGTAACTCGCATATAACTTCAACATCAACGGAAAAAACCGCCGGCATTGCCCGCAAAGCAATCGCATGAGCCTTGGCTATATAGCCCGAGCCAATCAACCCTATTCGTATTTTTTTCATCGATGCTCTCTCTAAGTCATAGATTCTTTTAAAGGATCAATACCCTGTCATCGTAAATCTAATACGCTGCAGTCAGGGTTCTCTTCAATAATTTCTCTACATCCTGTTGGCCAACAAGCCAGACGCATTTTAAGCTACCTTTCAGATTCACCCTAGCCATGCTCAACCATTTGTTGAACGGTAGTATTTTCTCTCAATGATGTTCATATTGCCGCGGCTCAAAAAAAGTTACAGCTCTTTAAAATAAGCAGCGCTCTTATTGATAAGCCCCAGGTAACACATCGCCAACAAGACCGTAAGATAGTTGTATCGCCCTTATAACTGACCGAATTGATCCGTCTATATAGACGACAGAATCATAACAAGCCCAGTATAAATTAAATATTCTATATGTAAACTATAATGGAATAATTATTCTTTTTTTAATTTCGCCATTCTACTGACTGTAAATATTAAAGGTTATAAGGTGCAACTCAGTCCAACCATAAAACAAGAAAATAAAAAAATATTCCATTTCACAATAATTTATGGAACAGTAACGGCTTTACAGGCTAGTGCTGAAATGATCTCTAATATCTGCCTTATGACATAAATCAGCGCTTACAGACCAATGAGAGACTCCCGTAATGGTTATTAAGCCCCCTCAAGATTACGAAACCCTGCGTACCGAAGTTTCAGCGCGCTATGACACTCTGAGCAACCGTCTACGTCAAATAGCAAGCTTCGCTTGGGAGCACCCGACCATCATGGCCATGGAAACAACCGCGGTGATTTCCAAGCGTGCGGGAGTGCAGCCCTCAGCTTTAATACGGTTTGCCAAAGCCTTTGGATATTCCGGCTTTAGTGAAATGCAACGCCCCTTTCAACAGCACGTAGCTGAACGCTCAGCCAGCTACAAAGAACGTATTCGTGCCGTCAGCCACCCGAATGAGATTAATGATAAGAAATCCCCCACGGGTATACTCGGCCAGTATTGTGCCGCCAATGCGACTGCTATGGCTCACCTGCACGAGGGAATTAATACCAGAAACTTAGAAGCAGCGGTTGATCACTTACATAACGCCGAACATATTTATACTATGGGACAACGCCGCTCATTTCCCGTTGCTAGTTATCTCAATTATAGCCTCAATCAAGCGGAATGCCGTGCACATTTGCTTCATGGGCTAGGAGGTATGCTGTTTGAAAATTCTGAAGCAATGACGCCCCAGGACGTGCTGATAGCAATCAGTTTTAGCCCCTATTCTGAAGAAACCGCGCGCGTGGTTGCTACCGCCAAAAAGAAAAAGACCCCCATTATCGTAATAACTGATAGCGCGTTAAATTCTATCGCAGGCCAAGCAAATCTGTGTTTTGAAGTTGAAGATGCCGAAGTTTATTCTTTCCGCTCATTAACAGCCTCTATGTGCTTAGCCCAAACTTTAGCTATGGCACTGGTATTTCGAAAAGAAGCGGTAGAGCTTAGCAAGTAGATAAATAATTGTTAATGTAACGTAAAGCTGGGCGTTAACAGCTCCCCCCTACTATGGTTTCTCATTCGACGCACAGCTCTATTTAAGGGAAGCATTATGAAACAAACAGCAACACATTTATTAGGTCTAAGCATACTTTGCGCTAGTAGTGCACTATGCGCGGCAAGTACCGATGTAACTGCCGTCTTAGAAACACGTGGTCACTTTGATGACGCCGCTGGTCTCAACACCGATGTAGACGACCCAGCCATTTGGATTCATCCCACCGACAAAACTCAAAGCATTGTGGCTGCCACGCTTAAAGAAGGTGGTATGGACGTTTATAATCTTAACGGCAAACTACTACAACACATTGCTGCAGATGCAGCACCTACGTGCGCAGAGAAACAACTTAACTGCGCCGGCAATAACCCCGGTCGATTTAATAACGCCGATATAATTTATAATTTTAAATTGGGTAGTAAATTGATTGACCTCGTTATAGTTTCAGATAGAGGGCTTGATCAAGTCATTGTTTATCGCGTAAATCATGATGACAACGCTATAGCTCCGCTAACTAATATTACGGCAGACAATCAAGCCTTTATTTTTTCTGCCGACCAAGACGAAGTCAATGAAGAATATACCGCTTATGGTTTAGCAACCGCACAAACTGACAAAGCTTATGCCTACGTTAGCCAAAATAGTACTCCCCGTGTAGCGCAATTAGAACTTTACGATAACGGTCAAGGCCAAGTCGCCTACCGCGCGATTCAAACGCTGGATTTCCCTGTTAGCTTCCCGCTACCTAACGGCGAGCAATGGATACCCTGCTCCGAAGACGACCTTGGTAAGCCACAGTTTGAAGGCATGGTCGCCGATATAGAGCATAACAGCCTTTACCTAGCACAGGAAAATGTCGGCATTTGGCGTGCGTCTTTATCAAAACCTGAAGACCGTAATCAATGGCAATTATTTGTTAAAGTACGAGACTATGGTACTCCTTATACACGTTCATGGGACAAGACAGAAGATGAATACAGCTGCGCATTGGATCACACCAACGATCCTGGTTTTGGCAACCAGGAGCTCTACGCTGACGTCGAAGGCCTAACCTTGTATCAAGCCGGAGACGGTAAAGGTTATTTGTTGGTCTCTAGTCAAGGTAACAACACCGTAGCCCTATACGACCGCGAAAATAATAACCAATATATAGGATCATTCACTGTCGTCGATGGCGCAATAGACGGCGTAAACGAAACCGATGGTATGATGGTGGTCAATGCTGATCTTGGCGGTAAATTCAAACAAGGCTTATTGGTCATGCAGGATGGCGAAAACGCCTCCAAAGTGTTTGATAGTGAAGGTGAGTATAGAGAAGGAAGTAACTTTAAATATATCTCCTGGGCTGATGTGGCTAAATCGCTTAAACTAAAAACAGACACTGCCGATAGAAGCCGTGACTAGAAAGATCACCCTAAATCGATAAAGTCACCATCCAACATTGTGTCCCGCGTATTGTTACTATAACAAGGCCGCCATGTTGGATGAGTTACTGGCTAAAGTTTACAAAGCATCTGTTTTATGGATGATAACTGCAGGTTCAGAAATAGTGATTCTTGTTTCGGTAGCTGATCCTTTTGAGACATTCACTTAACTGGATCAAGGGCGCTTTATATCTGATGTTAGCCTAGCCAACTCCTTTCTTTACATTTGCCAGAACTAAACATTGCCCCTATAAATAATATATGAAATGCAATAATAAAGCGCTAACCAAGGAATCTCGTAATGGCGCCTTTTATCTCCCCCTCGCGATCAAAATGATCAGAAAAATATAGTGTAATATAGGAGAAGTTATGTCTTACAAAAATAATGCATCGATAGATAAGATCCGATTATTCCGAATAGGGCAACTTTCTATTTTCACCATTGGCCTAGCATTTGCAATCAGAGCAACCATTGCGCCAGATTTACAAACGGACATTTATAATTATTTGGACTTGGCTAACTCGGCTACGATGGTAGGTGAGGCTTTAGGATTAACCTTTGCTGGTTTTGCGTTCACACTTTTATTTGGTAGTGCCTTAATTGATTGGGTGGGTATTAAAATAATGCTGCTATTTTCTGCTTTGAGTTATTTACTCGGTTCAGGACTTATCTTGGCAGCTTCTTTAATGCCCGTCACACCAATGGTCTCTAGTTTAGTCTTGGCAGGTTTGTTGCTTACCGGCCTAGGTTGGGGCGCGGTGGAAGCAGCGAGCAATCCAATGGTTGCATCCATCTACCCTGAAGAAAAAACGCATCGTTTTAATATTCTCCATGCATGGTTCCCAGGCGGGATTGTTGTTGGTGGTCTAGCGGGCTTTGCTCTTGCCACTGCGGGACTCGCTTGGCAGTGGAATATTGTTTTATTGATTATCCCTTCTCTGGTTTTAGCTTGGTTGGTAGCGAGTAGTGAATTTCCGGTGACTGAACGAGTAGCTGCGGGCATTAGCTATGGTGGTATGTTTAAAGAATTACTACACCAACCTCTATTTTGGGTTTTTTGGTGTTGCATGTTTGCAACAGCGATTTCAGAATTGGCGCCAGGCCAATGGGTAAATTTATCATTATCAAAAGTCGTTGGTATTCAAGGTATTTTACTACTGGTTTATGTGAGTGTCCTGATGTTTGTGATGCGTCACTTTTCTGGCCCAGTAGTGAATAAAATCTCACCAATAGGACTGCTGTGGTTCAGTAGTGTATTTGCGGCATTGGGATTGTATTGCCTAAGTATTGCAACCTCGCCTTTACCCGCGTTCGGAGCCGCTACGATCTGGGCAATTGGAGTGTGTTATATGTGGCCAACTATGCTGGCAACTGTGTCAGATCGCTTTCCTAAAGGTGGCGCACTAATGCTTGGTCTTATGGGGTTTGCTGGGGGGATGGCCATTCAATTTGTATTACCTAAAATGGGTCAGATTTTTGATACCGCAAAAATTGAAGCCGCCGGCGGTGTCGAGGCCTTAGCTTTATTATCAGGAGCTGAACTGGATTCCGTTTTGCGCTTCGCATCTCAACAATCATTTCAAACAGTTGTCTATGTCCCGCTCTTTTTACTACCTGTATTTGGCCTTATCTGGTGGCTCGATAGACGTTCAACAGTTACGGATTCGGTTGCTAAATCTTAATAACCATAAATTAACATGAGTGCTTTTTTCATAAAGCCTCTTAGAGTAAGTGGAGGCTGATTAAAATTTAAGTGACTGATATTGGCACATAAAGGTAGCCGCCGTCCCGAACTGGGGTCGTACCTTAAGTCTGTAGATGTTCCAGCAACAGAACTGGCCTTCGGCATGTCAAGTTGCCAAAGAGCGGCCATATTAAGATTCCATTAAAATAGTAGCTCAGATATAAGGACAAAGGGCTAAAGTCTTTTTTTGGCCTCTTTTGTTGCCTCATGCACAATAGATATTTTAGCTAAGATAACGGGAAGTTTCATTCCACATAACTAAAAATCACCTCAATGGGTAACCCTGCGGGCGACTCCAAAAACACTTGTGTTATACCAACTTCTGGGACGCTCGATCTCGAATAGCTAATATCGAAATCAGAAAGGTTTTTAATAAACGGACAAAATTCCGTATGTTTGAACGTCACATGATCGAAACATCCTGATCTTTCATTGGTGGTATTTCTACCACTTTCGATTAAATGAATCTCTGCTGAATTATTGTCATATAACCAATAACTACGATCATTAAACTCTGACCTAAAACCTAAGTTAAAATTAAAAACATCACAAAACAACCGCCTTCCTAGCTCTGAAGTATTCATAGGTGCACGAATATTAATATGGCCAATATGAATAGATTAACTTCAACTCCTTTAAAAGAACGCTAAATTTAATATTCAATCCCTAAATCAACTGACGCACACAATATCCTAGCTTGCCCGTCGCAGGAAGGAGAACGCAGCTGAAAATCAATTGGCAAAGAATCTAATGTAAAAGGTGAGGCCAATTTTTTTGACGGCTCATTCATAGTCAATCATCCTGGAGAAAAGGTATCAGATCAAAGGCTTTCGTAAAGGCACATTAATGATAGATGTAGGACATAGAAATAATGTTGCTAACTTTCCGAAGACCTTTAGAATGCAGGGGGTGAAGACATTCACTCCCAAGTAAAAAGGAGGTTAGGGTCTCCCCACAATCCTAAACCTAGGCAGTTCCGAGGGTGGCGTGTTCATATTGACGGGGTTCATTATTAATGGAACTCCTGATTAAGTCAGACTTAGAATATATCCCGCCGCGTAGCTAAAGGCTCCAAGACCCTGCACACAAAAGAAAAACGTAAAACATATAATCCCAGTATTTACGGGAGTTTAGATCCGATGCTAAATATACTATATCGATTCCACGACTGAGCCCTTTGTTCTATTTCGAGATCTTTGATCGTAGCTTCGGCAGAAGATCTCAGTCGCGCATAGAAAAATACAGCAAGATCATGTATAAGAAAGCTCTACACAACGCAGAACTTTCTGAGTTTCTATATTTGCTTAGGCTTGATTGAGAGCCGTCGTCATCTCCACAACTGCCTTCTTACCGTCGCCATAAACCATGATTGTGTGGTCCATCGCAAAAAGAGGGTTGGGCAGTCCGGCAAAGCCCGGACTCAGCGAACGCTTGATAACCACAACATTTCTTGCCTTGTCGACATTTAAAATCGGCATGCCATAAATGGGACTACCTTCAGAGTCTCT
>MDTF01008750.1_pt1 | contig 31625 bp, 31 predicted proteins | sample 811191 | NCBI WGS metagenome assembly MDTF01 (sample SAMN05326649, study PRJNA326480) | marine metagenome | isolation source: seawater | place: Southern Ocean | collected 2011 | reverse complement strand
TGAACTATTCTGCAATCCGCACCTGACCAAACCAGGGCACCACCCTCTTCCCTGCAAAGGCGACAATTATCCATGGCACATGTTTCCTCAATAAGAGGAATGCATTATACGTATTTAAAAGCCGCATCATGTTCTTGCGTGTTCAGCGACTATTCACGCAATCCTACGCGTCTCAGACTCGGGATATTTTGCGTTAACGTAACTTCTTTTAAGCATCAACTTCAGGAACTGTAAAATGACGACAGACGAGCTACGATACGATGGACAGGTTGCACTGGTCACAGGCGCCGGTCGCGGACTTGGCCGCGAGCATGCACTATTACTCGCATCCCGTGGCTGCAAAATAGTCGTCAATGACCCAGGGATTGCCTACGATGGAACGGGAATTGCCCAGCATCAGGTGGCAGACGAAGTCGTTGAAGAAATTAAGCGCGCTGGTGGCATTGCTGTTGCCAACTACGATTCTGTCGAACAGGCTGATGCAGTCATAAAAGCAGGTGTTGATGCGTTCGGGCGAATCGATATTGTGATTAACAATGCAGGCATTATAACTCCGGAAACGTGGACCGAGCTCAGCCTAGAATCCTGGCAAAAAACGATCAACATAAATCTGACAGGGGTTTTCTCCGTCATGAAAGCTGCGTGGCCGATCATGGTCGAACAGCAATACGGACGATGTGTATTCACCGCTTCGCCCGCTATTTATGGCGCGGGTGTCGCAGCCTACGCCGCAAGTAAGGCCGGTGTTATCGGCCTTGCCAATTCACTGCAATTTGAAGCCAGAAAATTAAAACTCGACATCAAGTGCAACGTTATTATTCCCCAAGCTAATACCCGCATGGTGCAGGACCTGAACTCCAATATTTCAGCAAGCCGGGTTGCTAAGGGAAAGTCTGAGCTGAAAAGCGCCCCGCCAGAAGTGCTGGATAGAATGGGGCCAGAAAAGGTTTCCGCGATTGTCGCATGGCTTTCTCATAGCGAGTGTCAGTCTGATGCCAAAATTTTTGAAGCGGGTGCAGGTTACTTCGCGCAACTAAACTGGGCGAGATCAGCGCCGCTGTTTGCGACTGAAAAAGAACGCGTCGAAGGTTCTCCATTGCCCGAGCACATTCGGGATGGTCAGGACACATTGCACGATTACGCGACAGGTGATATGCCAAGGTCAGGGGATGGCGCAATGGGTTCACCTAATGCGCTTGAACGAGTGTTTGGGCATCTTCGGTCTTAACGCTTTGGAAGAAAGACCATCGCTACTGCGCCGGGAATAAGGGCAGCAAGTGCGACCCAGAGCGCCAAGTTGTAGTTACCGTGGAGCTGAAACAGCGTCGAGAAGATCATTGGGCCAAAGGCACTCGCAGCAAGAAACGGTCCTAAGAGTCCCATGACACTTCCGAAAGAAGCAACACCAAACCGTGACGCGACTATCGCACCGAGTAATGGCAAAAAACCGCCGGCAGAAAACCCAAGCAGACCACTTAAAACGATGAGCATTGAATAGGTTGGGCTTGTGAGTAACCCAAGCACAGCGATGGCACATGCCAGCAACGACAGACCGAACAGCCCACGATGATCAAATCTGTCCGCCATCGTCCCGAAGAAAAGCTTACCCAGAATCATGATTGTCGCAAAAACAGATATTAGGAATGCTGTCTGCATAGAGTCGACCCCAAGGGTCCCTGCATAGGGTCGCAAATGTTGCTGGATACTCCCGAATGCGGTGACCAACGGTAAAAACGACAGTACTACAACCCAGAACGTTCGCTGCCTGAGAATTTCAGCAACCGCCCAAGACCTTGCTTGTAGTTCTTCCGAGGCGCTATCCGATTCACCGGCTGATTCGGCCTCGATACCCAGTTCCTCCGGCGTGCTTCGAACAGTCAGCCATACAAGCGGAAGGATGACTACAACAAAGGCTATCCCTAACATCCAGTGGGCGTCACGCCACCCATAAGATTGATAGAGCAAGGTCACAACGGGGGCCATAACAACACCGCCAATTGAAGTGCCCGTTGTTGAAAGGCCAATCGCTAAACCGCGATTTTTGCCAAACCATTTAGCTGCCAGGGTCTGTGCCGCCAAAGGACCCGCTAGCAGTACACCCGCCATTATCAAGGTGCCGTAGATCACGATGATCTGCCAGAACTCCGTTGTCAGCGAGATAAGTACATAACCTAATCCCGCAAAGGTGGTACCTGTGCATATCAGCGCCCTGATGGAGTACCTGTCCATGGCATAGCCTGCGAAAGGCGATATTAAACTCTGCGCGAGGCTTAGGATGGTGAAGGGTACCATCACATAAGTTAGTGTCACGCCCAGACTTTCGTCATCTAGCCATTCTCCAACCCACAGAGTGTATGAAAAAAATATAGATCCGAACAAGACACCCTGAAAAACAAGACTGACGCCAACAATATTCCAACCGTAATACCAGGGTGATTTCAAAATTGACTCAATTAACAAATGTCGCAGTTTCAATAAGGTCAAGAGCATAGCACCCCTAAAATCTGGTTGTCCGGCAATATCTGGTCTACTCTCCACACCACTTAGTTAAAGGAAGCAGCTATGGATTACCTGACAGTTGAACAAGCGAAAAAAGAATCAGGGCTAAGACTGGTATTGACCCGCGATGTACCAGGACCATGGAGCGAGGCAGCTAAAGCCGTTTTGCGATGGCACGACCTGACTTACAAAGCAGCAGAGCAAATCGGCGGACGGGATAATGCGGCACTGGTTGCATGGACCGGTCACAGAAATGCTCCTATTGCCTTGTACAACGATGAACCCCCAAGGGTGCGATGGCAAGAAATCCTGGATCTTGCAGAAAGACTCGGCAATGGCCCATCACTTTATCCACAAGATATTGATCAACGGATCCAGGTGGTCGGTATCGCCAGTGAAATATGTAACGAAGGCGGCATGGCTTGGCACGCCCGGATGCTCATGTTGAACGTCACCTACCAAACCCATGGTGATGTCGTGTTCGAGAAAAACCCAATGTTTAGGGAGTACGGCTTTTCCAAAGCCGCCGTAAAATCAGCGATCGAGCGAGTTGAACAGATTCTGGGTTACCTAACGAAGACCATCAAATCACAAACAGCGGCAGGTTCCATTTATCTGGTCGGCGAGTCGATGACAGCAGCAGACATCTACTGGGCCTGTTTCTCCAACATGCTGGAAGCGTTACCTCCCGAGGTTAACCCGATGCCAGATTCACTCAGACAGGGATGGGGGGCACTTGCTAAAAGCATCAATGGTTACGACCAGATACTGATAGAACATCGAAACGCGATTTTTGAAAAACACCTGTGGCTGCCTCTGGAGTTTTGAGCACGGTGACATCAGGCTATCGCTTCCGGCCTAATTGGGACACCCGCTAACCTAGTCCTTTTTGCTTAGCAATGGCTGCCTCGATTCGTTTTCGTTCGGTGCCATCTTGGCGTTCGCGCAGACCTCGACCCATCTCATCCAGCACTTTGGCCGCAAACTCATTGCCTTGGATTTTATCCCAGTACGCTGCCACGTGCGCAGTTGCCAATATCGGGTTTTCGACATCCAGCATTGGAACGGTTCGCTCACACAAAAATAATGCCGGAACGAGAGTGCAATCGGCTCGTGTCAGCTTGCCCCCGACCGCGAAGTTACCTTGACCAATGTGTTGCTCCAGCGCCCCCATACCACGGCTCACCTGGTCCGCTAAGAGATCGCGAACTGCATCGACCCTTGTCTTGCGATTGACTTGGGGCAGCGCCATAAAGATATTGTTCATCAAGTAGACGTCTGCAATTCTGGAAACTAGGCGAACCTGTGAACGGATCCACGGGGAGTCCCCCAACATGCTCCTATCGGGGTAGCAGTCGTCTAGATACTCTGCGATAACTTCTGACTCAGGGACAATTCCCTCCTCTACTTCAAGCACGGGTATTCGGCCTATCGGTGAGTACGCCGACAATTTCCCCATAAAAAATGAGGCAGGTAAATCGAACTCCACGTCATCAATACCCATAGCGTAAAGTTGCATTCGTACTTTCGCCGAGTATGGACTCAAATCACCAGTAATCAATTTCATCATCGTTATCCATTATCGCAATAGTTTCGCTGCGGCTCTAACGCTCGCTGCTCTTCTATGACGGGATTAAAACAGCACCAAAAAGCCAGTCCCAAATTCTATCCTATTGAGAGGCTGGCCAGAAAGAGCATTCTCCGGTAGTAAATATGGAGCGGAAATCTACTTAACAGTGTGACCGGTTCACCGTAAGATAATCACCCGTAAGGGCCAGAAGGAAGATACCAATTACCGAAAATTCAAGCATTTGGGTCGTGACCGGAGCCGCTTCAGGGATTGGGGCTTCGGTGACCAGATCCGTCGCAGCAATGGGACAGCGCGTGCTTGCTCTCGACGTAGCTGACAAAGATGGGCAGGCGGTCGCGCAATCGTGTGGCGCAATTTACGAACACTGCGATGTCGGTAATGTCAGTGACTGGCAAAAAGTCGTTGAAAGGCTGTCTGAACTTGGAGCTCCGACCAATATTCATCTCAATGCCGGTATCCAAATAGCCCCACCCGAAGTGCCTCTTACCGAATACCAATTCGATGCAATGTCTATAGATCGTTACAGACGCATGATGAGTGTAAATGTGGATGGCGTCGTATTTGGCCTACAGGCTTTGCTACCCTTACTTACTGCGGGGTCGGCCATCGTGATCACCGCTTCGCTCGCAGGCATCACCCCCTATTCGGTTGATCCTCTATATGCAATGAGTAAACACGCTGTAGTTGGCCTAGTGCGAAGTCTCGCCCCAACACTTGCTCAACGAAATATCAAAATTAACGCGATCTGCCCTGGTGGTATAGATACTGGAATCATCCCTGATGCTCAGCGCAGTCTTGACGCGGTATTTATGACGCCCGAAAATGTCGCAGCTGAGGTTATCCGGCTTATGAGCGTAGAAGAAACAGGAAAAACTTGGGCGAAGGTCAGTGAGTCAAAGCCCGCGTTTATTGTTCGAGCACTTGGCGACAAATCCTAAGAAAAACATATAGCTAAAACTGTAAGACACTTTTCGCTAGCACAACATCCTTTGGGCTGGCCGACTACCAACCTCACGCCAAGGGAGAAAATTAACGTTATCCCAACGGTTTTACTGGGCCAACGGATGTTTCCTTGTGATAGCATCAAGAATGAAAACAACATTATTGCCAACCAAAGGAATCCGCAATGCCTCATGAACAATTAGGTTTAAGTAACGACGAACTCTTAAGTACGACAAGGGCAGTGCGTAAACGATTAGATCTGGATCGACCTGTGTCTGAGGATGTGCTGCGGGAATGCATGGAAGTTGCCGTACAGGCACCCACCGGTTCAAATGCCCAAGGATGGCAGTTCGTTTTTGTCACTGACCCTATAAAAAAGGCAAAAATCGGGGAAATCTACCGACAGGCATTTTCAATCTATCGTGATATGCCCGTTGCTATACACAAGCTAAATATGGATAGCAGTGACAATAGCCTAACCGACAGCCAAACCCGTTCTGCATCATCTGCAGATTATTTGGCCGAGAACATGGGCAAGGTACCTGCTCTGCTGATCCCCTGTATTGCCGGGCGCACAGACTCACCTGAGACCAGCAACATTATCGCCCAAACCGGGACACTCGGATCCATCATACCGGCTGCCTGGAATTTCATGCTCGCCGCCCGCGCAAGGGGTATTGGAACTGCATGGACAACGCTACACCTGATGCAAGAAAAAGCAGTCGCAGACATTATCGGCATACCCTTTGATGATTATATGCAAGTTGCACTCATTCCGATCGGATACACCAAAGGAACCAGTTTCAAGCCGGCCTACCGTCCCCCTGTTGAAACAGTTATGCACATCAACAACTGGTAACTCACCGAACACTGGACAAGCACTGATAGTAATTAAGGGTTTTCTTATGGCATTGAAAAAAAGAATGGCAGTAACCTTGCCTGCTGGGCCCAAACTGGCAGATACAGCCGCAAGGCTAAAATGGGCAGAAGACAATGGCTACACTGACGCTTGGTTTGGCGATGCAGGTGCACCGGACAGCCTTACACAGGTTGCCGCACTTGGGCAAACAACCAGCAATATCCGCATTGGCGTTGCGGTAACGCCCGTTTACACAAGGTCGCCGTCTGTCCTAGCAGCAACAGCCAACGTCATCGAGCAGGTCATTCCCGGGCGCTTCGTACTCGGGATTGGCTCTTCGAGCCAGACAATCATGGGACAATGGAATGGCATTCCATTGAATAAACCTCTGACTCGGGTTAAAGAAACCGCTCAGCTGGTCAAGCAGATGCTAAAGGGAGAAAAGACCAACTTCCAGGGTGTTACCCAATCTAGCAAGGGTTACAGACAGATGCCCCTTGAGAACCCGCCGCCTGTCTACATCGGATGTCTCCGACAAAACATGATTGAAATGGCCGCTGAGGTTGGTGATGGCGTGATTTTTAACCTCTGGCCAAAAGGTGCGCTGCCGAAAATGATGGAAGCTGTTAAACGCGGCGCGCAGCGGGCGAACAAAGATTGGCAGGACGTGGAAGTCGTTAATCGCGCGATGGTTTTGTGCACAGACGACAAAGAATATGGGAGAAACCTCTTTAGAGCCGCTTTCGCGCCGTACTATGCCACACCCGTTTACAACAAATTCCTCGCCTGGGCCGGATACGAAGATGCTGCAGCAACCATCAGCGCTGGTTGGGCCGAAAAAGACCGTGATAAGACAAGTAGCGCACTAACCGACGAGTTGATCGACGAGATCGCTATTATCGGGACGGAAGGCGAAATTCAGGAGCGTATCCAGGAGGATGCGGATGGCGGCGTTCATACCCATATCATTGCGCCACTGGCGGGTAACATCGAGGATCTTGAGCGAACTTTCGAGGCATTTACCGCGGAAAAATTTCAATTCAGTTAGCGACAATTCCCCAAAAAACAGGCCAAAAACTGGCGAGCCCCACTCATCATTACCCTAAGGTCCACATAGAGCAAGGGCCTCAGCGTAGGTGCGCCCCGCCTAAACCAAGGGGTATACTATTGACATGGACACACTGCCATCAGTGCTATTCCCCGCTCTGCTCCTCTATATCGGCGCAGCATTAGCTGAACAACCCGAGCCTGAATTTGGCTCTGCAGGCAATCCTGTGAAGACCCAGGGAAAAGAGGGTACTCGCGAATACATTGACAGCCTAGATTGTGAAAATGGGGCCATACCCGAGTACAAACACGAGAGCTCCGCAGAAGTTGGCCCATCTGGCAAGAAACTTGATAAATACATCATGCGTTGTGAAGCAGATAGTGTACAAATATTCGCGATTTACCTTGACCCTAACCACGCCAAAACAGACACCCGCCCCGTAAAAGGGTTTACTTCTTGGTTGTAGTTGCTGCGGAGTTAAGACCTCCTGCTTGGATAATCAGTGCAGTACTTCATAACACCACTCGAGAATTCAAGACGCCTGATTTTTAGAGCGCTCAATAATTTTCGATTAATTCAGCTTAATAGCCAGGTACATTTACATCATCAGACCCGCGGCCTGGGGCTAGGGTGTAGTTCAATTCGTTTAGGGATGTAAGATGTTGTTGCCTTCGGCAAGTGCGCACGGTGACAAAAATGCCATTGCTGATATCAAAAAAATCTTAACCTAGGAAAAACAGGGAGACCACATGGCTATCGTAACCGTCGTAGAAACCATCACTGCCAATGCGCAAGACGTCTTTAAAGTTCTTGGAGACTTCGGTCGTATCAAAGTTGGTGGTGCTATCACCGCTTTTGAACTGGAGGGTGACGGCGTTGGTGCAGTGAGAACGATCACCATGGGCGATGGGCAAGTTATTGAACGTCTCGACGAATACGATAGCGAGAGGCTCGTATTCGGATATTCAATACTGAACGAAGATAACCCTTTACCTGTTTCTAATTATTCAGCCCACGTTGAGATTACCGCCAACGACGAAAACACATGTACAGTCAACTGGTCCGGCACTTTCGAACCCAAAGGTACTGACGAAGCAGCCGCGTCCAAGGTTGTCCGTAGGATATATACCGGAGGCATAGCTGGCACCCGCAAAGCCCTCGACTGCTAACAAAATAAACTGTTTCTAGGAGCAACTGGAATTCAAAGTGGACAGGGTGGCCAGCAAAGGTAAGGGTATCGACGCTACCTCTTCTCGGAGCAGTAGGTTATTCACTGACAATCCAAATCTCAACCACAACGATAAACTACACTCGGTCGGCAACACGGTTTATATTAAAAATACCCGTTGGAACAACACCGTCGGCGCTTCAGAGGTTGGAACTGTCTGGACAGGCCCTAACTTTTATTCAGGTCACCGCACCTTCTACTAAACACGAGTGCTGGAAATGCCAACGCCTCGCTGGATAGTCTATGATGCATTCAGCTTTGGTATAGATCTTTCAGAAGGTACGACAACAATCAGACAGCAACGCGCTTATACTTCACCCATCTGGCACACACCATGAGAGTAAAAAAATGATCGGTCAAATAATTCGTCTTAAAGTACTGAAAGGTAAAGAAGCAGAACTAGAAACCCTGGTGTCTAAACTGATGCGCGATGTTGTCTCTAACGAACCCGGCTCGATTTATGATGTACGCCGGGTTCGCGGTCAGCCACAGACCTACTTTTACTTTATTTCATTTCCCGACCAGGCGGGTTACGACCGCTATCTTAAGGCAGATTACCACACCCAAATGTCGCCAAAAGCGCTAGCGCTTCTCGATGGCGAGCCTTCATTTGAAGATCTCGACCCTTTTGACTGATCGGGGTACTTACCATCGATCAAAACGCATAATGTCTTCAACCGGCTTTCGCTTAACGGGTCCAAATTTCCCCTTGGGATAGCCAACGGGAATCAAGCAAAGCGCTGCAAAAGTTTCTGGCAAGTTCAACACCTCCCTAACAGCATCCTGGTCGCGCAGGGCGAGCGTTGTTGGCGCTGCACCAAGCCCTAAAGACCTCGCAGTAAGTAATATATTTTGGATACCTGGCCAGACCGAACCCGCACTTCGATAAACACCCAGGCCCTCAACTTTTTCGGGGTAGTCAAAGCAGGCCACTATCAATGCAGGGATTTCATGCATATGGTCCATTTGCCATACCACGGCATCAACTAACCGTTTGTGTTTTTCATTCGGGGGATTCGCTCGCTGCGGAGCAATATATGGTTCTGCATGCTTACGGTTAAGATCCGCCAGCTTCTGTTTTTGAGAGGCGTCTCTTACCACCACCCAACGTGCATTTTGTGAGTTCGAGCCAGAAGGCGCCTGATTTGCCGCATCAATCAACTGGATCAGATCGGCTTCAGGTACATCACGCGATTCCAGGCGGCGCATGGCGCGACAATTGTACATAGCCTCATTAAGGGACATTTGCTCGGACACAACGACTACTCCATTAACTTAATTTTCAAAAAAGAAGGATTATACATCCTTTAACTAAACCTACTCGAAAGCAAATTTTTCGGTTGTTACACTCGCCTGAGCTGGCTCGGAATAACGAGGTCCCGACACTGCTTCAGGCGAAAATTGATCATTCAGCGTTGCCAAAACTTCGGCTGGAAGCACAATCGATGCTGCATTGAAGTTGTCTTCCAGATGCTTAAGGTTCGTCGTACCAGGTATCGGCACCGCGCACTTATCCTGCGCGAGAGTCCAGGCCAGAGCAAGCTGCGCAATCGTACAACCCAAGTCGGATGCGTGTTGCCTAGCTTTCTTCAGCAGACCTAAATTAGCCGAGAAATGCGGGTCTGTGAACCGCGGGAAAGAGCGCCGTAGGTCACCGTCCTTGTAGCCATTCGGATCCAGAGGTTCGTCCGCTAAATAGCCCCTTCCTACAGGAGAGAAAGGTACAAATGTGATCCCCAACTCCTGGCAAACATCAAGTACAGCTATTTCCGGATTGCGCGTCATAAGTGAATACTCGGATTGAATCGCTGAAATCGGATATACAGCGTGCGCTCTTCGAATTGTATCTGCTGACATTTCTGACAGGCCAATCATTCGAATCTTGCCCTGCTCCACAAGGTCGGCAAGTGCACCAACCGACTCCTCAATAGGCACGTTAGGGTCGGGCCGGTGCATGTAGTAAAGGTCTATAACATCGGTTTGCAGTCTTTTCAGACTCGCCTCACAAGCGATCTTGATCGCCTCTGGCCTCGCATCAAGTAGACGTTGCCCATCTTTGAACCCCATGACGCATTTACTGGCTAAAACAAAGTCGCCGCGTCGGTCTTTCAATGCCTCGCCGATGAGTTTTTCATTGCCGCCCATCCCATAGATTGTCGCCGTATCAAAGAAGTCATAGCCCATATCGATCGCCGAGCGCAGGAATTCGATGGCGTCACCATGTTCCTGTGCTGGACCATAAGCGTGACTCAGGTTCATACACCCAAGCCCAATAGGGTGAACCTCTAATGTTCCAATTTTTCTCTTTACGACAGTCATTTTGTTCCTTAATGATAAACGTGGTGTCTAATTCCCCAGGGTGAGGGGTCCGAAGATCGTCGTATTAACTTTTGGGTCTCCCCGAATATGTTGCTGATCACCCACGTAAGGGACACCCTGTGTAATGAATAACAGCTCTTGAAGATAAAGAGCGCACCGGGTTCGCGACGAACGCTAACAATCGTATCTTCTTGCTTTCTAGTCAACACCTGTTTGACCTGATGATAGTTTCCTAAGGACGCACTGCGCGTGTTGGCCGGCATCTGAAAAATGCCCCTATTTTCAGCTGGCTGAATCATCAGCGTCATCGTAAAAGAGTTGTCGCTATCAAGATGCCATGATGACTCGCCCCCACTCTTATACTCAATCCAGAAACTGCACGGTCTCTGAAACCGGCGCCCGTTCTGTTCTCGCTTGATTCGCCCGGACATTCGGGTCTTCAAAACCAAAACTAATGCCGAACAGAACTTTTATCTGCGGCGCCAGCCCAAATGTTTCACGAACAAGGTCTGGGTAATCTCGCAGAGAACCTTGCGCACACGATGCAATGCCATTAACACTCATGGCTAACATCAAGGTTTGGGCATACATGCCAACGTCTGCGACGGTATGTTTACCAAACACATCGTCGATACACAGAAACGCCACGTGAGGGGCATCAAACAGCTCATGATTACGCATCGCAGCAGTGCCCCGGCCCGCACGGTCCTCCCACTCAATGCCCATCGCGCCATAAAGTGCCCGGGCGCAAGCTCGTTTTCGTTCCCGCCAGACATCTCCAATCTTGCCATCACCTGGGTGATCCGGATTAGTGCTGACCTTGTTAGCGACTCGAATCAGCAATTCGGCTCGGATTCGGTCTCGCGTCTCACCAGAGGCCACGCAAGTTTGCCAGGGTTGAACGTTGGTACCGGAAGGCGACCATCGCGCAGTTTCAAACACCTTCTTCATAAGCTCGTTCGGGATTTTCTGGGGTAAAAAACCCCTGACTGAATGGCGCTCCCGAACGATGTGGTCGAGTGTGGCGACCTCTTGTGCCGAATACTGATGCATCAACTCTCTACCTGTTGGCTGTTTACGTTTAATGACTAAACCTAACGACTTTCAAAACGCTCAAGAGTACTCAGGAGCGTTTTTGTAGCCGGGCCTTAACGAGGCGCGAATCGCTGTCCGGCATCGACACGAATGGTCGAACCATTCATCATCGGGCACTCATAGATCGCTATCGCCATGGTCGCGAATTCATGGGGCTGGCCCATTCGACGAGGAAACGCAGCATCCTTGGTTAACTGCAATGCACCTTCATCAGGGATGCCCGCTGTAAGACCCGTATCAAAAAGGCTAGGTGCAATCGTCATACATCGAATACCAAGCATGCCGAGGTCTCTTGCCATAGTCAGCGTCATTCCCGCAATACCGGCTTTTGCTGCTGTATAGGAGACTTGCCCGATTTGCCCTTCGAAAGCCGCAATCGAGGCTGTATTGATCATCACTCCACGTTCACCTTCAGCGTTAGGCTCATTTTTCGCCATATGTTCTGCCGCAATACCATTGATATTGAATGAGGCTATCAAGTTAAGATCAATCACCCGACGAAAGTCAGCCAGTGAATGGCGCGTACCATCCTTCTTGAGCGTTCGCTGTGCACCACCGCCACCCGCTGTGTTGACGACGTAATGCAAACCGCCCATGTCAGATACAGCGCTGTCCATCACATCCGCCATATCGTCGTAATCCATCACATTGCAAGGGTAGAATTTTCCACCTAATTCTTCTGCAACAGCCGCGCCATCAGAACTTTCCAAATCGAGGATCGATACTTGACCGCCCTTCCCTACAAATTCAGTTGCCGTTGCGCGACACATGCCCGAAGCACCGCCCACAAAAATAGCCTTACTACCCGAAATTTCCATGCTAACTCCCTGATCAAATTAATTGTTGGCAGGCACTAATTAAGTACCGAAGACGAACGGACTGTATGTTTTTCAGTGAGCATGTTCAAGCATCTAACCGAGTGATTCGCTACGTGAACTGCTGCGCTGTAAGTGCTGTCTTTAACCCTGTGGTGGATCGCCCGGTCGTCTAGGGTGCTCTGACTTAGGGCCTCTCCGGCCCTTATTAACGTGACGAATAATCATGCCAAGGACATGGCTACGCTCCTCTGGCGCAAGTTCCCGAAGGTTTTTCACCATTTGCTTGTGCATAGACTCCTGAAGATCCGCCGATGCTCTGCGGACTTCTGCAAGCCTCGCGACCACATCGGCTTCTACATACTCGTCAGTGGTAACAGCAGCCCGAAGTTGATGCTGGGCTTTGTGCAGTTTTATCCGAACTGCCAAGGATTCCTGCATATGCTCACGAATAGTGGATCGCAATTTTCGGCGTGTCTCTTCGCTGACTTCCTGCGTCATCCATTCAAAGTGAGCTCTACCAGGGGACATACCCAACAAATGACGTCCCACAACAACGCCAACAAACACCAGATTAAGGCCCATCGAGAAGACCAGTAGTGTGGCAAGAAGTACCCTCTTATTCATTACTCCATTCCTCACTAACGGTATCGGTGAAAGCCAGTAAACTCAGCTCTTCCTCCGGTGATAATTCATAGGTGTCGTTGCTCAGCGTGAGTCCAATGACCACCCCAAGTAGCAACGGCATTGTGGCCACCAGCGTCGGTCGCCACAATGTCCGAGTAAAATCATCAAAATCCGGTAGGACCCAGTTTAGTAATTGTTCCAACTTCCTAGGTTTCAACGCTGAAAAGATACCCATCTTAATCCGCCGCACTGAGCGCTCACTGTTAGGGAATTCAAACAGGGCTAGATACTGATCAAGTTCTTCTGCCTGACCAAGTAATGACCCCGCGTCGATTGAAGTACTTGAGAATTCCAGCGCCTCTGCACGTTCGTTCTCAGGCCACTGCTGGGAATCTGCACCGTAGCTTTCAATTATCAGCGTAAATCGTTCCAGGTTCATTCCAACTCCTTAGTCAGTATCTGTTTCAGTTTATACCTGCCTCGTCGCAGTAAAGACTCCAGGGCACCAACAGACAAGTCCAGTATATGAGCAGCATCGTGTTGACTGAAGTTCTGGTAGTGACAGAGGACAATTGCGCTTCGCTGTCTTTCGGACAGGGTCATTAAAGCCTTACGTACAATCGCTGCACGAAGATTAAGTTCATAGTCTGTATCAGGGTTCTCATGACTGTCTGATTCTGCTGGTAATTGTCTTTGTTGCAGTTGTCTTCGCCGAAAATAATCGACACAAAGGTTATGTGCGATCCTATGCAACCAGGTTGTGAGTTTCACCCGGTCCGGATCGAACCGGTCTCTAGACACCCAAAATCGAATAAACGTTTCCTGAGCAATATCCTCCGCCTCGGTACTGTTACTGGTCATGCGCCGGGCATAATTGAAGATGCGCTGAGTATGCTGGTCGACGATCTGCCGAAAGGCTAACTCGCCTCCGGCAAGCATCCGTTCGATGGTTTGTCGCTCATCTTCCTCAACCATTGGTAGCGCTCAATCAGGATTCACTCTACGGAACCACCGCGATTGAGAGGTCGACCCGGGCGATGCCTGCCACCATGAAGCGGCTTTGCGTCGCGCAATTCTCCCTTGGTCAGGTAACCATTAAAATTTTTGTCGATGCGGTTAAATGCAGCCGCCTGCGCTTCTTCCCTTGTGACAGAGCCATCTCCATCCATGTCTGCGTCACTAAAGAACGCCTGCGCTCGAGCCTTCATCACTGCCTGTCGTGCAGCCATTTTCCCCTGCTGATCAGCAACCTGCTGATTGATTTCTACCATCGTGACTGCTCCGTCGTTATTGGCATCCATAAGTTCCATCATGCCTCCACCTTGAAGAGATTGAAATTCCTCAGCACTGAGCATACCGTCATCATTGCTATCGAGCTTATCGATTATTCGATCCACGGGCTTTCCAAAGGCGGTCATCGAGCCGCCCGTTAGTAATATCAATGCTAATGTTTTGGCTAATGTTTTGGCTAATGTTTTCATTAAAATTCCTTGTCAGTGTTTAGCAGGAAGCCCAAATTGACTAACTTACAACGATATACGGCCGAACAAACAAAAGCCGTCGCACCCTTCCTGAAATATATTTTTTTCAAACTCGGTGACAGTCCTATGGATTCGTTGAACAAGACCGGCAAGTTGGTTATCGTGCTCTACCTACAACTGATCGAAAATACTGTTGTTATCTGGAAGTAAGCACTAATTGTGAAAAGCCAATGGCTGTTATTACTCGGCGTATGGATGCTCTACGTTTCTTTTGGTCTGATCGCGACCAGCCTCGCGCCACTTGCTTCCTTGGTGATTGTTGATCTAGGCATGACACACGCCGAAATGGGAATTGCCATGGGCGCCTGGCAATTCATCTATATATTCTCCGCCGTACCCTCTGGAATCCTGTTAGACAAAATTGGCGCCCGACACGCTCTCGCTATAGCTGGAATTGTCGTGGGCCTATCTGCCCTGGCCCGGGTATTCGCTGATGACGCAACTAGTTTGATTCTTGCTGTCATGTTGTTTGGTCTGGGGGGACCGATTGTCTCTGCAGGCGCATCGAAGGTCGTTATATCCTCCTTCACAGGCTCTTCTCGCGGATTAGCCATGGGCATCTATATGACAGGCCCAGCCATCGGCAGCATTATTTCGCTGACAACGACTCACTCGATTCTATTGCCATTATTCGACAATTCATGGCGCACGATATTCTTACTGTGGGCCGGCGTCGCTTTTATGTCTGCTTTTTTCTGGTTCTCTCTGGCAACGTTAGCGAACTCTTCGGCGACAGGAAGACAAACCGGACCAAACGTTTCGCAGACACAAGTCATTGGAGAGCTAATAACACGACCCGCTGTCGTGATCGTGCTACTCATGAGCATTAGCGTAATGATGTTCAGTCACGGATTAAATAACTGGTTACCCGAGTTGCTTCAATCTCACGGACTATCCGCGGTGAACGCCGGTTACTGGGCAGCCCTGCCGACAATGATCGGCATTATAAGCTCCCTAATTATTCCAAGACTCGCCACGCCGGAACGACGATTCAAGATACTGATTGGACTAAGCCTTGCAGCGTTCAGCGCCAGCTTAATGCTTCGTTTAACAGAACCTTCATCTTTGCTCGCAGGGCTACTCCTGCAGGGAATAGCAAACAGCAGCCTGGTGACAGTTCTGATTCTTACTCTGCTAGAATTACCGGAGGTCAACGAGCGCCACGCGGGTGTCGCCAGCGGTATGTTCTTTTCAGCATCTCAACTAGGCGGCGTTTTAGGCCCAGTCACAATTGGCGTCCTTTACAGCCCAGAAATAGGTTTTTCAAATGGCCTGACCCTGCTCAGTACAATTTCCCTAACCATCGTCGCTGGCTCTATTTTGCTCCAGTATCGATTACGAAAAGCGCCTCCGACGACAACTTAACCCTGGCATCTATCGGCGCCAGGACCAAGGGCCCACTTGACCGGAATGATGTAACCAATATCTATATCACTATTAAACCCACCAAAAACGTTTGCCTTTTTTATTAGACACTACCTATTGGAGGCCATATTTGAGGATGAATTTTTCAATCAAAGGGTTTATTTCTTCGGCGTGAGTTGAGCTCATATAATGATCTCCTCCGTTTACTGTGTATAGTTCAGCGCTTTCAATATTTTCAATTAGTTTTGTTGCATGACTTATGCTCACATTAATATCTTCACTTCCATGAATGACCAATGTCGGAATTTTAATCTCATTTAACGGAGCAGAGAAATTTAAAAATTGCTCATAATCATTTTTAATTCCTTCTGTTCTTGCACTTAGGGGCCAAATTGACCACACCAGCTTTTTTAGATTCACTATGTTTTTTGGATCACCGAGAAGTTTCTTTCTGTTTCCTAGATTAGGTAGCATCGCAGAGGCAAACTTTTTCTTACTCAGCAAAGACATAAAAGAAAGTTGAACCCAGAAACCAAAATCAGAAGCGCCACTAATTTCTGCTATTTCAGCAAAATCCTCCGCGTAGCTTACGGCTTCGAAAGCAATCAACCCATGTGTTTTTTCCGGGAATTTTGCAGCAAATTCTATAGAAGAAGGACCGCCACCAGAGACTCCCATCACTATTACTTTATCGATATCCAATGCATCAATTAGTGCCTTAAAAACTTTAGCTTGCTCAAGAGGGGTTCTTCCAAGACGAATAGATGTCCGCAGGTAGCCGGGCCTTGATGGAGTCAATACTCTAAATTTATTAGTCGCCTCAGTCGTTTGATCGTGTCCGCCAGGTGTTCCGTGAATGAAAAGTAAAACCGGACCATCATTTCCCTTGAGAGTATATTCAACAGAACCTAAACTCGTTTCCACTGTTTCGGAATTGGTTTTTAAATTATTGAGAAAAGAAAATTTAAAATAAAAATAATAGAAGAAAAAAAATACCGAAATTGCGATGAAAAGAGAACCAACGATTTCCATTATTGAACTATGAACCTCAATATTTTTTTTGAAAAATCACGACTGCTGCCGGAATTTAAGAACTTTATTCTTCATGATTTTACAGAATTCACACTAAAGCTTAATGCAGCTTTGACCACAACAACTACTTTGCAAACTTCAACACACCATAACCTCGGCGCTGATGTGTATACAAGAGTATAGGTCGCCACTTTACCCTCGATTAGCTAATGATAACTTTTGTTCATTATCGCTCAACTTAAATAGATTGGAATTTTTAACGAACAACTCGCAGACTCACGTTATGGTAGCATCACAGACAGTTTAATAAATTTACTTACACAGTATAGGCTCTGCACAAATGAGAATAACTTGGTTAATTTTTATCTTAAGTTGGTCAACCTCGGCGACAGCCGACAGAGAGCTTACTGGCGAGTACGGTGCAGCGATGCCTGTCAACGGCGTAACGCTGCGTCTTAACGAAGCAATCTCTAATTTTGAGTCGGGCACCCAAGTTGCCCAGCGCAAGGTAAGCGGCAGCATTAAGGAAGTATGCAAAAAGAAAGGTTGTTGGATGGTCCTCGCGGACGGTTCTAATTATGCTCGAGTAACGTTCAAAGACTACAGTTTTTTTGTGCCTACCAACTCTCACGGCGCGGGAGCTGTCGTTTATGGTAGCCTTCACAGAGAAAGGCTCACACGTGACGAGGCAAATCATTTCGAAGAAGATGCAGGTCGGACCGCAACGGCTGAGTCAGGCCAATTCGAGTATCAAATCGTCGCGTCTTCGGTGGTTTTCAACGACTGATGTCCTTCAAATCTGATGGAAAGGTTTATCCAGCTTGAGATTTTTAGCGCCGGCTAAATTTAGCTTCGGAGCTCATCTATAGCGACATTTAGACCAGTTCCACTGGCTACGCTAGTGTGGCAAAGCCAAAATTCTAGGACAATCACTTTTAGACCGTTGGTGCAGCTTTCAGCTTTACTAGCGAAGCTCTGGTCTAATGTTATATTTTTTACTTGGAATTGACTAAATGATCCCGGCATTTTACGTGATCAATTAAAGTTGTTCGCGGCCTAGCAATGCCGCGAAACATCTAACAATGGTGTGTCAAGGGTGTTGTTTTTAAAAGTATGTTTCTCGATAGCGCGCATCAGTCAGTAGACGAATCTCTCGCTGGTTTTACCTTGGCTTTTTTATACTGACATCAGGCCACCATCTACCGTAGAAAAAAACCTCCATCAATCCGTCGAAAACCGCTCACGCAGAAGGTTTTTCTGTACCTTACCCATCGCATTACGCGGAAGAGTGTCGATCACTTCTACCCGCTTAGGGACCTTAAAATTGGCCAGTTGTTTTTTACAGTGACTTATAATTTCATCGATAGTAGGTGCGTCACCGTTCCCAATAATTACAGCGACAACCTCCTCGCCGAAGTCCGCATCGGGAACGCCTATGACCGCTGACTCATTGATACCCGCCATGTCATCAATGACGAGTTCTATCTCTTTCGGATAAATGTTAAGGCCGCCACTGATAATCATGTCTTTGGCTCGACCAACAATCGAGACATAGCCATCGGGGTCGATTGTAGCTTTGTCTCCGGTGTTAAAAAATCCGTCGTCGGTAAAGTCCTCTTTCGTTTTCTCTGGCATACGCCAGTAGCCGGAAAACACATTCGGACCTTTTACCTGCAAATCACCTTTTTCTCGAGCAGCAAGCACCTCACCCGCCTCATCGACCACTCGAACAGCCACACCAGGCAGCCGCGGACCCACGGTACCAGCACGTCGCTCTCCGTTTAGCGGATTGGAAGTATTCATTCCCGTCTCTGTCATGCCGTAGCGTTCCAGGATGGTATGTCCAGTGCGGGATCTAAATTCAACAAACGTTTCTGAAAGGAGCGGCGCGGAGCCTGAAACGAACAAACGCATGCTCGAGCTACATTCTGACCCGAATTCCGGGTTTGCCAACAACCGGGTGTAATAAGTTGGAACACCCATCATGACTGTACAATCTTGCATCGCAGCAATAGCTGCTTTATCCGAGAAACGACTGTGCCATACCATGCTCGCGCCACACATCAACACACAACCAAGACCGACAAACAATCCATGCACATGATAGATCGGAAGCATATGTAGAAGCCGGTCAGACGCCGAAAAACCCCAGGCTTGAACCAGTGTCTCGGAATTTTTCCGCAGGTTGTCGTGACTCAGCATGATACCTTTTGGTCGCCCTGTTGTTCCTGATGAGTAAAGCAGAGCTGCCATTTCAGAGCCCTTACAATAGGCCAGATTGGCTTGCTCACTGGCGCCTTCCGCCTGCTGCATCAGGGTGCCACCACCATCGGCATCGAGGGTAAGCAGTGCTTTTATGCCGTTTTTCGGAAGCACGGATTTAACAGTGGTCAGCGCATCACTGGCACAGATCACAATGGTTGGTTCTGCATTCTCAAGAAAGTATGCGAGTTCCGATGCCGTGTAGGCTGTATTAAGCGGGTGGTAAACTAGTCCCGCACGAAGGCACGCTAGATAGAGGTACAAATTCTCCACCGATTTTTCAACCTGCACTGTGACCCTGTCGCCAAAGCCAGCACCAATTTGTAACAACGTGTTCGCGATCCGCGCTGAAGCTTCGTCTGCCTGCAAGTAAGTGACGCCGCAACCGTCCACATCCGTTAGCAGTTGAGTATTGAGGTCAGCCGGAAAATGCTGCTGAAAATGGGCGTAGAGATTGGCGTTGCCGGTCATGCTGATTATTTCCCGTTTGTTAGACGCTAATTTTATAATAATTGAATTTCCCTATAACGCTGGAGCCCCACAAAATTATGCTGCGGCTCTGGAGGCTAGGATGTTTAAGCCAAGCTGTCATAGTGGGTAAAACACCTCGTCAAGAAACTCTATCATGACGTTCAATGCCAACGGTGCATCCGCTTCAAAACTGGAGCCAAGTAATTTATTTGACCCGGAATCCAGAAACGCATGTGACTTCCCTTCATATTCCCAGTAAATAGCCGTGTGACCAGCCGATTGCAGCATCTCCGTATAAGACTTTACTGATTCGGGCGAAACCATCGGGTCCTCGCTTCCGGATGTGAGAAGCTGGGGCGGCAATTCTCGATCCGAGGTCTGAGGAATATTCTGTGATGGGGAAATGGCCTTGTACATCAGCGGATACTCAACCACATTATAACCATCACCAAATAAACCACGCGCGATCGACCCGCTAACCCACCAGAACGGGTTTTTCATACTCTCAAAGTCACTAATACTTTTTTTGGATAAATCATATGCACCATAACTAAGAACCGCCGCTTGCACCGCTAGCCCTTTTTCGGCTGCAACTTGCTCCGCAGATTTTGATTCTGGGAGATAAGAAGGTGTAAATCGAGGTGATGATGACGAAAACAGTTCTGAACTTAATTGATCGCCCATGTTGACGATCATCGCTGACAGATGCGCACCAGCGCTGTCCCCGCTTACGGCAATCCGAGTTCTGTCACCCTTGTAGGCTGCAATATTACTCTTGACCCACAATACTGACCCGAACGCATCGTCGATGATTTCGTTCAGAGCTATTGTATTGCCATTGTCAGAAAGAAGACGATAGTTAACGTTACAAACGACATAGTTAGAGTTGGTCGCTAAATATGCAGCGGCCTGATCCATAATAGATTTGTCGTTTATAAGCCATCCGCCGCCATGGAACATCACAATAACCGGGTAACTCGGCTTGCCTGATAATGGCGTATAGATATCCATCGTAAGGTCGAAGCCATCTGGCGAGGCCCATAAAACATCTTTAACCAAGTCATACTTCGCTGGGTCATTATTTGCTTCCAGTTCCTGATGCTCGGCGCAAGACATCAACAGCAGTATCGCTGCCGGAACGCTGACCAGCTTTTGACGGAAAAGTGTAACAAAGGTCATTCTGGTTGCTCCAACAATCAGTTTATCCTAGCGTCCCCACACAAGGTCCAACTTCGACTACAGCTCCACACCGACTGCCTCTGCACATTTATTCGCCATGTCTCGCGCTTGTTCAACGCTAGCAGCTGAAGCCAGCGCAACACCCATTCGGCGCCGACCTGAAACTTCCGGTTTGCCAAATAGACGCAGTTGAGTATTCGGTAAGGATAACGCCTTTTCTAGATTGCTAAATTGTACATTTTGGCTTTCCCCCGAGACCAAAATGACGCTCGAAGCGCTAGGTCCCAATTGTGTTATCTGTGGAATGGGTAGATCAAGAATGGCCCTCGCATGCAGAGCAAACTCGGACAGATCCTGTGACACAAGAGTGACTAGACCGGTGTCGTGCGGACGGGGAGACACTTCGCTAAATATCACTTCATCTCCCTTGATAAACAGTTCTACGCCAAACAGTCCTTTTCCGCCAAGTGCGTTGGTGACCTGCTCTGCCATCTTCTGGGATGCCTGCAGAGCTGCTACGCTCATTTCCTGAGGTTGCCAGCTTTCCTGGTAATCACCGCCTTCTTGCCTATGACCGATGGGAGCACAAAATGAAGTGCCGTCCCTGTGCCTAATAGTGAGCAGCGTGATCTCGAAATCAAAATTGACAAAACCTTCGATGATCACCTTACCCTTGCCCGCGCGCCCGCCTTGTTGGGCAAAATCCCAAGCCTCTGCGATTTCTGTCTTGTTCAGCACTAGGGATTGCCCTTTTCCGGACGAGCTCATGATGGGTTTAATAATGCACGGCAGGCCGATCCTGTCGATGGCATCTAAATATTCCTGCTTAGTTTGGGCAAAATCATAAGCGCTGGTTTTCAGGCCAAGCTTTTCAGCAGCAAGTCGGCGAATGCCTTCCCTGTTCATGGTTAGCTGCGCAGCCTTTGCTGTTGGGATGACAGTAAACCCTTCATTTTCAAGTTCAGCGAGCGTATCTGTCGCTATGGCCTCGATTTCCGGCACTATTAAGTCAGGTTCTTCGGACTCAATAACACGCCTTAGTAACGCACCGTCCAACATATTGATAACGTGAGATCGATGGGCCACCTGCATGGCAGGGGCATTCTCGTATCGGTCCACGGCGATAACTTCAACGCCCAAACGCTGAAGTTCGATCGCTACTTCTTTGCCAAGTTCTCCCGAGCCACATAACAGCACCTTCTTTGCGCGCTGGCTTAGCGGCGTACCAATCTTCACTGACATAAAGCCGATACCCTCGGTTAATTATTTAACTTGTATTTTAGCAAGCACCTGAACCACACCCCAACCGATTTTTGTATAATCAACCTCCGTAACAACCTTATCCATCGAGTCATGGAGTTGAATATGACCAACCTGCTCTACATCAATGCATCCCCAAGAGGCGATCTCTCTGCAGCAAACCAGGCTGCGATCATTTTCACCGACGCTCTGACCGACTCTGTACACGTCAATCGACTGGATCTGTTCGACGCAAAGTTGCCAGAAATAACGCTAGAGATAACTGCCGCGAAAATGAAATTTTCCATGGGACTCGATCTTGACGAAGAAGAGGCCAGACAATGGACAGCTATCAAAAATTTAGTCAACCAGTTTGTGGAAGCTGACGGTTATCTGTTTAGTATCCCAATGTGGAATTTCAGCATTCCCTATAAGCTCAAGCAGTACATTGATCTGATTACCCACCCCGGACTAACTTTCACTAGCGACGAGAATGGACCAAGGGGACTCTCTTCCGGTTCGGCAACGTTGATCTATTCCCGCGGTGGTGACTACAGCCCAAAAGATGGCATGCCTGATCCATTCGACTTCCAGTCACCTTACATGAATGCCTGGACTAGCCTGGTCGGCTTGGCACCCGTTTCAGAGGTCCTAGTACAAAGAACAATGTCAGGGCCCGACGCATTAAGTAAGACAATCAAAGCGCAAAAGAGCCAACTTACGGCCCTTGCCAGAAGAGTCGGATAAACAAATATTAACGACAGATGACTTCCTTGAGATGCCCGGACAGAAAGATAAGCCCATTTCAAGCGGTGGTATATTTCACGCCAAAGGACGTTATCTAATCCTCCGGCTCTAGCGCTGGTGAGGAATGTGTGAGATCGAATATCTTCATCTGGACCTGTGGTAGACCCTATACATGTATCGAGGTGGCGTCCGTTGGCTTTTGTTTCGAGAGGAACCTGGAGCTAGGAACCGACCATGTTCTATAGACGGCAGGTATCCCCAGCCTGGGTTTTTGGCGACACATTGATGTTATTCAACCAATAATGGTCTCGCCGCTTTCCGCCACTACAGTATTTTCTATATAACCTAACTTTTCGATCTCAACACGAACAACATCGCCCACTTTCATAAATGAAGGTGGCTTCATAGCAACCCCGACGCCACTCGGAGTGCCCATAAACAAGACATCACCGACATCAAGCGTAAACGCCTGGCTCAGATGCGCGATTGCATCGAAACAGTTAAATATCAGGTGTTTGGTGTTGGATTTCTGGCGCTCTTCACCATTCACTAGGCATAGAATATCAAGATCGTGGGGATTACCAACTTCATCGGGTGTTACCAGCCATGGTCCCATCGGTCCATGGGTATCAAATGATTTACCAATCTGAAAGGTGGGTACACGGAGCTGCCAGTCACGCACGCTGACATCGTTTCCACAGAAATAACCGCCAATAACCTCATGCGCTCTTTCAGCAGGAACGTGCTTACAACGTTTTCCGATGACCAGGCAAAGCTCAGCCTCATAGTCTAGATTGTCCGAGACTACGGGCAAGTTGATGTCTGCATAAGGGCCGTTCGCACAGTTTCTTTGTTTGTTGAACCACATCTGGAACTCGGGCTTTTTAAAGCCTGTTTCCGCGATGTGATCACCGTAGTTAAGGCCAAGGGCAAGTATTTTTCCGGGCATCGGTACGGGTGCATGCAATGTTACGAAGGATAGGGGTAACCCCGGCTTTCCTTTTGTCGCCGCCTCTATAGCATTGATATCAATCCCCGCCTGGAGCAAGGACGTCATACCCCCCTCCACGCCCTTGTCCGCAAGTGGAACGAGCTCCTTGTCACGCACTAAGCCAACTTTTGGTGTGGCATCGTCAGAGGTTGAATAAGTGGCCAGTTTCATTGCGTTTTTCTCCTCAGAATTCGTTAAATTTACGTTTCATGTTTCTTAGCCGCGTATTGTATATCCCAGAAAACCAAGTGTCTTAAAGCTTCTTGGAGCCTATTCATGCCAACGCCAGTAAACGAGGGTTGGTAGTTCGCTCTGCTTCTTGCGGCTCTGGACACACTACTCGAAGAAATTTTTTAATCGTATGGTCAATTGTTCTATTCGGCTGAGTCAACGCTGTTCATTGCGGACGGCGATTGGGTTAACAGACCCTGGTTTTACTCCTGTCGACCCTGAACCCGCTCTTCGACGCCACGGCAACTGCCCTTGGGCTAGCTAGGCTAGCGTCCTAATTTTAGGAAAATCCGTTCTTAAAACAATAGCCTCTATTTTAACGAAATTCGTGTTCACCTTTTAGCCTAATAAAACAACATGCACATCAATAATTTAGGTAGTGCTTACTGACACCTAAAGGCATGATTAACACGAGGTATCAAGCGTGGCTCGCATCACGGGCGCGGTGCGCATAAGCTCTTAATCCAATGATCCTAGGAGACAAACGAAAATGGTTCGAGCAGAAATCATAGAACGCCAGAAAAAAATCTCGAAAACACCACCACTGGATCGCATCGCCGCAATAAAAGAATCACTAGCGGTAGCAGGCGATGAAGCCCAGCAGCTTCGGCACCTGCCCGCTTGGGCCTCAAAGGAGATGGCGGATCAGGGTCTCTATCGCTTTGCGCTGCCGACTGAACTTGGCGGCGAGAATCTACGAGCCCGCGAACAGATAGAGATCATTGAGGCTGTATCCGCCATCGACGGATCAGTGGGTTGGTGTACCCAGATATCTTCCGAGATCAACGCTCTGGTGATTCGTCGTATGGACCCTACCCTGGCAGACAAAATCTTCGACGACTGGGATGCGCTGGTGTGTTCTGGACACGGTCCCGCCAATGGTCCCAGCCCGGGACGAGGCGCCCAACAAGATGGCGACGGTTGGCGGTTGAACTACCAAGGCTCATTCGCGAGTGGCTGCCAAAACGCGAACTGGAACTACCTAATGGGCGCAATGACTATCGACGAGACCACAGGCCAACCAGCGCAGGCATCCTTTATGGTGCCTCGCGGCGAATTCGAGATTATCGACAGTTGGGATACAGCGGGAATGCGCGGTTCTGGCAGCCACGACGTGCGGATGACTAATTGTTATGTACCGCCCGAGCATCTCCTTCCATTCCGATCCCTGGCACCCAGCAAGATTTGGGCAAACCCGACTTACCGAAACCCCACCCACGCCGTCTACAACAAAGCCGCGGTTGCGCTTGGTGTCTGCCGAGGCGCCATCGATACGTTCATCGAGCTAGCACAGGAGAAAACACCATGGGGCTCTACCTCAAACCTTAAGGACCAACCTCAGGTCCAATACCGGATTGGAGAAGCCCAGGCTACGTTAATGGCCGCTCGATCTTTTGTCATGGAAACCCAAGACCGCTTGGAAGAACACCTCGGACCACTTCCAGAAGATGGTGGGCGACTATCCCCCGACTGGGAGTATTTCTGGCCGGCTCTTCTGGCCTGTGCACATGCCGCCCAATCCACACGCAAGGTCGTTGGTATGATCAACAATACTGCGGGCACAACCGGCAGCAGAATGGACAGCCCGCTCGAGCGTCAACTGAGGGATGCACAACAGGCCGCAAACCATGCCCTAATCTCTTACCGACACTACGAAGAGCTGGGAAAAACGTTCGTCGGGTACGACCGGCCGGCCGGCTCCATGGAACTCTCTCGGGCGTGATAGGTCAGCGTTAATTGTATTACCAGAGGATTAGTACCTCCAGATGGCTTTCAAGGATCGCTCTGCCCAGAGGCAACGGCAACATTGGGCGTTCGCACGCAGCCAGACGACCAGCATTTGAAACACTCATGCGTTGCAGTCACTCGCGCAGTATCGGCTAAGGTTATATGTTGACGTTAACGTAAACGTTAGGCTAGGATTCATTCCCTATGAGCAGCCAATACTCCATCCGCGAATTGTCCCAGGAATTTGATGTCACGACGCGAACCCTGCGCTTTTATGAAGAAAAAGGCCTCCTATCTCCCGCTCGATCTGGCCAAAATAGGGCTTACTCAGCGGCTGACAGAGCTCGATTGATACTAATCCTTCGCGGCAAGACGCTGGGATTGTCCCTGACGCAAAGCGCCGACCTGATTGCTATGTATGACCCGGCATCTAACAACAAAAAGCAGCTTGAAACCCTTATTGAAAAGATTCAATCGCGAAGACATCAACTCCAAACTCAAAAGCAAGAACTCGAACGCATGATTATTGACCTTGAAGCATGGGAAGAACGCTCACGCGCTGCAACGGAAGATAAAGAGAAAATAAAAAAAGCTAACTAATACTTCCACCCACTAAAAATCATTGGGAAGAATTTTAATGAACACATCTTATGCCATGCTGGATCACGGTCTGGGTGAAGATCTCGACATGTTACGCGACCTGGTCTACAAGTTTTCCAAATCAGAAATAGCCCCGCGCGCCGCAGAGATAGACAAGGAAAATGAGTTTCCCGCGGACCTTTGGCGAAAAATGGGTGATCTCGGTATTCTTGGTATCACCGTTGCTGAAGAGTTTGGAGGCAGCAATATGGGGTATCTGGCCCATGTTGTCGTAATGGAAGAAATCAGCCGTGCTTCAGCTTCGGTCGGCCTATCCTACGGCGCGCACTCGAACCTCTGCGTCAATCAGATTCACACAAACGGCTCTGCGGACCAAAAGACCAAGTATTTACCGCAACTATGTTCCGGCGAACATGTCGGTGCCCTTGCCATGTCCGAGCCAGATGCAGGCTCCGATGTCGTCAGCATGAAACTTAAAGCCGAGAAAAAAGGCGACGTATATATTTTGAACGGCAACAAGATGTGGATCACCAACGGTCCTGACGCAGACACCTACGTCATTTACGCCAAGACCGACAGCGATGCCGGCTCGCGCGGTATGACCGCGTTTATTGTTGAACGAGGATTTGGCGGATTCTCACAGGCACCAAAGCTCGACAAACTTGGTATGCGAGGGTCCAACACCTGTGAACTGGTTTTCGAAGACTGCGAAGTCCCTGCAGTCAACATACTTGGCCGCGAAGGAGAAGGTGTTCGAGTGCTTATGTCCGGACTAGATTTCGAGCGAACGGTTCTTTCCGGCGGCCCGGTTGGCATCATGCAGGCTTGTATGGATATCGTCGTACCCTATGTCCATGACCGAAAACAGTTTGGTCAGGCTATCGGTGAATTCCAATTGATGCAGGGCAAGCTTGCAGACATGTACACCGTGCTGAACGCCAGCCGAGCCTATCTGTACGCGGTTGCCCGAGCCTGCGATCGTGGTCTTGAAAGCCGGAAAGACGCAGCAGCGGTCATTCTTTATACCGCAGAGCAGGCCACGCAATCGGCACTGCAGGCTATCCAGGCACTAGGCGGTAACGGCTACATTAATGACTACGGTACAGGTCGCCTGCTTCGCGATGCCAAACTTTATGAGATCGGCGCAGGCACTTCGGAGATCCGGCGCATGTTGATTGGCCGCGAAATTTTTTCAGAGGCGGATTAAGCCATGAGCGCCATCAAGACAAAAATAAATTCTCGCTCGCAAGATTTTATCGAAAACACGGAACATATGCAGAGCTTGGTAAGCGACCTCAAAGCTCTGGTGGAACGAATCAAGCAAGGTGGCGGTGAACGCTATCAGGAGCGGCATATCGCCCGAGGGAAACTGTTACCTCGCGATAGGATTGACGCACTGGTAGACCCCGGGTCACCCTTTCTGGAATTCTCACAACTCGCGGCGCACAACATGTACGGCAAAGATGACGTGCCAGCCGCCGGCATCATCACGGGCATCGGTCGAGTGAGCGGCCAAGAGTGTGTCATTGTTGTTAATGACGCGACAGTTAAAGGCGGCACCTACTACCCAGCCACAGTTAAAAAGCATCTTCGCGCACAAGACATCGCTCAGGAAAATAACTTGCCCTGCATTTACCTGGTCGATTCGGGAGGCGCCAACCTGCCGAACCAGGATGAAGTCTTTCCCGACAGACACCACTTTGGCCGGATCTTTTTCAACCAGGCCAACATGTCAGCACTGAACATCCCACAGATAGCGGTGGTGATGGGTTCCTGCACTGCCGGCGGTGCCTATGTGCCAGCCATGGCAGACGAATCGATCATCGTAAAAAATCAAGGGACGATATTTCTTGCTGGCCCTCCTCTCGTCAAGATGGCAACCGGCGAAGAAGTAACTGCCGAGGAACTAGGCGGCGCAGACGTACATTCGAGAGAATCAGGGGTCACCGATCACTACGCCAGAAACGATCATCATGCGCTTCAACTTGCCAGAAATGCTGTAGACAGGCTGAATCGGGTGAAACCTTTTTCATTGGATGTGAAAGAGAGTGTTGAACCTCTTTATCCCACCAGCGACCTCAACGGTATCGTGCCAAAGAATGTTCGCCAACCTTACGATGTTCGCGAGATCATCGCTCGCGTCTTCGACGGCTCTGAGTTCGACGAATTCAAAGCACTTTACGGCACAACTTTAGTCTGTGGTTTCGCCAGGCTGTACGGCTATCCTGTCGGCATCGTCGGCAACAACGGAGTGTTATTCAGTGAGTCTGCACAAAAAGGCGCACACTTTATTGAGCTGTGCGCACAACGAAAAATTCCGCTCATTTTTCTGCAAAACATTACCGGCTTCATGGTCGGTCAGCAGTATGAAGCGGGCGGCATTGCCAAACACGGCGCCAAAATGGTGACGGCCGTAGCTAATGCAAAGGTACCCAAACTGACTCTTATCATCGGCAACTCCTACGGTGCCGGGAACTACGGGATGTGTGGTCGGGCCTATGATCCCAACTTCCTGTTCATGTGGCCCAATGCTCGAATTTCAGTCATGGGTGGTGAACAAGCGGCTGGCGTGCTTGCCCAGGTAAGACGAACACAGATCGAAAATTCAGGTGACGAGTGGACGATCGAGGATGAACAAACTTTCAAACAACCAATCATCGATAACTTTGATACTGAAGGGCACCCCTACTATGCCAGCGCTCGACTTTGGGATGACGGTGTGATCGATCCGACGGACACAAGACGCATATTGGGGCTCGCCCTATCCGCTTCACTAAATAAGCCAATCGCTGAAACGCGTTTCGGCGTCTTTAGGATGTAGCTAGAACATGTCAACTTTTCGTACAGGAACTCACTAGATGTTTGCCAAAATTCTTATCGCAAACCGTGGCGAGATCGCCTGCCGGGTGATTCGAACCGCTAAAAAGCTCGGCATAGGAACGGTGGCGGTCTACTCAGATGCTGATTCAAACGCCCTACACGTGCAGATGGCCGATGAGGCGGTTCATATTGGTGGCTCTGCACCCGCAGACTCCTATCTGTTAATGGAAAAGGTGCTAGAAGCAGCAATACAAACAGGCAGCGAGGCGATTCACCCCGGCTACGGATTCCTATCGGAGAACGCCTTGTTCTGTCAGCTCTGTGAAACCAACAATGTCGTTTTCATCGGCCCACCGGCAGCTGCCATTAAGGCCATGGGTTCCAAATCTGCCGCAAAAATGATCATGGAAGAGGCAGGCGTACCTTTATTACCCGGATATCACGGTGCAGACCAGAACCCTATTTTGCTAAAAAAAGCAGCCGGCAAGATTGGCTACCCCGTGCTATTGAAAGCGGTGTCAGGTGGCGGCGGAAAAGGCATGCGACAAGTTTATGCCCCAACAGAGTTTGATGAGGCGCTTGCCGCGGCAAAGCGAGAAGCCCTATCAGGCTTCGGCGACAGCGACATGCTCGTAGAAAAGTATCTTGAACAGTCCCGACATGTTGAGGTTCAGATCTTCTGCGACGCACTGGGCAACGCCGTCTATCTGTTCGAGCGGGATTGCTCTGTACAACGCAGGCATCAAAAAATTATTGAAGAAGCGCCGGCACCAAAGCTACCTGACGGAGTTCGAGAACAAATGGGTGAAGCCGCACTTCGTGCGGCCAAGTCTGTCAACTACATCGGTGCAGGCACGGTCGAGTTCCTGTTGGATTCAACCGGGCACTTTTATTTTATGGAGATGAACACCAGGCTTCAGGTTGAGCATCCTGTCACAGAAATGATTACCGGTCAGGATCTGGTCGAATGGCAGTTAAAAGTAGCCTACGGCGAACCACTGCCGCTTGCGCAATCTGAACTGACTATCACCGGCCACGCCTTCGAAGCAAGAATTTACGCGGAGGACCCTAACAATAAGTTTTTACCGGCCTCCGGAAAGCTGACCTGGATGCAACAACCGAATGAATCAGCCCACATTCGGATCGACACGGGCGTTGTTCAGGATGACGAAGTTGGTGTCTTTTATGATCCGATGATCGCGAAACTGATTGTCTGGGATGAAAACCGCGGGCGTGCCTTGCAGAGGCTCGCGCAAGCACTGGAAAGCTATCGTATTATTGGCGTGACCACCAACATCGATTTTCTACACCGGCTGGCCACCCACAAAGCGTTTATTGCCGAAGAACTGAGCACCGATTTTATTACAAAAAACGAAACTTCTCTCTTTGAAAGCAGGCCATTGCCAATCGAGTCTTTGGCACCACTTGCGTGCCTTTACCTGACGTTGCGACGCCAGGAAAAACGAATACCTGCTTCTGACCGGACATCTCCATGGCATGCTGTCGACAGTTGGCGAACGAATGCTGCGGCCACCCATTTTGAGACCATTGTCGTTGGCCAAACGGAGCATGTAATCTTCGCAACAAAAAGCGCGCCGAACACTTTTGACATGTGTTTCAAGAACGTTTCCTACACTGTCAGCGGCAGTCTCGAGGGAAATAATTTGATTGCCATCGTTAACGGCCATCGACAGACGGCAGTCGTCGTTAAAGGCGTTACTACAACGTCTCTCTTTACTAATAATGGCACCTTTGAGTTCACACCCAAGGTGGTCGACCTGGGAGAAGAAGTAGAACACGATGATGGCTCAGGTTTTAAAGCACCGATGAATGGCACAGTCGTCGATATTCTTGTAACAAAAGGCGAAATAGTCAGCGCAGGGGACACGCTCGTGATCATGGAAGCCATGAAAATGGAACACGCAATCAAAGCACCGGTTGATGGATTAATCAGTGAAGTTTTCTACATTAAAGGCGATCTCGTTGAAGGCGGCGCAGACCTACTTGCCTTTGAACCTCTTCCATTGGCGCGGAGTCTGACGCCGTGACCCACTTGTGGCAACCAAACGAAGGCCGAATAGCCAACAGCCAGATGACACATTTTCAACACTATGTTGAGCAGAGGTTTAATAATACCTTCCCTACTTACGATGCACTGCACCAATGGTCTATCACCGAAACCGACGACTTCTGGGCAGCCATCTGGGACTTCTGCGACGTCAAGGCAGCGACACCCTACCACCAGGTGACGTCGAACCTGGACAAATTTCCAGGCACTGCCTGGTTCGGCGGATGCGAATTGAATTTCGCGGAAAACATGATGCGCCACAACGACGAACAGGTCGCTTTAATCGGTTTACTGGAAGATGGTCAGCGAAGCAGCTACACCTACGCAG
>MDTF01012810.1_pt1 | contig 31633 bp, 23 predicted proteins | sample 811191 | NCBI WGS metagenome assembly MDTF01 (sample SAMN05326649, study PRJNA326480) | marine metagenome | isolation source: seawater | place: Southern Ocean | collected 2011 | reverse complement strand
TGTAGCACTGAAGGAGTTAGAAAACCAAAGATTGCCGTTGTTGTCGAAGTCGACTCCAGAAACTCCCGTCCTTAGGCTTCCTCCAAAATTTCCCTCAGATACAGTGCTGTTAGAGGAGTTATACAGACCCACCATTTTGCCATCTAAGACTTCGATTAATCCTTCTTCATAAGAACCGAGCATCACGTGACTGGGATTTGTGGGGTCGATGCTCACGGCGATGTAGTCTCGAATCCCTGGGATGTCATTTTCCCCTTCTCCGTCTTCGACACTTACCCAGTCTCCATCCACAAGACCGTGTATGCCTGCCGAGTTGTAATTTCCATCCCAAGCGGCATCCACTCCTCCTGTGGCAAACCAAAGGTTAGCGTTCCAACAATCGATTTTACGCACATCGGCTTTAGGGGGTCCTTTGGGTGAGAAGATGGCGTTTTCTAGCGAGCTTTCTTGGCCATCAAACACATGTCGAATTAGCCCCCCTATCCTGCTTGCAATCCAGATGTCGCCTGACTGATCGTACGCTACATCTCGGATTTGCATCCAAGTTCCAATCGCGTTGTTCGGTGGGATGGGAATTTCATTAGAATCAAACTGTGCGATGCCGCAACATCCACCAATCAACAAGGTGTCGTTGTGCACATCTAAGCCCCACAGATCATCTCCCTCTGACGGCCAACCTTGAAACAATTCCCAGACCTCCTGATTTGTCCATTTCCACAGCCTGCTGAGAGGTCCTTCGCCCAGATGCAAAAGGGTGTGATTTCCGAAGAAAACCAGCTCGGAGACAGAAGAGCTCGCAGATTCAGGCATGTCTTCCCATCTTGTCCACGCTTCAGAGCTGGAAAGAAACGGGTGCGAGATGGGAGCTTCAAAAACTCCGGCGTCAGTACAGACGATCCACTTTTCACCATGTAAATCAACATCTAACACTTCTCGGAGGTCGGCAGACCCAGTGATATACCACGTGTCTTTTACCTCAAACTTTTCAAGGTCAATGACAACAACGCCGAAGGCGCATGCCAAATAAGCGAAATCTGCGATGACATGAATGCTTCTGATGCTTTTGTCTCCGATTAAATTGCTGTTGAGGATGTCTGGCATGTTGAAGGTTCCAGAAGAAGAGACGAGGTCTAAATTCCCGTTCGAATAGCCAATTAAGAGTATGCCACTGAATTCATATAAACCTATTGCGGTGGGGTTGGATTGGGAAAGTCCCTGCACTTGGCTGTAACGCGTAACTAAATTTGTTTCAGAGTGTACTTGAAAAACAGCGAATTCGGTGCGACCATATGCGACGTTATCACCCTGAAGGTCACTCCCGGTGATGACTTCAAGTACTTCGGAATAAGGGAAGTAGTCCTTCCAAGTACCAACAGGTCTGTTCTCTTGGGCGGAGAATCGACTTAAAAAAACAGCGCATAAAATAAAAGGTACAACAAGCTTCAAATTCATGAAATAAAGATATGGCAATAAATCCAACGTTATTGTAGAAAGATTTCGTACTTTTGCTGCGGATTTAAAGTGAGAGGAGAGAAAATTGAGGGGCAACAGCCCCATTTTTATGCTCTAAACTTTTGCTACGTTAAAAAGAACAATCGCTGTGATAAACGCAAAGAAAATACAAGCTTTAGCTGAGGAGTTCCTTGAGGGGACTTCTGGTTTTATTGTAGACGTGAAGGTTGCTAGTGGCAATGTGATTCGAATAGCTCTTGAAAACGACGAACGCACCTCCATCACGGATTGTGTTGCATTGAGCCGGCATATTGAAGGGTCTTTCGACCGTGAAGAAGAAGACTTTGCATTGGACGTAGGGTCTCCCGGATTAGACCAGCCTTTAAAAGTGTTGCGTCAATACCTAAAAATAGTTGGGAAAGAAATCGCGGTCAATCCAATTGATGGAAAGAAAATGCAGGGTGAGTTGGTGAGTGTGAAAGAGGAAGCAGGAGAGTTCGCGGGTTTGGTTTTAAAGACACGAGAAAAAAAACGTATTGAAGGTCGAAAGGCCACTGAGTGGGTGTACGAGGAGCACCAGTTACAAGCTGGAGATATAGAATGGACTAAAGTAATAATTTCTTTTAAATAAGTAGCTATGCAATTGAACTTGATAGATTCGTTTCGCGAATTCAAAGAATTCAAAAACTTCGACAAGGAGACCATGATGGCCATCCTCGAAGACGTGTTTAGAAATATGATTATAAAGAAGTATGGCTCAGACGAGAACTTCGACTTGATCATCAATCCAGAGAAGGGTGACCTAGAGATTTGGCGAAACCGTGAAATTGTTGACAATGGAGCTGTTGAGGATGAGAACGAACAAATTTCTTTGAGTGACGCCTTGAAAATTGAGGATGACTTTGAAGTGGGTGAGGATGTCTCTGAGGAAATTAAACTTGAGTCTTTCGGCCGTCGTTCTGTATTATCCCTCCGTCAAAACCTTGTCGGTAGAATTATGGAGATTGAAAAAGATACGATTTACCAGAAGTACAAGGAACGTATTGGAGAGGTGATCAACGCAGAGGTATACCAAATCTGGAAGCGTGAAATTCTACTCGTAGATGACGATGACAACGAGGTGGTCATGCCAAGGGAGCATCAGATTCCTGGAGATTTCTTCAAGAAAGGTGATTCTGTTCGTGCTGTGGTTGCGGCCGTTGAGTTGAGAAACAACACTCCAAGGATTATTTTATCGCGTACTGCCCCCGAATTTTTAGAACGTCTCTTTGAACAAGAGGTTCCTGAAATTTACGACGGACTTATCACAATTAAGAAGATTGTGAGGTCTCCAGGTGAACGTGCTAAGGTGGCAGTAGAGTCTTATGACGATAGAGTGGATCCAGTTGGAGCTTGTGTAGGAATGAAAGGTTCTCGAATTCACAGTATCGTTCGTGAATTGCGTAACGAGAACATCGATGTGATTAACTGGACTGAAAATGAAGAGCTTTTAATGGCTCGCTCACTATCTCCAGCTAAAGTTTCATCAATCACTCTGAAAGCAGATTCTGGACGTGCAGAGGTTTTCCTCAAGCCTGACCAAGTTTCTCTTGCGATTGGTAAGGGTGGAAACAACATTAAATTAGCTGGTTTATTAACAGGTTACGAAATTGACGTGTTCCGTGAGGAAGATGAATCAGAGGATGATGTAGAGTTAATGGAATTCAGCGATGAAATCGATGAATGGATTCTCAAAGAGTTCATCAAAATCGGTTGTGACACAGCTCGTTCCGTGTTAGATTTAGACGAAGAAGGTCTAATTTCCAGAACCGATTTGGAAGCAGAGACTGTCAAAGAAGTGATCAGGATATTAAAGAAGGAACTCGCATAATTCTATGAAAATCGTCATGTAATCTGCTAAGTTGTTAGCTGTTTACCTCGCGATTTACTCCCCCTATAATCTATCCTTACCTACCTTCCCCCAACGATAACAAAGCACATGGCCGACGTAAATAAACCAGTTCGATTAAGTAAAGCAGCCCGCGAATTCAATTTGGGGATAGGCACAATTGTGGATTTTCTTGAATCGAAAGGAATCTCAGTTGATGCAAAACCCAACACGAAACTTGATCCGGATGTTTACGCCATTGTGCGTGGAAATTTCCAAGGAGATAAAGACGATAAGGAAGCGGCTCAGCGCTCCTCAGGCACGAAGGTTGAACGGGAAAGCATCAGTCTTGCAAGTGCTCGCAAGCCAGCTCCGGTTGCCCCAGAGCCAGAGCCCGAGGCCATTGATTTAAGCATTTTTAGAAAGAGCGATGCTCAGCCAGAGGTGAGGCGTTCAAATGGAGAGGCGGAAAAAGAGGCCTCTATAAAAGCTGCGGCAGACAAAGCCTTGGCTGAAAAAGTTTCTTTAGAAACAGCCCAAGCTGAAAAAGCTGCTCAAGCAGCCCAAACGAAAGCCGCTGCCGATGCTGAAGCTGCAGCAAAGCAAGCAGAAGCAGAAGCAGAAGCTGCAATTGCCATTGCAGAAAAGGCAGCTCAAGACGCTGCGGAACAAAAAGAGGCGTCTGACAAGGCTGCCAAAAAAGTTGCCGCAGATAAAAATGTCATTAAGGCAACAGCTCCAGCAGCAAAAGGAATAAAAGTTGTAGGCAAGGTTGATTTTGCTGCTCAAGCAAAAGAAGCAGAAGAAAAGAAAGCCGCCGCCGCAGTTGCTCGTGCAAAAGCAAAAGTGGAAGCAGATAAAATCGTCGTAAAATCGGCCATTCCATCCTTTGTAGTACCGCCAACAAATTCAGAGAAAGTTGCTGAAACTCCAGATGATTCAGTGATGAAAACCAAGGTCCAGAAATTAACTGGCCCTAAAGTCGTTGGAAAGATTGTTCTCCCTGTCGAGAAGAAAAAGACGAAAGACGATGGCAAACGTAAACGTGTCAGAGTAAAAAAGATAGACGTTAAAAAACAAGCTAACGCTCCTGGTGCAGCCCGTGGAGCAGCAGGAGCTCGCCCAGCTAGACCTGGGACACGTGGGCCGGCAAGAGGGACGAATGCGAGGGGTCCAGCAAGAGGAGCAGGTGCTGCAAGAGGAGTTAAAAAAGAAGTCACCCAAGACGACATTAAAAAAGAGATTCGAGATACACTTGCACGTCTGTCAGGCGGTAAGAAATCGAAATCGTCTAAAATGAGACGCGCCAAGCGTAAAGACATTCGTGACCGTTCAGATGATGAGCAGGTACGCCAAGAACTTGAGGATACGATCCTTAAACTCACTGAATTTGTTACCGTTGCTGAATTGGCAACGATGATGGACAAGTCAGTGAATGATGTGATTTCAGCTTGCATGATGCTTGGCATCATGGTTTCGATTAACCAAAGACTGGACTCAGAAACAATCACGATGATTGCTGAAGACTTTGGTTTTGAGGTTGAGTTTGTAAGTTCAGATTTAGAAGATGCAATCGAAGTTGAGGCAGATAGCGAAGAGGAAATGGTATCTCGTCCACCGATTATTACAGTCATGGGCCACGTTGACCATGGTAAAACATCACTTCTTGACCACATTAGAAAAGCAAATGTGATTGCTGGAGAGGCTGGAGGTATCACTCAGCACATTGGAGCATATTCTGTTGAAGTTGACAGTGGGCAGCAAATAACGTTCTTAGATACCCCTGGACACGAAGCCTTTACTGCGATGCGTGCCCGTGGAGCTCAAGTTACCGACCTTGCGATTATTGTCATTGCATCTGACGATGCGGTTATGCCCCAAACAAAGGAAGCGATCCATCACGCGCAAGCAGCAGAAATCCCTATGATTTTTGCGCTTAACAAGATGGACAGAGAGGAGGCTAACCCAGACAAGATTAAAAATGAACTTAGTGAGATGAATATTCTTGTTGAGGAATGGGGAGGAAAATACCAATGTCAAGAAATTTCTGCCAAGCGCGGAACCAACATTGAAGAATTGTTAGAAAAAGTTCTTCTAGAAGCAGAAATGCTCGATCTGAAGGCCAATCCTGACAAGCGTGCAATAGGTACTGTTGTTGAATCAACACTTGACAAGGGTCGTGGTTATGTAACGAACCTTCTCGTAGAATCAGGTACACTTAGGGTAGGGGATCCGATACTTGCGGGTCAGTACTCCGGTAAAATTAGAGCCATGTTTGACGAGCGCGGAAATCGTGTGAATGAAGCAGGTCCTTCTGCCCCGATCTCTGTTCTTGGATTCGATGGCGCGCCCAATGCCGGTGACAACTTCAATGTATTTGAAGATGAAAAAGAAGCACGTGCGATAGCGACGAAGCGTCAACAACTTCAACGAGAGCAAGGAGTTCGAACTCAGAAGTCAGTCACACTAGAGGAGCTTGGTCGTCGTATTGCGGTGGGTGAGTTTAAGGAGTTAAACCTGATTGTGAAAGGTGACGTTGATGGTTCTATTGAAGCCTTGAGCGATTCATTAGAAAAGCTTTCTACTGAAAAAGTTCAGGTAAAAATCATCCACAAAGCTGTAGGTCAAATTACAGAATCTGATATTCTTCTTGCATCTGCATCTTCAGCTTACATTATTGGTTTCCAAGTTCGACCTTCAGCAACAGCGCGAAAGCTTGCTGAAGAAGAAGATGTTCAGATTAAACTGTACTCAGTCATTTACAAAGCCATTGAAGAAATGCGCGATGCGATGGAAGGTTTGTTGTCTGCGAAAATTGAAGAAAACATTGTCGGTAGTGCTGAGATTAGAGAGACATTTAAGATCTCTAAGCTCGGAACCATTGCTGGGTGTATCGTCAATGAAGGTAAAATTCTTCGATCTAGTAAGGTCAGAGTCCTGCGTGAAGGAATCGTTGTTTATACTGGACTTCTTGGATCTCTCAAGCGATTTAAAGACGACGCTAAAGAGGTTGCGAAAGGCTACGAATGTGGTTTAAACATTGATAAATTCAACGACATTAAAGTTGCCGATGTAATTGAAGCATACGAAGAAGTTGAAGTTAAGCAGACCTTGGACAGCTAGCTTTCGCTAGATGAATTTCTAAAGCTTTGGGAGCTCAATATCTGTTGGTATAATTAAGGCGCTGGGATATCGTTTTTTTAAGTTGGGTAATGCTGACTCTGCTTCCCATCTGTTTCGGAAATCACCCACAACTACGCTGTAGTTGGGTGCAATTGACTCAAGGTAGACATTTCTTTCTTCCAATCGCTTTCTGCATTGTGCTTTAACAGCTCTTGCAGTCTCCAGATCGCCAAAATAAATTTGGACTCTGTACCCTTTTAACACATTTCTTTTTGAAAGCGCTTTCAGCTCAATTTCAGTGACTGCATCTTCCATTCTGACCACAACGATTCCCATTGTGTTTCTGACAGGAAGGGCGGGCAATATGTTCGCCCCATATACTGAGTCACTTTGAACCTCCAAGAGATCGCTAACAATATGTATTGAATCCGGATTTTGGGAATTGTCAGCTTGAACTAGTGTTGTGTCACATTCCGTTCTAAAGATGTTCTTCCACCACGATTTGTCACTTTGTGCTGCTATTCCAGTTGCGTTAAAGCAACAGAAGTAGATGATTGCTAACAGATTTATTCGACGACACATATTTGTTGCTGTTTTTTATATCAGGGCAAAACTACCTATAATGAGTCTGTTAAAGCTACGTAAATGTGTATTCTTGTTTGGAAAGATTCTAAATAAGCATACGTTGTGACATTGCTGTGACATAGTGCATGAAAAGCGTAAAATTCATCGTAATTTTACACAAGTGTTGAGTGTCCTCGATTGATATGAAAAAGCCGATGAATAATCGTATGAAAAGACTTCAACATATAGCCCGCGCTATATGTACCATCTTAGTATTTCAAGTCTCTGGGCTTGCTGGGCAAAGTATTTTTGAGGGTGGAGATCCTGTAAATGGTCAATCTCTCTTCAACGCAAATTGTGCCGCATGTCATAAGATCACTGACGAGATGCTCGTGGGTCCCGGCCTAGCAGGGCTTCAAGATCGTTGGACATCTGGAGATGAGATGCTTGTAAAGTGGATTCAATCTCCACAAGAGGCTGCGGAGTCAGGAGACAAGTACATAAAATCCCTGGTAGACCGTTACGTATCTACCTATGGTTGGATGACTGGTCAGGCAGTATCTAAAGATGAAATCTCAGATATTCTAGCCTATGTTTCATCTCCCCCCACTGATGTAGGTGGTGCAGCTGCTTCCCTTAGTGAAGATTGTCCTACAATAGACTACGACGCAGAGCAAGAGTCAGATTCAAGCGATGCAATGTGGTTCGTTTTTCTTCTCATTCTTTTCCTTGTTGTCGCTCTAAGCGCAGCTGGCATAAGCCGATCGCTTACGGATGTTATTTCAGAAAAAAATGGAGAGCCCTATTTGCCGGATACAGGATATTTCACCAGATTGAAAGGGTGGGCCTGGAACAATCTAGTTATGGTTTCCCTCATTGGTTTTTTCTTTGTCATTTATGGTGTTGTTGTAGGTTATTCTGCCCTGATGGGTATCGGTTTGTACACGGATTACAGTCCTGATCAGCCGATTGCATTTAACCACAGCATTCACGCTTGTGAAAACGAGATCGACTGTAAATACTGTCACAGTACAGTTTACGATTCAAAGCACGCAAGTATCCCAAGTGCGAACGTTTGCATGAACTGTCACAAGGCTATTAAGAAAGGATCTCGCACAGGAACTGAAGAGATTGAAAAAATATATGCATCTATAGGTTTTGACTCCAATTCAGGAACGTATTTGGATGGAGAAGGAAACATTGGTAACGCTCTCCCTCAGGACAGCTATGATGGAGAGCCAATTAAGTGGAACAAAGTTCACAATCTTCCAGACCACGTCTACTTCAGTCACCAACAGCATGTCACAGTGGGAGGACTCCAGTGTCAAAATTGTCACGGAGACGTATCTACATATAGTGTAGGAAGAATTGCTCCAGTTGAAGAAATCAACACACTTATTGATGCTTATCCGGGAATTATTCAGCTTTCTAAGCCCACATTAACGATGGGATGGTGTCTTGAGTGCCACAACAAAGCTGAAATCGATTTGGCATCGGGGGGGTACTATGAAGAGATACATGAGCGACTTCTGAACTCAGAACGAGGAAATGAGGAGCTGCGACGTTACTTGGAAGACGAAAAAATCACCGTGCGAGAACTTGGAGGCTGGGAATGCTCTAAGTGTCACTATTAACTATTGATTCTTACGACACATGGCTAACACGAAAAAACAATACTGGTCTGCTTTGGACGAATTGGAACAAACAGATGCTTTTCATGAATTGCAAGGCAAGGAGTTTAAAGAAAAGATACCCGTAGATAAGTTTTTAGCAGATGAGAAGCTCGATAGTTCTACTACCGGCAGACGAGATTTTTTAAAGTTCATGGGGTTTTCTCTAACTGCCGCAACCTTGGCTGCGTGTGAGACCCCTGTCATAAAATCAATTCCATATATCAACAAACCGGCCGAAGTGACACCTGGAGTTGCGAATTACTACGCTTCAACATACTACGACGGTTTGGATTATAGTTCGGTGCTTGTAAAAACAAGGGAGGGACGCCCGATTTTTGTTCAAGGTAACGACTCTACTGGTTTGGGTAAAGCGAACGCTCGTGTTATTGGTTCTGTCTTGGGTGTTTATGATAGCGCGAGACTGGCAGGACCTTCAGTGTTAAGGGAAGATGCTAGCTGGAGTGCTCTTGACTCAGCGGTGAAAGATGCTCTTGCATCCAATTCGGGAAGACATGTTATCCTTTCAAAGACGATACTTAGTCCCTCTTCTCAGAAGGCAATCGATTTGTTGGGTATCGAACATGTTCAGTATGATTCTATTTCATATTCAGCATTGCGAAATGTACAATTGGATGTGTTTGGTGTAAACGCGGTTCCAGCTTACAAATTTCACAATGCAGAAGTGATTGTTAGTATAGCAGCAGACTTTTTAAGTTCATGGCTTACTTCTACAAATATTGAGTCTGAGTATGCATTGTTAAGATCTCCAGAAAGAGGCACGCAATCGAAGCATTTCCAATTTGAGTCAACAATGACGATGACAGGGACCAATGCGGATGTTCGCACAATGATTAAGCCTTCAGAAGAGGGCATGGTTGCAGCTGGTCTTCTTGCTGCAATTAGAGGTTCAAAAGTTACTAATTTAGATAAAAAAGTTGTTTCTAGAATTACTGCTGCGGCCAAATCACTCAAAGCTTCTAAAGGTAAATCCATCGTTATAGCAGGGGCGAATGACTATGCTACGCAAACGATTGTTGCGTCCATTAATCAGGAATTAGAAAACTACGGAAAGACGATTGATTTAGAAAATCCTCTTAATGCTTGCAAAGGAGATGATGTTGCAGTAGCTAAGCTTATTGCAGACATGAATTCCGGAAAGATTGCCACGTTGATAACATACGGCTGTAATCCATCTTATGATCTTCCGAACGCAGTAGAGTTCAATTCAGGTCTTGAAAGAGTCAAGACTTCTGTTTGTATGAATGGGTTTTCTGACGAAACAGCAAGCCGTTCAACATTGATTGCTCCAGACCACCATTATCTCGAAAGCTGGAATGACTTGTGTCTTAATTCAGGAAGAATTGACATCGTTCAACCTTCTATTGAGCCAATGTTTAAAACAAGAGCGGCCCAAGAATCCTTCTTGATTTGGGGTGAATCGGAAACGCCAGATTGGTATACATTTTTAAGAGAACAGTACAACTCATCTTATAGTCCAGAGTCTATGAACTCTGATGCTGATTGGAACATCGCAGTGCATGATGGAAACATGGTCACAAAGCAGACACTAGAGTCTCCTGATTACAAAAGTTTTATCGACACAACTTTGGCTGTTAAAGAGGTCTTAAATCGCAAAGGTGGTTCTATGGAACTTGCTACTTATGTCAAAGGAGCGATAGGCGTTGGTCACCATGCAGCAAACCCGATTCTTCAAGAGACACCGGACCCTGTAACAAAAGTGACCTGGGACAACTATGTAACCATGGCGAAAGCAGACATGGATGTCATGGGTTTGAATACATACATTGCCCAAGAGAATGCGGCTTCTGTAGTCAAGGTGACTTCTGGATCCCTTTCTGTCGAGCTTCCAGCGTTCATGCAACCAGGACAAAAGCCGGGTACGGTTTCAATCGCGCTTGGTTATGGCAGAGGTTCAAATGGAGAAAACATTGGAAAAGCAGCATTCCAAACAGGAACAAGAGGAGAGCATATAATTCTTGATTCAGGGTTGCCGATGCCAATTGGCGCTAACGTATTTCCTTTTACCGCGCTTGACAATTATGATATTACTGTTGAGCCTACAGGCGCAGAATACCCTCTTGCGAGCACCCAACTTCACAGCACCTACATGGGTCGTGAGTCTGTTGTAAAAGAAACTAGTTTAGAAGAATTTTTAGCTGAATCTCACAAGAACAAAGGAGATGCCTCCTGGAACAAAGCTCCTAAATTGGCTGTCCATGAAGATGTAAACAAAGATGGTGTTATTGACGCAAGAGACAAAGTTGACACAAAAGAATTCGACTTGTGGAACAGTCATCCAGTTGAGTCAGTAGGTCACAGATGGGGAATGACGATTGACCTAACTACATGTACGGGTTGTTCTTCATGTGTTACAGCATGCCACATTGAGAACAATGTAAGTGTTGTTGGAAAAGATGAGGTACTAAAGCACCGTGACATGCATTGGATTCGCATAGACCGTTACTACTCGTCTGATTACTCTCTTGAAAAAGGAGAGGACGAGGGTGTTGGTGTCATTGAGAGCTACGGGTTGATGGAAGATCCTTCTGAGAATCCTCAGACAGTGCATATGCCGATGATGTGTCAGCATTGCAACCATGCTCCATGTGAAAGTGTTTGTCCTGTTGCAGCAACCACTCACAGCAATGAGGGTTTAAACCAAATGACTTACAACCGTTGTATTGGAACACGTTATTGTGCGAACAACTGTCCATATAAAGTGAGGAGATTTAATTGGTTTAATTACAAGGGATATGCCAAGTTTGAAAATGTTAACCCTGCACATGACTCTCTGGCCAGACTTATTCTTAACCCCGACGTCACAGTTCGTGCACGTGGAGTCATGGAGAAGTGCTCATTGTGTGTTCAAAGGATACAATCAGCTAAACTTGATGCTAAAAAGAAACAAGTTAAATTAACGGATGATTTAATCTCTTGTGCTTGCTCAGATGCATGTGCTGCTGGGGCGATTTCATTTGGAGATTTGAATGATACAGATTCAAAAGTGTACAAAGAATCTAAAAACAATCGTTCTTATCATGCTCTAGAAGAAATCGGTGTAAAGCCCAATGTCTTCTACATGACTAAGGTAAGAAATTCTTGACCTAACGAATATGCAAAGAGAATCAGCAATAAGAGAACCACTTATCCTAGGTCATAAAACGTACAAGGATATTACCGACGATGTTGTAGGACCTATCATGGGGCCTGCTTCGCTTGGATGGAAAATAATGATTACAATTTCGTCAATTATTGCAATTTATGGAGTTGGGTCGATCTTATATCTTATCAGTACTGGTATTGGAGCATGGGGACTGAATAAAACCGTGGGTTGGGCTTGGGATATAACGAATTTTGTTTGGTGGGTGGGTATCGGTCACGCCGGAACACTTATTTCAGCAGTTCTCTTGTTGTTTCGGCAAAAGTGGCGAATGGCCATTAACCGTTCAGCTGAGGCGATGACCATTTTTGCAGTGATTATGGCTGCGGTGTTCCCCGGTATTCACATGGGACGTATTTGGCTCGCCTATTATGTATTTCCTCTCCCAAATCAGTTTGGCTCGCTGTGGGTGAATTTCAACAGCCCGCTTCTTTGGGATGTATTTGCCATATCAACTTATTTTTCAGTTTCACTTGTGTTCTGGTATGTAGGTTTAATACCAGACTTTGCAACGATTCGAGACCGCATGGTTAAGCCATTGCCTAAGAAAATCTATGGAATACTTAGTTTTGGATGGAGTGGTAGAGCCAAGCACTGGAACCGTTTCGAAGAGCTAAGTCTCGTTCTTGCCGGTATTGCTACTCCTCTTGTTTTCTCAGTTCATTCGATCGTATCGATGGACTTTGCGACTTCTGTTATTCCAGGTTGGCACACCACAATATTCCCACCCTACTTTGTGTCAGGAGCAGTATTCTCTGGATTTGCGATGGTGCAGACCCTCTTGCTTGTGATGCGTAAGGCCTACAAACTTGAGGACTATATCCACATCAAGCACGTCGAGTACATGAACATTGTCATTATTGTTACAGGTTCTATTGTAGGAGTTGCGTACTTGACAGAGTTGTTTATTTCTTGGTATTCAGGTGTAGAATATGAGAGCTATGCGTTCATTAACCGTTTTTCAGGGCCCTACAGTATGGCCTATTGGACCATGATGACATGTAACGTAATCAGTCCTCAATTGTTTTGGTTCAAGAAAATTCGAAGATCTTTTGTTGCTACGTTTGTTCTGTCTATTGTCGTAAACATAGGGATGTGGTTCGAGCGTTATGTGATTATCGTAACCTCTCTCCACAGGGATTATCTACCTTCTTCTTGGGGTGAGTTTATCCCAACCGCGACAGATGTAGGAGTTTTCTTAGGTACTATCGGAATATTCCTCACACTTTTTCTATCATTTACAAGGTTCTTCCCTGTGCTTGCTTTGAACGAGCTGAAGACTATTTTGAAGTCGAGCGGTGAGTCTTACAGAAACGAACAAGCAAAATAATACCATCATGAAAAAGGTATTCCATGTCATGTATGACGACGACGACAAGCTTTTAGTAGCTGCTCGTGAACTTGTAGGAAAGGGAATTCATGTTAATGAAGTCTACTCTCCATTCCCTATTCATGGAATCGATCCTGTAATAGGAATTAAGAGAACACGTCTTGCGATTACATCTTTTATGTATGCTATGACAGGGTTGACTCTTGCTGTTTCCTTCATGTGGTATACAATGATCTCCGATTGGCCTATGAATATTGGTGGAAAGCCAAGTTTCTCTCTTTTAGAGAATCTACCAGCTTTCATTCCGGTTTCTTTTGAGTTTTCAGTTCTTTGTGCTGCCCATGGTATGGTCATTACATATCTTCTTCGCAATGGAACCTTCCCAGGAATGCCTGCAACGAATCCAGATCCACGAACGACAGACAACATGTTCGTGATGGAGATTACAACAGATTCCAACAGCATGAATGCTGAGGAGTTGGAGACTGCTATTAAAAACACTGCGCTCTTTGAGCTCAGCATTAAAGAAAGCAAGTAATCATGATGTATAAGATTACACTTTACACAACCACACTCTTGGCAGCGATTGCCATGATGACGTCTTGTACGACGAATCCCAACAGTCCCGGTGTTGAGTACATGCCCGATATGTATCGTTCACCAGCTGTTGAGGCCTATGTAGATTATGGAGAGGATCCATACTACGTAACTGAAGAAGTAGCGGTAGCCCAAAGAAACACCATGAGTGCACGCAAACCTGCAGCAGGTTCGATTGCGTTCAGAGGTGATGACAAAGTATATGCTCTTCCTTATGCTTATCCGAATACACTCGAAGGGTATGAGTTGGCAGGATTGGAGTTGAAGTCACCCCTTGTAACAACTGCTAAAAACATCGAGGCAGGTGCAGCAAATTTTGAGCTCATGTGTACACATTGCCATGGATTAGAAGGGAAGGGTGATGGAGCTATTTCAAGAAACGGTCACATTATGGGTATACCTGACTTTTCGAACAAGTTGAAAGATTTGCCAGAGGGCAACATGTACCACACATTAATGTACGGTAAAGGACTAATGGGTTCACATGCATCTCAAATTTCGCCGAAGGGTCTTTGGCAGATTGTGCAATACATTCAAGTTCTTCAGAAGGGAGGGCAGATGCCTACTTTTGATTCAGAGGGTGTGGCTGTAGTAACTGAAACTGAAAATAACAACTGATCATGGAATTCAAATTTGAAGGACGTGCTAAACTAATTACTCAGGTCTTAATGGCTCTGGGTCTTGTAGCTCTTGTTGGAGGATACCTAACTGACCATTCAGACCACCACCAAAGATGGTGGGCAAACCTGCTTGTAAATGGATTTTTTTACTTTTCGTTGTCGCTGGCAGCGCTGTTCTTTTATGCGCTACAATACATTACTGAAAGTGCTTGGTCTGTAGTAATTAAGCGATTTTTTGAGGCGATGCTTGGTTTCTTGCCCTACGGTTCCGCGGTGATTGTGATTGTTCTTCTTGCCGGCCAGTTTCACCTTCATCACTTGTATCATTGGATGGATACAACCCTCTATCATGAGTTTATGACAGTTGAGGGTGGTGTTACAACCTATTTGGATGACCAGGTTGCTGGAGCTGTTAACAACCCCAACTACGATTCTATTATATCCGCAAAAGGAGCATATTTCTCAACTTGGTTCTTCTGGCTTAGAACAATTATTTATTTGTTTACCTTCCTTTTGTTCGCCAAGTTGTTCCGCAAGTGGTCTCTTCAAGAAGATGCAGAAGGTGGAACGGTGATCCATTTTAAAGTCTTCCGTCGCAGCGCACTATTTATGGTATTTTTCGCCTATTTCTCCTCAACACTTTCTTGGGATTGGTTGATGTCTATTGATCCTCATTGGTTCAGCACCCTGTATGGATGGTACTTGTTTTCAGGGATGTGGGTTAGTATGATTATTTTTGCTCATGTGACGATACTTTGGTTAAAGTCAAAGGGGTATTTCACTGAAATTACAGAGAGTCACATGCATGATTTAGGAAAGTGGATGTTTGCCATTTCCATGTTGTGGAGCTACTTGTTCTTCAGTCAATTCATGCTCATTTGGTATTCTAATATACCTGAGGAAGTTACTTATTATGTAAGTCGAATTTTCACGAACTATAAAGTTCCGTTTGTGGCCATGTTCCTGATCAATTTTGTAGTTCCTTTCTTGGTTCTTATTTCCAGAGATACAAAAAGAAATCCAGCATTCTTGTTGCCAGTTGCGTTGCTTATTTTTATAGGTCACTTTACAGATGTATACCTGCTTGTGATTCCAGGCACCATGTTCAATCACAATGTATTTGGACTCTTTGAAATCGGTTTGTTTCTTGGCTTCTTAGGGTTATTCATCAACAGAACACTAACATCACTGTCTAATGCTCCACTGATTGCAAAGAATCATCCGATGCTGCAGGAGTCAAAAGATTTGCATTACTAAAACCTATAAAGAAAACTGACGTATGAAACTTCTCATTCTCTTAGTCATCGTTGTAGGCGTTATTGCCGTAGCACAACTGGCTAAAATCTATCAACTCTCGGCACACATGCGGGGCCTTCGTGAGGAAGAAATTTCTGAAGCGGATACACGGATGAACAGCTCGCTCTGGATTGTCTTCATGTTTGTCTTTTTTGCAACAACCATTTGGCAATTTATTCGGTATGGAGATTACCTGCCACCTTCAGCATCTGCCCATGGTGAATCTGTAGACACGCTCATGAATTACAACCTTGCGCTGGTAATTTTCGTGTTTTTTGTTGTCAATACACTCTTGTTTGTTTTCCCTTACAAGTACCGTTACAACAAAAACAGAAAGGCTCATTTTTTCCCGCACGATACTAGGTTGGAGCTTATTTGGACAGTAGTTCCATCAGTGGTTTTGGCTGTGATCATCATCTTTGGTTTGAAGACCTGGGCAGAAATGACCGGTCCAGCTTCAGACGATGCAATACGAGTCGAGATCTATTCAAAGCAATTTGATTGGACAGCACGGTATGCAGGTGATGACGGACACTTTGGAGCTACAGACTTCAATTTAATCACGCCAGCAAATCCCCTCGGAATCATTACCGTGGAAGGTGTAAAAGTTGTGAATGATAAAGTTTCAGGTAAGATAGCGAAGCTTCAGGCCACTCTTGATATCGAGAAAGGATACTTGTTAGCTCAGAAATCAGACATCGAAGCAACCCTTCATGGAGGAGATAGTCACGGTCACGGAGATCACGAATCACATGAGATTTCGCCAGAGCAAAAAGCACATTTGGAAGGACGTCTCCAAAAGATCAATGATGTTCTGTCCTCAGGTGACGCTGTTGTTCTTTCAGACGCTGCCTACGAAGCAAAGGAAGATAAAATCTTCCGTTTAGATCGTCACATTCAGCGTGTGCTTGAGCTTCAACCTTTTGAGTTCAGTGATGGTCTTAATGGTTGGGAAGTAGGTAAAGATGACAGAATCGTCAAAGGAGAATTTCACTTACCCATCGGTCGTGAAATCGAATTTGTTTTCAGATCACGTGACGTGATCCACTCGGCGTTCATGCCACACTTCAGAGCACAAATGAATGCAGTTCCTGGACTGCCTACCAGATTTAAGATTACACCAACAATTACGACTGACAGTATGCGAACGATTCTAGACAATCCTGAGTTTAATTATATCCTGCTTTGCAACAAAGTTTGTGGCGCAGCTCATTTTAATATGGCGATGGGTATAGTTGTTGAATCACAGGAGAAATATGATTCATGGCTTGCTGAGCAGAACGTTTATGCAGCTGAACAGAACTGATTATGGGAAATACCAATCACAAAGAAAGCTTCGTTTCGAAGTACGTCTTCAGTCAAGATCACAAGATGATCTCAAAGCAGTTTCTGATAACTGCAGTATTTATGGGTATAGCAGGTGTTATGATGTCTGTTTTATTCCGTCTGCAGCTGGGATGGCCAGGTGAAAGCTTTGCCATTCTTGAGACATTCATGGGTAAGTGGGCTCCGAATGGAGTTCTAGATAGAAATGCTTACTTAGCCCTGACGACTATTCACGGAACAATTATGGTTTTCTTTGTTCTTACTGCTGGACTGTCTGGAACTTTTTCAAATCTCTTAATTCCACTTCAGATTGGTGCCAGAGATATGGCTTCTGGTTTTTTAAATATGCTCAGTTACTGGTTTTTTGCAGTTTCAAGTGTCATTATGCTTTTCTCACTCATGGTTGAGGGTGGCGCAGCTTCAGGAGGTTGGACGATTTATCCACCTTTAAGCATCTTGCCGCAGGCCATGCCTGGTTCTGGTATGGGGATGACTCTTTGGCTTGTTTCTATGACTTTATTTGTTGTGTCTTCTTTGCTTGGTTCATTGAACTACATCGTGACGATTATCAATTTGAGAACCAAAGGCTTAAGCATGACTCGTTTGCCACTTACGATTTGGGCATTCTTTATCACAGCTATTTTAGGTGTACTTTCATTCCCAGTTCTAGTATCTGCGATTGTGCTTCTGATGATGGACAGGATTATGGGTACTGCGTTTTACCTAAGTGACATATTTATTGGTGGCGAAGCGTTAGATGCTACTGGAGGTTCACCCATTTTATTTCAGCACTTGTTTTGGTTTTTGGGTCATCCAGAAGTATACATTGTGCTTATTCCAGCGCTTGGTATTAGTTCGGAAGTTATTGCGACAAATTCTCGCAAACCGATTTTTGGTTACAAAGCGATGGTCGGTTCTTTGATGGCGATTGGATTCCTATCATTTATAGTTTGGGCTCACCACATGTTTGTAACAGGAATGAATCCATTCTTGGGATCTGTATTTGTGTTTACAACGCTTCTGATTGCCATTCCATCCGCTGTGAAAGCATTTAACTACATCACGACTTTGTGGAGGGGGAATCTAATTTTCACACCAGCGATGTTGTTTAGCATCGGATTGGTAAGTACGTTTGTTACGGGAGGTCTTACAGGGATTATCCTTGCCGATTCGGCTCTTGACGTAACGCTTCACGACACCTACTTTGTTGTGGGACACTTTCACATTGTGATGGGCTTATCTGCCATATTTGGAATGTTTGCGGGAGTGTATCATTGGTTCTCAAAGATGTTTGGACGGATGATGAATACCAAGCTTGGATACGTTCATTTTTGGCTTACCATCGTTTGTGGTTATGGTGTATTTTTCCCAATGCATTTTGTAGGACTCGCGGGTGCTCCTCGCAGATACTATGATTCGTCAAGTTTTGATTTCTTGAGTGCAACTGCAGATTTGCAGCCCATTATTTCAGTATTTGCTATTATCGGAGCTACTTCACAGTTGATTTTCTTGTTTAACTTCTTCTACAGTATTTTTCGTGGTCAGAAGGCAGTTCAAAATCCTTGGAAATCGACAACTCTTGAATGGACTACACCTGTTGAACATATTCACGGCAACTGGCCAGGTCCACTCCCAGAAGTTCACCGTTGGGCTTATGACTATAGCAATCCAGTGCATGAAGAAGATTTTGTTCTTCAAACTACGCCACTTAAGGATGGCGAAGTGGGTCATTAGAGCTTAATTACAATTAATATTGAGAACCCTTCGGAATTGTCCGGAGGGTTTTTGCTTTTATATTACCTTGCACTCATGGAGCCCAATGAAGATTTTGACATGCGAGACAATGCCTCTCAGAGCACAGATAGTGAATTTGAGCAAGCGTTAAGACCTGCACAATTCGATGATTTTACGGGTCAGAGAGCTGCTATGGACAACCTCCAAATCTTTGTGGCTGCAGCCAAACAAAGAGGCGAAGCTCTAGATCATGTTCTTCTTCATGGTCCTCCAGGGCTTGGAAAAACAACCTTGGCATATATTGTAGCAAACGAGATGGGTGTCAACATTAGAACCACTTCAGGACCTGTTTTAGACAAGCCTGGTGATCTTGCAGGTCTGCTTACCAGCCTTGAAGAAAATGACATTTTATTTATCGATGAGATTCACAGGCTGAGTTCTATTGTAGAAGAGTATCTATACAGCGCGATGGAGGACTACCGAATCGATCTTGTAATTGATACGGGGCCTAACGCCAGGACTGTTCAGATCGACTTGAATCCGTTCACACTCATAGGTGCAACAACTCGTTCAGGGCTTTTAACTTCTCCGCTTAGAGCTCGTTTTGGAATCAATCTAAGACTTCAATATTACGATGCAAAAACACTCACCGACATTGTTGAACGATCGGCAGGTATTTTAAAAATCGAACACGAGGCTGCTGCTGCTTATGAGATTGCTTCAAGGAGCAGGGGAACTCCCAGAATTGCCAATGCTCTCCTGAGAAGGGTAAGAGATTTCGCCCAGATTAAAGGGGATGGTACAATCACCTCATCTCTTACAGAATATGCTCTCGATGCTCTTCAAGTTGACAAGAGGGGTCTTGATGAGATGGACAACAGAATTTTGACGGCTTTAATCGATAAGTTTGGAGGAGGTCCTGTTGGAATGACAACTCTTGCTACAGCTATTGGCGAAAATTCGGGAACACTTGAAGAGGTGTATGAGCCTTTTTTAATTCAGGAAGGTCTGTTGATGAGAACTCAGAGAGGCAGGCAAGCGACTAAGGCTGCTTTTGATCATTTAGGACGGACACCAAGTGCACGGTCTGGGAGCCTTTTTGAGTAGTTAGATGTCACGCGAAACCCACTTAGCACAAACCCGTGCAAGTCAACTTAAAGCGAAGGCTTTAGAATTGGGGTTTACTTCAGTGGGGGTGTCGAAGGCTGTTGAGTTGATTGAAGAAGCTCCTCGGCTAGATAAATGGCTTACAGACGGAATGCATGGGGAGATGAAATACATGGAGGGCCATTTTGAAAAACGACTCGATCCTCGAAAGCTCGTCCCAGGTACGAAAAGTGTTGTTAGCTTGCTTTTCAATTACCACAATCCAGATCTGCCTCTTGGCGGGGAAGGAGCACCCAGAATTTCACAGTATGCTTATGGGAAAGATTATCACCATGTAGTCAAATGGAAATTAAAGGAATTGCTCAAGTTTTTACGAGTAGAATGGGGTCAGGTCGATGGGCGGGTGTTCGTCGATTCGGCACCAGTGATGGAACGGGCTTGGGCTGAGAAATCAGGACTTGGGTGGATAGGTAAACATTCGCTGCTCATTTCTAAACAGCGTGGAAGCTATTTCTTTTTAGCAGAAATGATGCTCGATGTTGAGATTGCGGAAGATCAATCTGTGCTTGATCACTGTGGCGATTGTACCAGATGCATTGATGCCTGTCCTACAGGGGCAATTGTCAAGCCATATGTAGTAGACGGTTCAAAGTGCATCAGTTATTTCACCATTGAGCTTAAAGGAGCTATTCCGGAACCTGTGGCAGGAAAGCTAGACAATTGGGTCTTTGGGTGTGACATCTGTCAAGAGGTTTGTCCCTGGAATAGACATTCAGAACGTCACAATGAACCTGCGTTTTCAAACAAGCCTGAATTGCTTGCGATGACTCGGGATGATTGGTTAGATATGACAGAAGATGTGTTTAACAGTACTTTTAAAGACAGCCCCATTCAGAGAACGGGCTTTGAGGGGCTCAAGAGAAACATCGAGTTTATTTCTCGCGACCGCAGCAACAGTTTTTTATAAAACGTTAAGTAAACCTGCTCATGCAGTATGACGAGTCAACTTTAAACTCACGTTATTCGATTAATTTTCCAGCGATGTATCCAGTAGTCCATGCCGCTTGGAAATTAAACCCTCCGGTTATTCCATCGATATCTAGAACTTCACCTGCAAAATAAAGGTCTTTGCATATCCGACTTTCCATTGATGTCATCTTGATCTCTGAGAGCTTGATGCCACCGCAGGTTACAAACTCTTCTTTGAAAGTTGTTTTCCCTTTTACTTCATAGATGTCGTTGAGTAAAATATTCAACAGTTTGTTCCGATTTTTCTTAGAAAGCTCATGCCAAACAGAATCAGGATCAATCCCCACTTTTTCAAGTAAAAACAGCCACATCCTATTGGGCAACTCAAATGGGCAGGCGTTGCTTATTTTTTTCTTTCGGATAGCAAGTAGCTTCTCTTCAATTATTTCGTTTGCAACTTCGTCGCTTTTAATCGAAAGCCAGTTGATTTGAATTTTAAAATTGTAGTTGTTTTCAGCCAGGTGTCTTGCTCCCCACGCGGATAGTTTTAAAATTGCTGGCCCACTCATTCCCCAATGCGTTATTAAAACTGGTCCATGATGTGAGAGTTTTGTGCCTTGAAGATGGACCGTTGCGTTTTCGACAACCAACCCCATTAGAATCTTGATTTGATCTCCAGGCATGTTGAACGTAAAGAGGGAAGGCAGCGGAGGAGAAATGGTGTGCCCTAGTTTTTGTAGCCAATAAAAACCGCTCATTTTAGGACTTCCACCAGTCGCAACGATGATTTTGTCGAATTGTTCTGAACGGCTCTCGAACTGCAATGTATAGCCTTCTTTTTCTTTCACGATTTTTGTAACAGGTGACTGTACCGTGATTGTAATGTTTTTATTTGCGGCCTCTTTGTGAAAGCAATCAATGATTGTTTGAGAGCTGTCCGTGGCGGGGAACATTCTGCCATCTTCCTCAGCTTTAAGTTCTACTCCTCTTTGGGAAAACCACTCCACAGTGTCCTGGGCCTGGAAAACTGAAAATGATTTCTTCAGGTGTTTCCCCCCCCTTGGATATGACTTAGACAATTTGCTTGGGCTGAAGCATGCATGTGTGACATTGCAACGCCCACCACCAGATATTTTCACTTTTGAAAGCAATTTGTTGGACTTTTCAAAAATGGTTACGGATGCGTTTCTGTGGTGTTCTTTTACCGAAAAAGCAGAAAAAAACCCTGCTGCTCCACCTCCAATTATAGCGACTCTCATGTTCGAAATAGATTTACTCATTTACAAGAGTCAAGAAAAAAGCCCTCATGCAATGAGGGCTTGGTTTGAAAATGTTGAGTTAATTAAATCTCCGTAGACTTCTCCATAGCCTTTGATACACCAATCTTGTAAGTTTTGGATTTCAGATCGCTTAAGCCAACGAACACTTTTTTTAAGTTCTTTGGCGAATAAAGCTCGATCGAAGCTAACTTTAGAGAGTACGGATTTGCAAAATTCTAGCATGAATTTGAATGGATATGTTGGTTACCTAGTGATAACGTATAAGTTTCACCAATAGTGTGCAATGGGTGTTTTTCGAAATCAAAACTTATCACAAACAGAATGACAGCTATCAAGGAATATGTTCATGTGCTCCCACCAAGATGTAGTTCATTTGGTAAACATCATCGGCATTTAATTTAAGCTCTCCGGCAAAAGTCAACCTTTCATCAGTTGCATATTCTCGCGGAGAGTGCCCATCAAATTGTAAATCCACAACAGTTTCGGGTCCAGCACCACCACAGAAAAAACAATTGGCAAAGGGGTATCTGCTTAGCACATAAAAGTCTTCATCAATGTCTACTGGAATCACATAACCAGTGATGAAAAATTTTCCGCCTTCTATTTCTTTTACGCTTGGGCCAAAGATGGGTTTCCAGTAGTAGGCATCTAATTCATCTACATAGACATCCTTAAACTCAACATCCGTGAGGTCCTTCCAAGTAAGCTCTGTGTAAGTCGCATTTTTTGAAAAAGAAGAGGCTTCAGTCGATGATTCGGATGAGGCTTTTGCTGTTTGTACAGTTCGGATTTGATCTTTCATTGCAGCACCTTCATCAGATGGGTGACACATGCTGCTCCAGTCGAGAGAAGCAACCGCGACAAGAGCCATGGCTCCCACAATCCAACTTGAACGAAGAACTTTGCTGTTGCGTTTTTTGAGATTCATCATTCGTTTGAGAGAGTTTTTGAAATATCTAAGCGCAGTGTCTTAAATGCCGGAAGCGCTGCCGCAAGAAGTCCCACAAAGGTAGCGCCTATTGCTAGATAAATTTCAGATGTGAGAAGACTCAAGTTGCCCAAGTCATATTGAAACTTGTCTTCGACGGCTGATGCAAGAATAAACAGACCTATTCTGCTGACTAGCAATCCCAGAATGGTACCTCCAAGACTGAGTAGTCCACCTTCTAACAGCAGTAGTCTATATAGTGTAGCGGGAGTTCCCCCCATGGTACGCATGAGCGCCAGTTCATACCTCCGGGCTTGCATGTTGTCAAAAACGGAGATGAAGATGCTGGCAAAGCTTAACGCCATAATCAAAAGAGCGATTGCTCTGAGTGTAGCTGCCCCCAATCCGAATTGTTTGTTTAATCTGTTAACTTCTATTGCTGGAAGCGCGACTTGCATGTTCGTCTCTCTAAGAAGATTAGGGAGTGTGAGGATAGCCATGGGGTTCCGTTTCTTTAAGAGGACAGCTGTGATCTCTCTTGATGCATAAAGTTCCTCTGGTGTGAGGTTTTCATCCTCTAGGTCAGCGTGAACTCCCCATATGCTCTCTATGCTAGTTAGTAGAAGCTGATCAATGACAGAATTGCTTTTCGCTAGGATTCCAACCACAGTAAATGCCTTGTCATCGTGAACGTCTGTGCCGTCTGTAAGCCCGTGAGCGCTAAAAAAAGTGCTACCTACTTTCAATCCGCTTTTTTCCGCCACAGTAGATCCTATTGTTACTTCGAACGCTTCAGACCAAATCACACCCTCTTCAATCACGGCTTCATAGTGGTTGGGGTAAGACTCGTCAGTTCCTACGATTCTATAACTCATGTAATTGTCTCCATACGCGAGTGGAATGCCAGACTCTATGTAGGGGTTTCGCATTACTTTTTCAGCCTCAGCGAGTGAGATGTTTCCTGTTGGAGCATCAATGTGATACACATTGGCAAGGATGAGTTGAAGTGGGCTTCCCTTCGCTCCTAGAACGAGGTCTATGTCTTTAATGTTTCTCTCAAACTGTTGGGACATTTGTTTTTCCGCGAGCATCATTAGACTCACCATCCCTACTCCAAATGCCAGTAGAATGGCACTTAGCGCTGTCTGTAAAGGTTTTGCGGCTAGGTTACGCCGTGCGATGTATGAGAGTCTCATTCGGCGATTGTAAGTGGTTGAAGCTCTACGCGGTCCTTGTATCTGTTTTTCAGCCTGGCATCGTGGGTGACGATAATTAAGCTTGCTCCAACTTTTTCAGTTTCTTCTTCGAGCAATTGGATGACAGACTCGGTGCTTGTATCGTCAAGCGCAGATGTCGGCTCATCGGCAAAGAGGACAGAAGGTTTGTGGACGAGTGCTCTTGCGATAGATGCTCTTTGTTGTTCACCCACACTTAAATCTTTAGGGTAAATGTCGAACTTATGTCCTATGCCAAGTCGGTCCAATAATTCACGGGTCCGTGTTTTTAACTCTTCAGACGTCAAGTTGGACCCAGTGAGCATCGTGGGAAGTGCAATATTTTCTGCAACGGTTAAGCTTTGAACGAAGTGTGATTGTTGGAATACAATCCCAAGTTCTCGCCCCCTAAAACGATCGAGTTCTCGGTCACTTAATGTGTTGATATTTAAACCTGCTACTTGCATCGTTCCACAGTCTGGACGGATTAGACCGCATAACAAATGAAGAAGGGTTGTTTTGCCAGTTCCAGAATTCCCAAGCAAAAGCAACTTGTTGCCACTGTCACACTTGAAATCAGGAAACGTTAAAGAAGTTGTTCCAGAGTAAGAATATTTTAAATCATGCGTTGCAATCATCTAACGAAGTTACGGTTGAAGAGAGGGAGATTAATGTAGTTTTGCTGTATGAATTTTTTAAATCGTCTTTCTAAGTACCTCATCGGAGTGATGGTAGGTATAGGTATTTCTTGGGTCATGTTTTCAGAACGCGGCTGCATGGATTGGTTGCCAGCAAACAGAATAAGCAAAGAGATAGCGATGGCTGGGATTTTCGCGGATTCAAGAGCTCAATGTGTTTTAAAATGTGGTGACTTGACTGCAAGTGATCTTGCAGATTTAGCGAGATTGGGAGAAGTTAACTTTAAAAAAAGCGGGACTAGAGAAAACCCTCGCAGGTACTTTATAGAAGGAAATGGACTGGTTAAATCCGCAACATATCTGATTACAGATACTGCGAGCGTTGTCACGAATATTGTTTTAAAAGACGTGAAAAACTGCCTCTGTCCTTAGTGTTTGTCTATTCTCCTAGGATGACTAGTTTTCCAAAGTAGAATTCATCAAGTTCTAGAACCTCGATGTTTATACTGTAGACCCCAGCAGGAAAGTCGTTGGTGTAAAACGTCGTGTTGTCTCCTGTGTCGGTGGGGTATAAATCTCGCATCAGGATTCCGGCAGAATTGAACACCCTCAACCGTGAAATTTCTTCACCTTCTTTTAAGTTCACTTGAACCAACGCGTTGGGCGCCGAAGGATTGGGGGAGATGCTTATTTCTTTGCCTTGATTTTGTTCAGGAGGAAACAAGGGGTCAAACAAGAGTTTGTAGACAGCAAAACGAGTGCACAAATAAATTTCACCTCTGTTGTCTTCCCCGAATGCGGATTTTGTTTCTGTCCAAGGTTCAAAACCACCTTCCACTTCTAAAACCAGTGCTTGGCTTATCCATTCACCATTTGCATTCTCTTTTAGGGTGAAAAACTGTGTGTCTCCGAACCCACAATAATCTGACAGTACATAGCACCCATCTAAAGAGGGGATGTTTCCACCTCTGTACATAACGCCACCGATGACACTGCAAAGACCATTCTCATGAGGGAAAGCAAAAATCGGTTGCTCTATTTCATTGTCAGGGTCACAATCTTCAATGGGTTCATAGCAATCGGGTCCCTCCATCAGCCTCCATCCATAGTTAAGTCCGCCCTCACTTTCTCCCGCCTCATAATGGATTTCTTCCCAATCAACTTCTCCCACGTCCCCGATGAACATATCACCATTCTCACTGTCGAAGCAAAACCTCCAAGGATTTCTCAACCCGTAAGCCCAAATCTCCTCACGCACATTGGGCAAACCTACAAAGGGATTGCTTTGCGGTATGGTATACGGATCGAGGCCATGGGTTTCAACTCGTAAAATTTTACCCAACAAAGATTCTAAATTCTGAGCGTTACCGATGGGGCCATGGTCATCTCCGTTAGAACCTCCACCGGAAGCTCCTGTGCCCGTAGCACCACCATCTCCGGTGGAGATGTAGAGGAAGTTGTCAAGTCCATAGAGTATTTGTCCACCATTGTGTCCTTGATCAGGTTGTACCAATTCCAACACTTCAGACCAAACCAATGTGTTCACAGTGCTGTGATTTTCAGTGGTCGCGAAGCACAGAATTCGTTCGTCGATGATCTCTCCAGTGCCGTCAGGACGGTAACCGTTGTACATCACATACACAAGGCCATTTTCATCAAAACCAGGATCTAAGGTCATGCCGTTAAGCCCCTGTTCGGGATTCTCGCCGAAATCCAAGATATTCATGCCATTAACTCCCAGATCTAAGAATGGCGTTGTGCGCAATCCAGAAATAGGTTCCCAGTAATGTACAACACCATCGTGGCCTACAATTAAGAGGTCATTGTTGGCTAAGTCATGCGATGCTGATAAAGTCTGAATGGGCTGCTCAACTTCGGCAATTCGCACGGCATTGATTGCTTCTGGAGCAGATTGAGCAGATAGACTTGAACTGTTAAAAGTCAAGAATAACAGAAATAAACAGGCGAATGTTTGCGCTAAAATAGTAACTTGCTCCAATATTTTTCTCACTCCACAAAGGTATGTCCATGCGCTTGATATTTTTATTTCTTTTCGTTCAATTGTTGTTTTCACAAAACATGTACGCTCAAACTCTTTCGGGACATGTTCAGGATGCAGTCAGTGGAGAGCAGCTTCTAGGAGCTACTGTTTGGTGTGAAGACGCGACCCAGGGAGTCGCTGCGAATATCTATGGATTCTATTCTCTGACCTTGCCAAAGGGCACACACAGTATTGTTGTCACGTATATCGGATATGCGCCTCAGCGATTTGAAATCGACCTCAGCACGAACGTGAAGATGGATTTCAACCTGGTTGCAGGAACGAAATTGAACGAAGCAGTTGTATCATCGGAATCCTTGAATAAAATTGAGGAACAGGTTCAAATGTCGAAAATGGAAATCCCAATGGACCAAGTCAAACGACTTCCGGCCATCGGAGGGGAGGTCGATCTTTTGAAGGTTCTTCAACTTTTGCCAGGAGTCCAATCAGGTGGAGAGGGAACGAGTGGGCTGTATGTTCGCGGTGGTTCGCCAGACCAAAACCTCATGCTTTTAGATGGAGTGCCTCTTTACAGCGTCAACCACCTGTTCGGATTTTTCTCAGTTTTTAATGCCGATGCGGTTAAGAACATGAGTATCACAAAAGGTGGTTTTCCCGCTCGGTTCGGCGGCAGGCTCAGCTCGATTCTTGAGATTCATATGAAGGACGGGCACATGAAAGAATATCACGCCGATGCCACAGTGTCCATTATTTCTTCTAAACTAACCGTTGAAGGCCCAATTGTTAAGGACAAAGCATCGTTTATGCTTAGCGCCCGCAGAACATACCTAGATCTGATCATTAATCCGATTCTTGCCCTATCAAATAGTGGAAACCCCGATGTTACGACTGATCCGAGATATTATTTTTACGACTTGAACGGAAAGCTCAACTGGCGAATAGGTTCAAAAGACCGCCTGTATTTAAGCGCTTTCAAAGGCGAAGATGATTTTGGAATTGCTTCAGCTGAAAACTATGGTACAGCAAGTTCAACTTTAAATTTTGGATTGGACTGGAAAAATGCAATCCAAGCTTTAAGGTGGAATCACGAATGGGGCCCCAGACTTTTTTCCAATGCAACTCTAACACGTTCGCTTTATAATTTTAACACGGGGATTGATATTTCGGAGATTTCAGAAGATTCAGATTCTTTAAGTATGGCTGCACTTTACAGCTCTGGTATTGAAGATTTTTCTGGTCGAATAGATTTCGATTTCGCTCCCAACGCACGCCACTATATTAAATTTGGGGCCAATTGGACGAATCACACTTTCAGTCCTGGAGCAACATCTCTGGTACTTGATTTTGGAGATGTCTCTGCCTTAGACACTTTGTTGGGGCCACCAGACATAAAATCTGATGAGGCTTTTTTATATCTTGAGGATGAGTTTGAGTTGGGCGATCGCTTGAAGCTCAACATGGGAGTTCACAGTTCTATTCTAATGGTTCAAGACACTACTTATCGCTCAATTCAACCGAGAGCAGCGCTCAACTTTCGTATGCCAGGAGGGTATGCGTTGAAGGCTTCTTTTGCGCGCATGTCTCAGTATGTAAATTTATTGACAAATGAAGGACTGGGGCTTCCAACAGATCTATGGGTTCCTTCGACAGCTCGGATCAGACCACAACAAAGCTGGCAAGTCGCAATGGGTGTGGCAAAAACCTTTGGCAATGTTGAGGTGTCTCTTGAGGGGTACTACAAGGGCATGGAAGATTTGCTGAGTTACAAAGAGGGTGCTAGTTTCCAGTTCAGCCTTGATACAGATTGGGAAGACCAAGTAACGCAAGGTATTGGTAACGCATATGGTACAGAGCTTTTGATTCAAAAAAAGAGTGGCCGTACAACGGGATGGATTGGTTATACGCTATCCTGGTCTAACCGACAATTCGATGACATTAACAGTGGCAACTGGTATCCATATACTTATGATAGACGTCATGATGTGAGCTTCGTGGTGACCCATGATTTCACGGACAAGTGGACTGGATCTGCCGTTTGGTTGTATGGAACAGGTAGGGCTCTTACGTTGAGCGAATCCTCATTTTCAGCCTACATACCAGATGGAACAGGTGAAGGTATTTACTCTTTTTCCGCTGAGGTCCCCTCTGAGAAAAATGCTTTCCGCATGAGTCCTTATCACAGGCTAGATCTTTCATTAACCCGAACGAAAGTTTATGAGAACAGCACAAGGCATCTCATTTTTAGTGTTTACAACGCGTACAACAATCTCAACCCCTTCTTTGCACAAACTGACCAAGACGACGACGGCAACCCCGTGATCAGAGAGTACGGAATTTTCCCCATTATCCCATCTGTAGCTTGGCGTTTCTCGTTTTAATCTTCAGCTAATCAACACGTAAAATGAAAAATAATTTCACTCTTTTAATTGCCTTATTTGCTGCAATTAGTTTTGTCAGTTGTGAGCGATTCGCTGAAGGGGTTGTTCACGAAATAGCATTTCCAGAACACTCGCCTCGCCTTGCTGTAACTGTCATATCTGGAGATAGAGACACTCACTTGTTGGCGCAAGTGACCAGCTCTGCTTCTGTTTTAGATTCAGCCGGCCCTCAACCAGTTTCTGGCGCCGTGATTTCTCTCAGACTTGGTGAAGATGCTGTTTTATTCACTCTTGGTGAGGAAGACTTTACAGATGTCGCATACAAACTCAACCTAGAGGATGTATTTGGGCATTATGAAGGAACAATGACGTTGAGCGTTGATGCACCAGGTTTCGATCCAGTGACAGCGACGAACGTGATGCCACCCATTCCGGAAGTATCATTAACATATGAATACCAAGGAGACACTACGAATTCTCCTTGGAATGGAGAAGAGGTAATACAAGACATTTATACTCTTGATTTGGTAAATCACCCTGATTTAGACGATTCTTATCTCGTTTACGTGGATGCGCTCTACATTGATCCTACAACATTGGATACTTTGGGATGGGAGAGAGTGCAACTTCGCAGTCAAGCGGATCAAAGAGTCACAGAAGAATCTACAACGGGAGGAATGATGGTCTCAGATGTAAATGCAGCAGCATGGTCAGATGGTCTGTCAGAGATTACTCTGTTTTCTAAATCACATGATGTTGATCAGAAGTGGGCACCGGTGGCTCTTAGGATGCGCGTCGTAGCACTTAGTCCAGAGCTTGCTAAATTTTATGTGAGTACGGGTGATTATTTGTCTGGAGGTTTCGACCTCTTTGCAGAACCTTCGCTTATTTATTCCAATATCAGTAGTGGATTTGGTTGCTTTGGGCTCTCAAGCCAGACGGTTGTTGAAATAGATTAACATGTTTTTTTCTTTCATTTAGAATCAATCTAAAGGTCTGTTGGGTTTGATATCGGCTTCGTTTCGACTAGATTTGTAAGACTTAGGCTACCTATTAGTAAATAAATAACAAAATACCAATACAACATGAAGCACATTTACATGCTTTTCGCAGTTCTAACTATTTCTTCAACTGCTCTTGCGCAATTGCCTTCGGGAAGTATTGCACCAGATTTTACTGCAACTGATATTACGGGTGTCGAGTACAATCTTTATGACCTTCTTGATGAAGGAAATACTGTCATCTTAGATTTCTACGCTACGTGGTGTGGGCCTTGCTGGAGTTATAAACAAACGGGCATTTTTGAAAACCTGTGGGGCACTTTCGGTCCTGAAGGAACTGGGGATTTGTATATATTTACTTTAGAATCAGATGACACGACCACGGAAGCTGATTTATATGGAACTGGACCATCAACTACAGGAAACTGGGTTGAAGGAACTCCTTTTCCAATGTTCGACAACATGAGCAACATCTTCGACGCTTACGGAAACACTTACTATCCTACTATATACACTGTTTGTCCTAATGGAACTCCTAACGATACGACAGGTGAGATGGAATACACATTAGTTGAGTCAGGTCAAGCCTCTTTTGATGGCCACGTTACAGCAGCATTCGTTGATTGTTCAAACCCAATTACAGGAGCAGCTCCACTCATGTCATACAACGGTGAGACTTCTTCTTGTGGCGCAGGTTCTTGGACGGCTTCTACATCTGTCTCAAACCTTGGTTCTGATGATACTGTTTCTATGACATTTGAAATTGAATTGAATGGTGTAGCTCAGGCTGACGTTACTTGGGAGGGTGTTCTTTCAAATGGAGGAGATGAAACGGTAGACCTTGGTTCGTACAACGAAATCGGAGAATTTGACTATACATTGGTTTCTGTAAACGGTGCAGGATGGAGCTCAGAAGAAGCTGTTAGCATTGTGGGATCAACGGAAGCAACTTCATACATTCAGGTCCGCATCACTACTGACAATTGGCCTGAGGAGACTGGTTGGTCAATTGAGTCTGCTTCTGGAATGTACGTCGATGGTATTGCAGAAGGATCTTTAGAAAATCAACCCTACACTGAATTGACTTGGGATGTTGCTCTAGACTTAAATGAGTGTTACGTTTTCACAATGACAGATGCCTACGGAGACGGGCTTTATGCTTCTCAATGGAATGATCCTAACGGAAATCCGTATATCGACGGTGTTGCTTCAATCGTTTCTATGGACGGATTTGAAGAAGTAGGAATCATACTAGATTATGATGGTGCTTCAGGACTCGAGTTTGAAGAATTTGTAGCTGGTATGGAGGTGACATCTGCTAGTGGAATTTCTGAAAACGATCTCACTTCAAGT
>MDTF01008551.1_pt1 | contig 31673 bp, 32 predicted proteins | sample 811191 | NCBI WGS metagenome assembly MDTF01 (sample SAMN05326649, study PRJNA326480) | marine metagenome | isolation source: seawater | place: Southern Ocean | collected 2011 | reverse complement strand
TAAGACCTGGTAGCTCAGTTGGTAGAGCATCTCCCTTTTAAGGAGAGGGTCCTGGGTTCGAGCCCCAGCCCGGTCACAAAAAAAGTTAAGCTATAAAGCTTAACTTTTTTGTTTTAGTTCTTTAAAAGCGCGTATGGCGGAATTGGTAGACGTGCAAGCTTGAGGGGTTTGTGTTCGCAAGAACGTGCTGGTTCGACTCCAGTTACGCGCACTTTTTTAGAATTAAAATAACTTCTTCACAAAATATTAACCTTTCTGTAGCGTTTTATACTTAGTTTTACATTTATGCAAAAGAACCTATTTATTTTGTGCTTATTTTTAAGTTTAAGCGCATTTTCTCAAAAAGATACTATAAGGTCTAAAACCTTAAAAGGGCAGATTATACATGCTTTAGATAAGCGTCCTTTAAGTGCGGCACATGTTTTAAACTTAAATACTGTGCAAGGTACAATTACTAACGAAAAAGGTTTTTTTGAGCTTCCAACAAGAACAAATGATACTATTTTAGTTTCTTATTTAGGTTTTTCTTCTATTAAATTAAAAATCACTAACGATTTATTAAAAGGAAATGAGCTAGAAATTGCACTTTATGAAAAGCCTGAAGAAATTAAAGAAATTATTATAAGGTCTACTAAATTAATTGGTGTTTTAGAAGTTGATATTAAACAAGTACCAAAAGATAGATTTACTAGAATTCATATTAATGGATTGCCACAAACATACGAAGTAGGGAAACCAAAGGGTAAGAATTTCGCCTCTCCTATTGCGGCTTTATTTCAACCTGTAGATTTCTTATACAATCTTTTTGGGAAGAAGCCTCAACAGCTAAAAAAGCTTCAGAAACTAAAAAAAGAAGATGATTTGCGTAAAATGTTAGCAGGTAAGTTTGATAGAGAAGTTATGATGGAATATCTAGATATGGATAGGCAAGAATTGACAGATCTACTTACTGACTGCAGTTACTCTGATTACTTTATTAAAAAAGCATCAGATTTACAGATGATTGAAGCAATATTAGATTGTTATGAGACCTACAAGGCTCTCAAAAAAGGTAAAATAGAACGCGATAAAATTCCTGTAAAAAATTAATTCTTTTAAAACTGAAAAGAGCCAAAAGCAATGTGCTTTTAGCTCCAATCAACTATTACTAACTAACTAACTAACTAACTAAAATACAGTTGTTATGTATTTGTAGTTATAATTTCTTCTTGAATTCCAAGTTGCTCTTTTTGATTGGAAGATAGTTCCAGAATTGTTAACCTTTTTATCTATGTTATTTGTTTCTTTTAATTTCATCATTATGAATTTTAATTTCACTTATAAGACGGATACATCATTAAAAAGTTACACGTTTTTCTTTAGTTTAACAGAACTTTAAGACTACTAAAATTATTATTTCTAATTATAAAAAAGTAATAACTATTAAACGCTATTTTTATAAAATTAAAAACAATATTGAATTCAATGCATATATTAAATAAAGAAATTATTTTACCAAACGGTTCAAAGATTATAAATAGAATTGCAAAATCTGCAATGAGTGAAAATTTATCTAATAAGAATAATCAACCAACATCGATACTTATAAATCTATACAAAAAATGGGCACTAAGTGGTTCTGGCTTATTAATTACTGGAAATATAATGATCGACTCTTCAGCTATCGGTGAACCTCGTAATGTAATCGTTGAAAATAGAGACAATTTTAAGTTATTAAAAGAATGGGCTGATACTGTTAAAAATACAGAAACACATCTTTGGGCACAAATAAATCATCCAGGAAGACAGGCAATGGAACAAATTAACACTGTTTTAAAAGCTCCTTCTGCTGTTCCCTTAAAATATGGTGGACGAAAAAAGACATCTCCTAAAATACCTCTAGAATTAAAAGAAAATGAAATAGTAGATATTATCGAATCTTTTGCTAAAACCTCACTAATATTAAAAGAAGCTGGCTTTACAGGCATTCAAATACATGGCGCTCATGGATATTTAGTAAGTCAGTTTTTATCTCCAGATTCAAATATTAGAAAAGATAAATGGGGGGGAAGTTTAGAAAACAGAGCTAGATTTGTTGTCGAAATTTACAGAGAAATAAGAAAAAAAGTAGGTTCAAAATTTCCTATAGGAATAAAATTAAACTCAACTGACTTTCAGAAAGGGGGTTTCTCGGAAGAAGAATCTATGGAAGTGGTTAAAATTCTATCAAAAGAAGGAATGGATCTTATTGAAATTTCTGGAGGAACTTATGAAGTTCCTGCTATGATGGGTAAGAAAATGAAAAGTACTAAAAAGAGAGAAGCATATTTTTTAGATTATATTAAAAAAGCTAGAAAAATTACAGCAACTCCTTTATTATTAACTGGTGGATTTAGAACAAGTGCAGGCATGGAAGCAGCAATTGCTTCAAATGATTTAGATATTGTTGGAATTGCTAGACCTTTTGCGGTTTTTCCTAACTTAGTAAATGACTTAATTTCGAAAAAGCAATTAAATTTTGCTACAAACATTAAAAAAACAGGGGTTAAAGGAATAGATGGAAGCATGAACATTATTTGGTATGAAGCTCAATTAAAACGTTTAGGATTAGGAAAAGACCCAAATCTTAAATTAAATCCTTGGTTTGTATTCTTTAAATATGCATTATTAATTATAAAACACAAAATTAGAAAAAAGTAACATTCTTCTAGCAACAAAAGAAGTTATAAATAAAAAAAATCCAGCTTATAGCTGGATTTTTAATTTATAAAAAGTTAAAACTCTTTATTGATTTCCTAATATAATTGGCAATCCTGACTTACCAGAACCTATTACAATTACCTTGCTGTTAGAAGATTGAGATAATTGAATTGTTGCTTCAATACCTTTATCCTGTAAAATTTTATCTGTTAAGGAAGCACTTAAAATTCTATTCGCATCTGCTTTACCTTGCGCTTCAATAATTTGTTTCTCAGCCTCTTTTTTTGCTGTAACTAATCTAAATTCGTATTCTAAAGATTCTTGTTCTTGTTTTAATTTACGTTCAATTGCTGTTTTAATTGTTGACGGTAAAGTAACATCTCTAACTAAAATTTCATTTAATTGAATAAACTGTTTGTCTAGTATTTTCTTAGTTTCAAGAAAAATTTCTGTCTGAATCACATCTCTTTTACTAGAATACAGTTGCTCTGGTGTGTAACGCCCAACAACACTCCTTGCTGCAGATCTAATTGTTGGCTGTATAACTCTAGAAATATAGTTTTCTCCTTTTTCTTGATGTAAAGAACCTATATTTTCTGATTGAGGCTGAAACCAAGCAGAAGCTTCTAATTGAATCTCTAAACCGTTAGAAGATAATACTTGCATTTTTTCATAAATCTCTTGCTGTCTTACTTCATAAATAAAAACTTTATTCCAAGGTGCTACAATTTGAAAACCCTCTCCTAATGGTGGTTCATCAGTTACAACACCACCTCCAAAAGTTTTATATAAAACTCCTGCTTGACCCGAATTTATTGTTACTGTAGATTTTGAAAATAAAATAATTCCAATAACTGCTATTACTATTAAGAAAATTCCTCCTTTTGGAAAGTTCAATTGCATTTGATTATCTGCCATTTTGTTTATTTTTAAATTTAATCAAATCTACGATATAAGTTCTTTAAACACAATCTATATAGCTACAATCTTCCGAAATTTCTATTTATAAAGTAATAGGTTCAAAATGAAAATCATCATGTAAAACTTGCTTAATTTCCTTTTTAATGAGATTTACTTTTAACAAAAAAATAATTTTATTCAATATTAATAAATATACCCTTAGTATATTGTCAATCGACATCAAATAAACAAGAATTATATAAGTTTTTAAGTTGATGAATATTATCTTAAATTCAATGAAAGTAAAATAAATATTATTATAAAAATTTTTGTTAAATAAACCAACAAAGGCCCAGAAGGTAAAAAAACAGAAAAAAAGCAAGCAAAAGATTCAAGAAAAAATAAAATTAAACTTTTCCATGGTATTTTCTAACAAACCACTCAACTGTAAGTAAAGTAATTACAAAGAATAAAACCCATTTCCAATCAATTAAATTTTGTTGTTTAACAGATGATTTTTGTACCGTATAAAAAGATTTATTATCTAAAAGCTCATTCGTTAAATCATCAATTTGATTTTTATAGAATAGCTTCCCTCCTGTCTTAGTTGCCAATTGTTGCAACTTATTTAGATTGGCACTTGTAAACTGCTCTTCAATTTGATACTCCGTAATTTTAAAACGTCCAGATTTATTAATTTTCTGATCTAAAACCTCAACATCGTAGGAATAATCTCCAGAAGGTAAATTTTCTATTGCAACTTGATACGAATTATTAATTAATGAAAAAGGAATTTTGATAACTTCATTTGTTTCTTTACTTCTTATAGACAACTCCAAGGCTACCCGTGCATCAAACTGATAATTTTTATCTGTATAAAATGCTGATATATTTATAGTTGAATTTGCTGGATAGCTATTTTCAACGTTCATCACTAAACGAGCTCTCTTTTTGTTAGATGCTAGAAATTGCACTAAACTCCCTGTAAACCTGTCAAATTCTTCAAAAGAATTGGTCGTTAGAAAACTTGAAGCTCTCCATTTCCAAATTCCTTCTCCAAACAAAACTGCAGATTTTTGATTATCAACATCAAAATTCACCAATAAAGGTTGTGTTGTTTGAATTCCATTAATATTTTGGTATAATAAAATTTGATGTTCTTTAGAAATTAAAATCTCTCCAAACTTATCTTTTAACGGCGGAAAATTATTAAATCCAATGTCTTCTTGTAAAAAAGTTAAAAATGAATCATTATAAATTGCTCCATATTTTTCTGTTTGATTGATGGCGTTTTTGGTAAATCCTAATTTTTGTTTATTGATAAAATTCCAATCAGAATTGGAACCAGAAATTAATAAATAGTTACTTTTACTCTCCTTCAGTTGAGAAATTATTGAATTAAACTTATCATTTACTTGGTAAATTATAATTAATTGATAATCAGTTATTTGATTTAAAAATTTATCAATTAAAAACACATCTACAGAGCGTTGTTTATTACTTTCTATCGATTTTTTTAAAGCACCTAAATCTGGGTGCAAAACTGAACTTAAAATTAATACTTTTGTTTGCTCATCTATAACTTCTACAGAGAAATTTTTAGTATTATTTTTAGTGTTTTTTTCGTTATTTATTTTTCTTATAGAAGCTGTATAATAATGTAATCCTTCTTTAGTAGACGTTAAATTAGCAGTAATGGTTGTTGATTTTTTATCCGAAGAAAAAGTTACATTTTCTCTAAAAATGGTTTTTCCTTGACTAAAAATTGAAAATTGAGTTTTTACAGTTTCATTGCCTTCGTAATTTAAAAGAACCTCTACAGGAAATTTATTTTGAATATAACTGTACTTATTTACATTTAACTGTGTAATTTTTAGGTCAACATATTTTGTAGTATCTCCTACTATAATCGGATAAATGGGATGCTTAGAATTTAAAAACTCATATGCAGCTCCAATTGTTTGATTGCCGTCAGTAATTAAAATGATAGGTGCAATTTTTTCTTTATGTAATTCAGTAATACCTTTAATTGCTGTTGCAATATTGGTTTCGTTTTCTAAAAATGAAAGGCTATCTAAAACTTGTAAATTCTTCCCAAATGTAAATTCATTAACGGAAAATTTATCTCTTAAAGCATTGTTATTCTTTACATTATAAACAATATCACTTACATTTTTCGCTTCTTTAAAGAAAGAAATTGATTTAGAGTTATCAACCAAGATAGATACAATTGGTTTTTCATTTTCAATGACTACTTTTTCTATTACTGGATTTATCAACAATAGAATTAATAAAAACAAACTCAAAGTTTTTAAAACAAAGAGTATAATTGTAACTTTTAGTTTATTTTTTACTTTGTAATAATATTGAAAAAATGCTACTGAAAGACTCAGTACCAAAGCGAATAGTATATAAAAAAAAGTAACTGTCTGCAATTATTATTATTTATTTGGAAAGATATAAAGAACTATCTAGAAACAAAAAACCTACAACGTTAAATTGTAACAGGTTCTGTCTTTTTTTTCTTACAAATAATTCTGTTCCCAAGATAAATTTATTATTTTCACAAAAAATAAGCCAAAATCTATGAATAAAAATTTAAAATTTATTATTGTTTTATCTTTACTCTCTTTCTCATCTATGTATTCTCAAAACAGTCATTTTGATGTTAAAGAAAGTATTAAATACATGGATCAATTTAAGACTACTACCATTTTAAGTAGTCATTCTAATTCAGATGAATTAAATGTTATTGCACGAAAAAGCAAAAATAATCTTGTATTTGAAACTTTTGATAAACAAGCAAAAGGTAAAAAAATTAAGATAATTCAACTTTCTAAAAAAGAATCTTTTGTTGGAGATATTTTCCATAATAATAAATTACAAATTTTTATGGTTGAGACACTCTCTAAAACAAAACGCATATTAAATTGTTATACTTATAATATTGAAGATAACACATCTACAAAAATTATTTTACTCGAAAAAAATGTAAAAAAGAAAACAGCTTTATTTTCTGGACAAAATAAAAGGCAAACCAATTTTTCTATATCACCTAATAAAAAATATATTGCAATTGCTACTGATAATATCAAAAAAAATTCTAACTCTTATGATATTCATGTTTATGATGCAGAAAAATTAACTCTTATTTACACAAAAAACTACTTTAATAATTTAGATAAATATTACATATCCTCTGATATGTTAGTCAGTAATAACGCTATTATTTATAGTATTGGTAAAGAATATAAAAATGGCAAAAGAGAAAGAAAAAAATCTAAACCTAATTATTCTTATGTTTTAAACAAGATTAGTAAAGATGATATTAAAACTAGTATTATTAAATTAAATGAAGATGAATATATAAAAAGTTTAACGATGTCTTTTTATAATGATCAAATAAGATTAATAGGTTACTATTCTAGAGATAAAGTTTTTGGAATTAAAGGTGTTAGTATCTTTAATTTTGATAAAAAAAACCTTTCTGTTACAAGTAAAAAGAAACAAAAACTACCTGTAAAAGTTTTTGAAGATTTATATGGCTATAGAAATGCGAAGAATAAAAAAGATTCTGAATTAACTAGTTTTTATTTAGACCATACACTAGAAGATAAAGATGGTAATGTGTATTTAATTGCTGAGGAGTTTTATACGACACAAACATACGTGTCTTATGGAGTTAATGGAGGGGGTGGTTTTGTTACTACTTATCATTATGATGATTTATTAATTACTAAATTAAATAAAAATGGAAATTTAGTTTGGGGACGTAGTATTTATAAACGCTCAAACGAAGCTTCATACAATGTATTTTTGCACAACGATCAATTACATGTATTATTAAATTCTGGTAAAAATCTTTTAAAGAAAAATGATGGAAGATTGAAAGTATCTAAAGGATGGTTTGAGTCTAGTTCGTTGTATTTATTTTTATATGATAATGATGGAAATGTAACACATCAAAAAATACAAGATAATAAAGGCAAAACATTTTACATTCCTTACAGAGGTTCTTATTCAAAAGGAAAATTTGTAATGTATAATCATTCCAAAAAAAGAAAGCAAATTATGATGCTTACCTGTATAGAGTAAAATTAAAAAGCTTCAATGGTTTAAATATATTGAAGCTTTTTATTATTATATCTTTCTACGTTAACATTCCACCATCAACAGACAAAGTTTGCCCAGTAATATAAGAACTCATGTTAGAAGCTAAAAATACGCAAGCATTTGCGATATCTTCGGGCTTTCCTCCTCTTTTTAACGGAATAGAATCTCTCCAACTTTGTACAGTTGCTTCATCTAATTTTGCTGTCATTTCTGTTTCGATAAATCCTGGTGCAATTACATTACTTCTAACATTTCTTGAACCTAACTCTAGAGCTACAGATTTAGAAAAACCAACAATACCCGCTTTTGAAGCTGCATAGTTTGTTTGACCTGCATTTCCTTTTAAACCAACTACAGAACTCATATTTATAATAGAACCCGATCTTTGCTTCATCATGGGTCTAATTACCGCTTTTGTCAAGTTGAAAACAGATTTTAAGTTTACTTCGATTACTTTATCAAAATCTTCTTCAGACATGCGCATTAATAAATTATCTTTTGTAATTCCTGCATTATTTACTAAAATATCTATTGAACCAAATTCTTTTTGAACTTCTTTTGCCAATTCTTGTGCTGCGTCAAAATTTGCTGCATTCGATTGATATCCTTTTGCAGAAACTCCATAAGATTTTAATTCTTCTTCTAAAGCATTTGCCGCTTCTACAGAAGAACTATAAGTGAAAGCAACATTTGCTCCTTGTTTTGCAAATTCAACTGCAATTCCACGTCCAATTCCTCTAGTTGCACCAGTAATAATTGCTGATTTATTTTCTAGTAATTTCATATTGTTTTTTTGGTTGTATTCGTCAAGTTCAAACTGACAGTTATCAAATATAAAAAAGAAATTCCCGTTTTCACGGGAATTTATATATCATTCTCTTTATAGAGTTCGTTTTATTTTAAAACACTTGCTACCATTTCTCCAATTTTAGCTGGAGAACTAACAACATATATTCCATTTTCTGCTAAGATCTTCATTTTAGCTTGTGCAGTATCATCAGCACCACCTACAATTGCTCCTGCATGTCCCATTGTTCTTCCTGCAGGCGCAGTTTGTCCAGCAATAAAACCAACAACTGGTTTTCTATTACCATCTGCTTTAATCCATTGTGCAGCTTCTGCTTCTAGGTTTCCACCTATTTCACCAATCATTACAATTGCCTCAGTTTCATCATCATTCATTAATAATTCAACAGCTTCTTTTGTTGTTGTACCGATAATTGGATCTCCTCCAATACCAATTGCTGTAGATATTCCAAATCCTTGTTTTACAACTTGATCTGCAGCTTCATAAGTTAAAGTACCCGATTTAGAAACAATACCGACTCTACCTTTTTTAAATATAAAACCTGGCATAATACCAACTTTAGCTTCATCTGGAGTAATTACTCCAGGGCAATTTGGACCAACTAATCTAGTGTCTTTATTTGCTATATATGCTTTTACTTTTACCATGTCGGCAGTAGGAATTCCTTCAGTAATACAAATAATTACTTTAATCCCTGCATCTGCAGATTCCATAATTGCATCCGCAGCAAAAGCTGGTGGTACAAAAATAATTGAAGTGTCTGCAGCTACTTTCTCAACAGCTTCTGCAACTGTACTAAAAACTGGTTTATCTAAGTGTTTTTGACCTCCTTTACCTGGTGTTACACCACCTACAACATTAGTTCCGTAGTCAATCATTTGACCAGCGTGAAAAGTACCTTCACTACCTGTAAAACCTTGTACAATAATTTTTGAATTTTTATTTACTAAAACACTCATGGTTTGTTATTTTAATTTGTCGTGCAAAAATAGTTTATTGATTGTTTCTAAGAAAGAATTTTAGGAATTCTTTCTATCTTTTAAAAAACGTTTTATTTCTGCCATTTCTTTTAATTTTTCTCTTGATTCTGAAACCGGAGTTCCAAAATAACTTTTTCCTCCTACTACTGACTTAGTAACACCCGTTTGGCCTAAAATTATAGCTCCTTTGCCAATTGTAATTCCACTATTTGTTCCAACTTGTCCCCAAATTGTAACTTCATCCTCTATAATAACACAACCAGCAATACCAGTTTGTGAAGCTATTAAACATTTTTTACCGATAACAGTATCATGTCCAACATGGACTTGGTTATCTATTTTAGTTCCTTCTTTAATTGTGGTATCTCCTGTAACTCCTTTATCAATTGTACAAGATGCTCCTAAATCTACATTATCCTCTAAAACAACTCTTCCACCAGAGATAAGTTTATCATAGCCTTCTGGTCTCTTTTTATAATAAAAAGCATCTGCACCTAGTACCGTATTTGCATGGATAGTTACATTATTACCAATAACTGTATTATCATAAATGGTAACATTTGGATGAATTACACAGTTTTTACCAATTATTACATGATTACCAATAAAAACATTGGGTTGTATAATTGATCCTAAACCTATGATAGCCGTATCGGAAATACTTTCTTTTGAAGCTATAAAAGGATTAAAATGTATTGTTAATTTATTGAAATCACGAAAAGGATCGTCAGAAATCAACAATGATTTGCCTTCCGGACAATCTACCTTCTTATTGATTAAGATAGTTGTTGCTAAGGAATTTAAAGCTTTTTCATAATATTTTGGATGATCTACAAAAACAACATCTCCTTTTTCGACAACATGAATTTCATTAATACCTTTAACAAGAATAGATGGATCACCTACAAACTCACAATTTAAAATTTCAGCAATAGCGATTAAAGTATATCTTCTTTTAAAGTTCAAATTATTATATCAATTTAAATGTACTGTGAATTAATTTAAAAGTTTCTTTGTATTTACTATATCTGTTTTTTATTGTCCAAGACATAATCATATACATTTTTTTCTCTGCTTCAACTAAACTTACTACATAAGCAATCTCTAATCCTTCTACTTTACCATTAAATTTGTGTATTTGTGAAGGAAGATTTTTAATTCTGCTATCAAGTTTTTTTACATCTAAAGCCCCGATACTTTCTTTAAAACTTTTTAACTGAAAGTTAGAATAATTTTCTAGCGGTGTTAAAGAGTCATTATATATTTCAAGTTCTTTAAAAGTGTTAATGAATTCTTCTTTACTCTCATCAATAACTATAATATAGGTTTCTTTAAAAAGATTTGCATATTGAAAAGAAGCGTCATCATGTAAAGATTTCATTTCTGTCATGTAATCTGGAACAGAAACAGCATATTCATCATTTATATTTATTTTGTTTAACTCTTCAATTTTAACCTCTTCTTTACCTAAAGATGCAGCAGATTCAATAATTTTCTTGCAAGAAATTATTGATAAAGAAATTAATAAAAGAAAAATTAATTTTTTTTTCATTTTTATGTACTGTATAATCTATTCTTTAATACGCTCTTGATATGTTCCTTTTGTTGTTTCAACTTTAATTTTATCTCCTTCATTTATAAATAAAGGTACGTTTACAACTGCTCCACTTTCTACAGTTGCAGGTTTTGTTGCATTTGTTGCAGTATTTCCTTTTACACCAGGTTCTGCATGCGTTACTTCTAAAATTACACTTGCAGGTAAATCTACAGATAATGGCATATCATCTTCAGAGTTAATAATAATAGTTACTACTTCTCCTTCTTTCATTAATTGAGGTGCATCTAAAGCAGCCTCTAATAACCTAATTTGACTATAATCTGATTCATTCATAAAATGATAAAACTCACCATCATTATATAAATACTGGAATTTGTGAGTTTCCACTCTTACATCATCAATTTTTCTTCCTGCAGGAAATGTATTATCTATTACTTTTCCATTTGTAACACTTTTTAATTTTGTTCTTACAAAGGCTGGACCTTTTCCAGGTTTTACGTGTAAAAATTCTACGACTTTATATATATCATTGTTATACTTAATACACAATCCGTTTCTAATATCTGATGTAGTTGCCATTTAATTTTTTGTTTTATTTTATGATTAGTAAATATTTTAGTTAAAAAATATTTACTTAATTAACTTACGTTGAAATATCCTTTCATGATTCCTCTATGTGAATCTTTTATAAACTGTATAATTTCATCACGTTCAGGAGTCGCTTCCATTTCTGCTTCTATAATATCTATAGCTTGCGTGTAATTGTAATTTTTTTGAAACAGAATTCTAAATATATTTTGAATTTCTCTTATTTTTTCTGTTGAATACCCTCTTCTTCTTAACCCTACAGAGTTAATACCTACATAAGACAATGGCTCTCTTGCTGCCTTAACATATGGTGGAACATCTTTTCTAACCAAAGATCCACCTGTTACAAAAGCATGTTTTCCGACAGATGCGAATTGATGCACCGCGACCATACCTGCTAATACCACGTTATCTCCAATTGTTACATGGCCAGCTAAAGTCGTATTATTAGAGAAAATACAATTATCACCTACAAAACAATCGTGAGCAATATGACAATAGGCCATAATTAAACAATTGTCACCAACTGTTGTTTTCATTCTGTCTTTTGTACCTCTGTTAATTGTAACACATTCTCTAATTGTAACATTGTCTCCAATTTCTACAGTAGTTTCTTCGTCTTCAAATTTTAAATCTTGGGGAATTGCAGAAATTACTGAACCAGGAAAAATTCTACAATTTTTACCAATTCTAGCTCCTTCCATTATTGTAACGTTAGATCCAATCCAAGTTCCAGAACCAATAACTACATTATTATGTATAGTTGTAAAAGGTTCTATCACAACATTTCTTGCAATTTTTGCTTGAGGGTGAACATATGCTAATGGTTGATTCATAATTTATTTTTTTCTAGCAATTTGTGCCATTAATTCTGCTTCCGCAACTAATTTTCCATTTGCATAAGCATACGCTTGCATATGGCAAATTCCTCTTCTTATTGGTGTAATTAATTCACATTTAAAAATTAATGTATCACCAGGTAAAACTTTCTGTTTAAATTTAACTTTATCCATTTTCATGAAATATGTTAAATAGTTTTCTGGATCAGGAACCGTACTTAATACTAAAATCCCACCACATTGTGCCATCGCTTCAACCTGTAAAACTCCAGGCATCACTGGAGAACCAGGGAAATGACCAATAAAAAAACCTTCATTCATTGTCACGTTTTTCATACCCACAACATGTTTGTCTGAAAGTTCTATAATTCTATCTACCAACAAGAAAGGTGGTCTATGAGGAAGGATATCCATAATTTGATGAATATCTAATAGAGGTACTAAGTTTAAATCATATTGAGGAACATTGTTTCTCTTTTCTGATTTAATAATTTTCGCTAATTTCTTAGCAAATTGTGTATTTATTAAATGACCCGGTTTATTTGCAATTACCTTACCTCTAATACGAACTCCTGTTAATGCTAAATCACCAATAACATCTAGTAATTTATGGCGTGCAGCTTCATTTGCCCAATGCAAAGTTAAGTTATCTAAAATTCCATTTGGTTTTACAGCAATATCCTCTTTTTTAAAGGCTTTTTTTAATTTTTGCATTGTATATTCTGATAATTCTTTATCAACATATACAATTGCATTATTTAAATCTCCTCCTTTAATTAAATCATTTTCTAATAACATTTCAATTTCATGTAAAAAACTGAATGTCCTAGCATCTGCAATTTCATCTTTAAAGTCCGTAATTCTATCTAAAGTAGCATTTTGAGTTCCTAAAATTTTGGTTCCAAAATCGACCATTGTAGTTATTTGATATTCATCAGCAGGCATTAAAATAATTTCACTTCCTGATATCTCGTCTTTATATGAAATAACCTCTTTAACAATATATTCTTCAATATATGCTTCTTGTTCCTTAATTCCTGCTTTTTCTAAAGCTTCAACAAAATACTTAGATGAACCATCCATAATTGGCGGTTCTGATGCATCTATTTCTATTAATAGATTATCAATATCTAAACCAACAGCTGCAGCTAAAACATGCTCTGATGTTTGAATTTTAACACCATTTTTTTCAAGATTAGTTCCTCTTTGAGTGGTTACAACATATTCTGCTTTAGCTTCTATGGTTGGTGAACCTTCCAAGTCTACCCTACTAAAAGCAAAACCATGATTTATTGGAGCGGGTTTTAATGTCATTGATACGATATTACCCGTGTGTAAACCTACACCTGCTAAAGTAATTTCTGATTGTATTGTCTTTTGTTTCTTACTCATATTTATTGATTTTGAGCATTCAATTCTTTTTCCATTTTATTAACTGATGCTGCAATCTTAGGGAAATTTCTAAAATAAACGTATGATTTGCTATAATTTGAATACGACATTGCGGGTGTACCTTGTACTTTTTCTCCATCTTTTAAACTTCTGGTAACTCCAGATTGACCTTGAATTTTTACATTATTACCAATCGTTAAATGGCCTGCAAAACCAACTTGACCACCAATCATACAGTTTTCTCCTATTTTGGTTGAACCTGCAATTCCTGTCTGTGCAGCAATTACTGTATTCCTACCAATCTCTACATTATGAGCAATATGTATTTGATTGTCTAACTTTACACCTTGTCTTATAATTGTAGAACCTAAAGTTGCTCTGTCTATGGTTGATGCAGAACCGATGTCTACATAATCTTCTATAATTACATTTCCTATTTGCGGAATTGCAACATATTCTCCATCTCCATTTGGAGCAAAACCAAAACCATCAGAACCAATTATACATCCTGAATGAATTTTACAATGTTTTCCTATTAGTGTTTCTGAATAAATTTTAACTCCAGAAAAAATAATACAATTATCGCCTATAACAGTATTATCGCCAATATAACAATTAGGATAAATTTTAACATTATTACCAATAGCTACATTCTCTCCTATATAACAGAAAGCTCCCAAATATTCATTATTCCCGATTTTTGCTGAATCTGCTATGTAATGAGGTGCTTCTCTTCCTGTTTTATTATTCTTTACTTCGTTATAAAATTCTAATAATTTAGAAAAAGATTTGTATGCATTATCTACTTTTATTAAAGTTGTAGAAATTTTTTTTTCGGGCTCAAAGGCTTTATTAACAATGGTAATAGAAGCATTTGTTGTGTATAAAAAAGGATTGTATTTAGGGTTAGATAAAAAAGTTAAAGAACCTTTTTCACCTTCTTCTATTTTAGATAACTTAGAAACTTCTTCATTGGGGTTTCCAACTACTTCTCCTTCTAAAATATCTGCTATTTGTTGTGCTGTAAATTTCATTAATCGCAAAAGTATAAAAATTATGGCTATTTGGCTAATATCATTTTACTTTGGATAGCAAATAAAATGTTTTATAACGGGTTTTGTTAAGGCCTGTATGTTAAATTGATCAGAAGCTTTGGCAATATCTTTTAACTTTCCATTTTTATTAAGAATAAAGACAGGTTTCTCTGAATTATAAGCTTGATTTTTTATTTCTTGTGAAAAAACAAAGTATTTTGTTTCTTCTTCGGATAAATGTAATTTCTTTGAAAACTTACTTATTATTTTATTTATTTGTGAAACATCAAAAGGATCTTTCTGAATTTCAACACGCAATAATTTTCTATCAACAATCATTTGAGACAATAATGACAATACTTTGTCGTCATGATTTGTCCATTCTTTTATTGCTGACAAAATATCATAATCATCTAACTTAGAAAACATTTCTAAAGTTTCATCTGTAAAATTATCTTGATCTATTTGATTATCTAAAAAGTATTTTAAAGAAGTACTTGCAAACAATCTTTCACCTTTTCCAACCAATTCCTTTGCTCTTATTAAAACGTTTACCAACATGTTTTCTGCGACCAAACCTGTTTTATGTAAATATACTTGCCAATACATAAGTCTTCTAGCAATCAAAAATTTTTCTACAGAATAAATACCCTTTTGTTCAATTACTAATTCATCATCTTTCACATTCATCATAACGATTAATCTATCTGATGAAATATTACCTTCTGTAACTCCAGTATAAAAACTATCTCTTTTTAAATAATCTAATCTATCTATATCTAACTGACTAGAAATAAGTTGATATAAAAAATTACGATGGTAATTTCCTTCAAATATTTCTATTGCTAAATCCAATTCCCCATCAAACTCATTATTTAACTTTTTCATGAATTTTAATGAAATTTCTTCATGAGAAATTCCATTAGCAATGCTATGCTCTAAAGCATGAGAGAAAGCTCCGTGACCAATATCGTGCAACAAAATAGCAATACATAAAGCGTTTTCTTCTTCCTTGCTGATTTCAATTTGCTTAATCCGAAGAACTCTTACCGCTTTTTGCATTAAATGTATGCATCCTAAGGCATGATGAAAACGTGTATGATTTGCGCCAGGATATACTAAGCTTGAAAACCCCATTTGAGAAATTCTCCTTAAACGCTGAAAATAAGGGTGTTCTATAATGTCAAAAATTAACGAATTTGGAATTTGAATAAACCCATAAATTGGATCATTTAAAATTTTTAATTTATTTGGTATTTTTTTCTTCAAAAGGTGCGTTTTATCAATGTATGGCAAAATACGAACATTATTTTTTTTGGCAATATTTTATCATTTTAAAGCAACCAAAAATATAACAAAACAGTACTTTTAACGTTAAATGGTATAATTAAAAATGATATATGAGCAATATACAGATTTTATGGGTTGATGATGAAATTGAATTATTAAAACCTCACATTCTTTTTTTAGAGCGTAAAAATTATAAAGTAACCAAATGTACAAATGGAGCTGACGCAATTGATTTGGTAGACCAAGAAAATTTTGATATTGTCTTTTTAGATGAAAACATGCCTGGCTTATCAGGTCTAGATACACTTGCACAAATTAAACAAAAACAGACAAATTTACCTGTTGTAATGATTACCAAAAGTGAAGAAGAATATATTATGGACGAAGCAATTGGTTCTAAAATTGCCGATTATTTAATTAAACCTGTAAATCCTAGTCAGATTTTATTGAGCATAAAGAAAAATTTAGACCATTCACGTTTAATTTCTGAAAAAACTACTTCTAGCTATCAACAAGAATTCAGAAAAATTTCTATGGATTTATCAATGGTAAACAGTTATGAAGAATGGATTGAACTCTACAAAAAATTGGTTCATTGGGAATTAGAACTAGAAAATATTAGCGATTCTGGAATGTTAGGTATTCTAGAAAGTCAGAAACAAGAAGCTAATAATCAGTTTTTTAAATTCATAAAGAAAAATTATGAAGATTTTTTAACCTCTCATGATAAACCTACTTTTTCTCATACTTTGTTTAAAGATTATGTAGTTCCTGAATTAAGTAAAGAGCAAGGTGTTTTATGGATAGTGATTGATAATTTAAGATATGATCAATACAGAACCTTAGAACCTTTAATCAATAATTATTACAAGAAAGAGCAAGAATACTCGTACTTTTCTATTTTACCAACAGCGACTCAATATGCTAGAAATGCAATTTTCTCAGGATTAATGCCGTCAGAAATGGAAAAACGTCATCCAAATTTCTGGAAAAACGATACAGATGAAGGTGGAATGAATTTATTTGAAAATGATTTTTTAACGGCTCAAATTAAAAGGTTGAATTTAGATATTAAACATGAATATTATAAAATAACAAACCTAAAAAGTGGAAAAGAATTAGCGGATAATTTTAACGGAACAAAACAAAACGACTTAACGGCAGTTGTATATAACTTTGTCGATATGCTATCTCACTCTAAAACAGAAATGGAAGTTATTAAAGAATTAGCTGGAGACGATAAAGCCTATAGAAGCCTTACTCTAAGTTGGTTTAAGAATTCACCTTTGTTTGAAATTATACAGAAAGCGCAACATTTAGGTCAAAAATTAATAATTACCACAGATCACGGAACTATTAATTGCAAAAACCCCACAAAAGTGATTGGTGATAAAAATATCAGTTCTAATTTACGCTACAAAACAGGAAGAAGTTTAACCTATGAAGAGAAAGATGTGTATGCAGTTAGAAATCCAAAAGATATATTTTTACCAACAATAGCCATGAATAGCCCATTCATTTTCGCAAAAGAAGACCTCTTTTTCGCATATCCAAATAACTTTAATCATTTTGTTAAATATTTTAAAAACACGTATCAACATGGAGGTGTTTCTTTGGAAGAAGTAATTATTCCTTGTGCCGTATATAGTCCGAAGTAAATTAGTTCGCAGTATTTATAAACGGTTAAAATTTAATTAAATAAAGACTTCATTTACAGCTATCTTTATTTTCCTTTTTGTCAGCTTAGGTTTCTCACAAATACAAGAAGACACTTTAAGTGTTGCTGCTTTAGAATTGACATTAGATGAAGTGGTGTATGACCCAAGTTATTTTTCTATTGATTATCCTAACGGAGAGATACCAAAAGGAAGAGGAGTTTGCACAGATGTGATTATTAGAGCTTATAGAAAGTTGAAAATTGATTTACAGAAAGAGGTTCATCAAGATATGAAGCAAAATTTTGGTTTGTATCCTTCAATTTGGGGACTAAAAAAGATAGACAAAAATATAGATCATAGAAGAGTTCCTAATTTAATGACTTTCTTTTCAAGAAAAGGAACTGTAAAAACCCATTACTAAAAACCCAATAGATTACAAGCCGGGAGATATAGTTTGCTGGAATTTAAGAGGTTCAATAACACACACAGGAATTGTTGTCAATAAAAAATCTAAAGATCATAGACGTTTTTTAATTGTTCATAATATTGGATCTGGTCAGGTTATAGAAGATTGTTTGTTTAATTTTAAGATTATTGGTCATTATCGATATAAAAACTAATTTTTAGAATTAATAAATTAATTTCTTCACTATTTTTGTGTTAATGAACAAAAACTATTCTTTAGAAGATTTATCTTTAATTGCAGCTGAAATTATTTCATCCGCAAAAAGCAAAACATTGTTGTTTTACGGAGAAATGGGCGTTGGAAAAACAACACTTATAAAAGAAATTTGTAAAGAACTAAAAGTTCAGGATTCAATCTCCTCTCCTACTTTTTCTTTAGTTAATGAATATCAAACATCAACAAACGAAAAAGTTTTTCATTTTGATTTCTATCGAATTAAAGATCTAGAAGAAGCGCTAGACATGGGAATTGAAGAATATTTTTACAATAATGATTGGTGTTTAATTGAATGGCCTGGAAATATCGAAAATTTACTACCTTTAGAAGCTGTTGAAGTTCATCTTACAATTTTAGATAATAGAAAGCGCAACATCCAATTAAAATAACCAAACTATGAGTCAATTTTCTCCTTTTAGTAAAGAAGAGTTGTTACCACAAGCAGAAATGCTAGAAATTAAAAAACAAAAAGGAGAACTATTTATTGGCCTTCCGAAAGAAACTTATTTAGGTGAAAAACGAGTTTGCTTAACTCCAGATGCAGTAACAGCATTAACGTCTCATGGTCATAGAATTGTTATAGAAACAGGTGCTGGTGATGGAGCAAATTATACCGATAAAGAATATTCTGAAGCTGGTGCAAAGATTTCTTACGATATAAAAGAAGCTTTTAAATGCAATATTGTTTTAAAAGTGGCACCTCCAACAGAAAAAGAAATTGAATTTATAAATCCCCAGACCATACTAATTTCTTCTCTTCAGTTAAAAACACAAAACAAAAATTACTTTGAAAATTTAGCTAAAAAAAGAATTACAGCGGTTGCTTTTGATTTTATAAAAGATGAGCATGAAACGTATCCTATAGTAAAATCTTTGAGTGAAATTGCTGGTACAGCTTCTGTTTTAATTGCTGGTGAATTAATGAGCGGCGTTAACAAAGGAAACGGTTTATTATTTGGTAATATTGGCGGAGTACCACCAACAAGTGTGGTTATTTTTGGAGCAGGAACTGTTGGTGAATATGCTGCAAGAACTGCGATAGGATTGGGCGCTAGAGTTAAAGTTTTTGATAATTCTATTACAAAACTTCGCAAACTACAACACTGTTTAAATGCTCCTATTTATACATCTACGATACAACCAAAGTCAGTTGCAAAAGCTTTAATGAGATGCGATGTAGCTATTGGTGCTATTAGAGGTAAAAATAGATCTCCGGTTATAGCCTCAGAAACAATGGTTGAACAAATGAAAGAAGGTGCTATTATTGTCGATGTAAGTATTGATAGAGGTGGTTGTTTTGAAACATCTAATGTAACGACACACATTACCCCTACTTTTGTAAAACACGGAGTAATACATTATTGTGTACCTAATATTCCTGCAAGATATGCTAGAACAGCCTCTTTGTCTATTAGCAATATCTTTACTCCTTATTTATTAAATATTGCTGAAGAAGGTGGTTTTGAAAATGCCGCACGATTTGATAAAAGTTTGCGAAATGGCATGTATTTTTATCACGGAATCTTAACAAATAAAACTGTTGGTGATTGGTTTGATCTCCCTTATAGAGATATTAATTTGTTGATTTTATAAGTCTCTTTATTCTTTAAAAGAATTACTTTTGCAATTCAAATTTTAACAATGTTGATTAAAAGAATTGGATATTATTTAGTAGGGTTATCATTGGGTAGTATAGCTGTATATTTTTTTTGGCAAAAGAAAAATGCAACTTTTGATTATTGGATGGATGCTAGAACATTAAAAACAATTAGAATTAGAGAACGTTTATTTTCTGATGATGCAAAAAATGCAATGCATAAATTTAATATTGATACTCTAAAAATATCTACTATTCTAAAATCTGGTGATGTTGATTTTTGGAAAAGTAAACCTAGACAAAAACCTTGTGCTGAATATTATATTACAGGAAGTAAAGAATTAGAAAACGTAAGTTTACTCGTAAAGCGTTGCGACTCTACCTCTAAAATTGAGAATATTATTATTGACTAAATTATTTTGAATTTCTAATAGCACTAAAATAGTTGTCTAGAATAAAGTGATTTTACTCCAAAAGTTACTTACACACTTCTTCAGTAATTAACTTTTGCTACAGACGAAAGACAACAACGACAAAAATTTTATTCCTTTTTTAAATTTTGAAAGTAATGTTCCTCAATTTTATCAACGTTTTTAATAGTTTTCTTTACCCAACTAAAGTACAAAATCTCTTTTTCTTCTTTTGTTAATTGCCACTCAACACCAGACATTCTTAATTTTGTGGTTACGTCTTGTAAGATAATTGCAGCAGCTACAGAGATATTTAAGCTCTCTGTAAAACCCACCATTGGTATTTTTAAGAAACCATCTGCATTGTCTTTTACATAGTCAGAAACCCCCTCTGCTTCCACTCCAAATACGAATGCTGATTTCTTAGTAACATCAAAATCTTGCAATAAACAAGAATCATTATGGGGTGTTGTTGCTATAATCTGATATCCTTTTTCTCTCAATGCATCTAAACAAATTTGTGTATTATCTCCATCACATTTATATCGTTTTGAGGTAATCCATTTTTGAGAACCTTTTGCTACATGCCTAGAAACCTTATTTAAGTATTTATTTTCAATAGCATGAACATCTTGAACACCAAAAACATCGCAGGTTCTTACAACTGCACTTGCATTGTGTGGCTGAAAAATATCTTCTAAAACAACTGTAAAATGACGTGTTCTATCTTCTAAAATTTTTTTAAAAAGAGCCTTTCTGTTATCCGTTAAATAACCTTCAAAATATTTTAATAGTTTTTCGTCAATCATAAAATATAAATTTAGTGAAGAAATTTTAGTCACTAATCACTCAAATTTACATTAAAATTTAATTGATTTATCAATTTTGTCTTTTTTTAATTTATGAACTCATAATAAAAAATAGTATCTTTATTTTGATGAAAAAAATGGTTGTTTTAACTGGCGCAGGAATTTCCGCTGAAAGCGGAATAAAAACATTTAGAGATGCTGAGGGTTTATGGGAAGGTCATGATGTAATGCAAGTTGCTTCCCCAAAAGGTTTTGCTGAAAATCCTGAATTAGTTTTAGAATTTTACAATCAGCGTAGAAGACAATTATTAGAAGTAAAACCTAACAGGGCACACTTCAACTTGGTCGCATTAGAAAAAGAATTTGAAATAGAAATTATTACTCAGAATGTTGACGACCTTCACGAAAGAGCTGGTAGTTCTAAAGTGACACATATACATGGAGAATTATTAAAGGTTAGGAGTTCTGTAGATAAAACTATTGTTTTAGACTGGAAGAAGGATTTAGTTTTAGGTAATTTATGTAAAAAAAGAAGTCAGTTAAGGCCACATATTGTTTGGTTTGGAGAAATGGTACCTATGTTAGAAACGGCAATTAAGATTACTAAAAAAGCCGATATTTTGGTAATTATAGGTACATCTATGCAGGTTTATCCTGCAGCAAGTTTAATTAATTATGTAAAACTAAATACCCCTATTTATTTTATAGATCCATTACCTTCTATTTCTAAGAATAGTTTTAGTAATCTTAAAGTTATTACAAACACAGCTATTTTAGGTACAGAAAAACTAAAAGAACTATTAATTAAATTATAACCTTTTTTTTAATAAATAACTTAATTTATACTGCTTCAACCTCATACATATCATCGTATATTTCTTTGCATCCATATCCTATAATAAAAACTTCTTTACTTTTTTCAGCCCCCTCTTTAACGACTTCTTTAAGCGCTTTAAGTCCCATCCTATCTATTTGTTTTATTGCATCAATATTTAAAACAATTTTTTTCTTTTTACCAAGTTTCTTTTTAAAATACGCTGAAAACAGATTTACTGTTGATTTAGTAATTCTTCCTTTTATAAGATAAACACTTTTCTTTTTTGAGATTTTTAGTGACATAATATAAATATTTAGTTGTTATTCTTTTTTGACTTTCCTCAGATATAAACATCAATTCTAAAAAAAGAGATATTTTATAACTATTAGAACCTAAAACCCAATTGATAGATTTAGTAAAAAAACTTACTCTTCTTATATTAGGTTCGTCAGTTTAGATTATTCAAATGAAGAAAATCTGACTCTTTATAAGTATTTATAACTAAAAATTTAATGCTATAAAAACAAGAATAAGTAACGTACGTCTAAAAGTGTTACGTTTACATTATAAAAATAAAAAGTAATTAGCTTAAAAAAATAAGTTTTCGTTTTATAGTACTTATCTTACGGTGAAGTGCATAATTTAGTCCGACTAACTAATCAAAGTAAATCTAATCGTTTCATCAACTCGGCTCTCTTAGATCGACTTATAGGAACTACATCTTTTTTTATTAAGACACTGTTGTCTTCTATATCTATAATCTTCTTAACATTTATGATGTAAGAACGATGAACTTTTAAGAATAAAAGATCAGGTAATTTCTCCTCAATCTTTTTTAATGTAGAATGGACGACATAATTCTTGTCTTCTGTTTTAATGTTGATATAGTCTCCTTTTGCTTCAATTAAATAAATACTGGTCAAATCTATTTTTATCAACCTTCTATCTATATTAACATAGAAATCATTTTTAATCTCTGGTTCCTCATCTTTATTTAACTGACTCTGCACAAGTAATTCCCTTTCCACTTTTTTAATTGCCTTTTTAAATCTTTTTAATTCTATTGGTTTTAAAAGATAGTCTACAATAAAATCATATTCAAAAGCTTCTATTGCAAATTTTGGGTCTGAAGTGGTGAAAATTATTTTAGGAGGGTTTTTTAGCGTTTTTATAAAATCTAATCCGCTAAAATTTGGCATATGAATATCTAAAAAAATAAGGTCGACTTTATTAATATCCAAGTATTTAATAGCTTGAATAGCACCCGAAAATTCTTTAAGAAGATTTAATGATTTTATTTGATCGCAAAGAGTTTTTATAATAACTCTTGCCATCTTTTCATCATCTATAACTATACAATCCATGTGTCTAAATAGTTTTCAAATATTCAGAAATAGCCGTTAGAATTTTATCAAAATCTTGATGTTCTTTTAAATTTAATTGATGTTCTCGAAGACTATGTTCAAACTCATTAGCTTTATTATAACTTTTTACTAGTCCTAAAATACTAAATTTATGCTTAATTCTATGAACATTGCTTTCAATTTTTTTAAAATCTTTAAGTTCCAAACTAATATAATAGTCTTTTATTTCGTCAGGAAACTCTGTCTTTATTACATCTATTAAGGTTTTCTTAATAGATTCGTCTCCTCTAGCAAGTTGTTCTATATAATCTAAATTTGGTTGTTCCATGCTTATTTTTTAATTTTAAAATAAAATGTAGTTTCTATATTTGGAATAGATTTTAACCAAATTTCACCATCGTAAGTTTCTATAATTTTTTTTACAATTGATAAACCTATACCTGTAGACTTGTAATCATTTTCTAGTTTTTGAAATGCAATAAATATTTTATCAAAATATTTTTCTTCTATTCCTTTTCCATTATCTTTTATAGAAAATTGCCAATATTTATTTTTATCAGAACAATTAATCTCTACTAAACCCTCTTTTTCTTTATCATTAAACTTAATAGCATTGTATATAAGGTGATGAAATAATAACTCTAACCTATGGTGATCACCTTTTATAATAGGGAGTTTTCTAGGCATTGAGATTCTAACGTCTTTAGGATTCTCGAAAGTTAATATAAGGTCCTCTATTAAAACATTTAAATTTACTTCATAAAGTTCTTTTTTTGCTTTTCCTATTGTCGAATATTCTAAAATTCCAAGAATTAATGTATCCATTTTTTCAACATTCTCTCTAATTAGGCCTACAACCTCTCTTCCTCCTTCTCCTAAAACCTCAGAATAATCTTCTCTTATCCAGTTAGTGAGGGCGTCTATACTCTGTAAAGGCGACTTTAAATCGTGAGAAATCATGTGTGCATAGTCATTTAGCTCTTGATTTTGTCGCTCTAAATTTGATACAAGTTTATCTTTCTGTTTGTTTATTTCTAATATTTCTTTTGTTTGAATATCTATAAAATCAACTAATTTTAAAGAATCTTCACTCTCTATTTGATCATCAACTTTTAAGTCATAAAACTTTAACGTGTCAATAACATTATTAAGTTTCGTTATAATTTCTTTTTGAGATTCTGATTCTTCTCTTAATTGTTTATTTGAATTAAAAAGCTCTTCAGAACTAATAGATGCTGCTCTTTCAAGCATTGCAAACTGATCTTCTGAAGTTGTATAAGATCGATTTACTGCATCTATAAAAGCTTCCAAATCTTTATTAGATTGAAAGTCTTTGGGTAAATATTTTCTTAATTGTCTTATTAAAAGTAAGTTCATTATTCACTTATTAGTGTAATCACAATTGTTTGGTTATGTAATTGACTATTTTTTTCTCCATTAAAAGGGGCTATTTCTCCATAAGAATAGAAACCACAAATTGTTGTTTCTTTACCTACCACTTGAATTACCTCTTCTACTTCTTCTTCTACCCTTTGGTCTAAAACTAATTTTCTACCAATACAACTTACTAAAATTGCAAGCTCCGGTTTATTTTTTCTTGATTTTAAAGCATTTACAGCACAAGTATCAGCTGCATTTACAATATTATCCACATTTGTCATCATTAACTGAACTTTAGATCCTTCAATTATATCACCAGCTAATATCATTGAATTATTTTCTTCATTAATGTTTAAAATAGTTCTTACAATTGATCTTTTTTCATCAGTAGATTTTACTTTTAATGGATATAATAATGCAGCACCGGGTAATTCTTTAGATTTCTCACCTAGATATGTTTTGTATAAATCTAATGCTGGTTTACCATCTAATTTAAATAAAATATTATCTTTTGATTCCGTAACTACTCTTTCTGGGCCGAAAGGTGTCCAACCACCATTAGAAGAAAAAGAAACTTCTAATGTGTCTCCATAAAAACCAATCGCAACTACTTTTCCTTCTTTTGGATTTTCATTATAGGATGATAACGTAGTCTCAAACCTTGCTGCATCTCCACATAAGGCTCCTGTTATTAAAAGGTCGTCTTTCGTTACAGAATTCATACCTTTAGTAAGCTGACTTCCGTTTGTAAAACTTCCATCAGCAACAATAAAAGCATATTTTAAATTCTCTTTTGGTAATTGTTTTATTAATTCATTACCTGTTTTAAAACTATCTATCTGAACATTAGAATTTAAGACATTCGCTGTTTTAATTAAAAAACTACTCTTTTCAAATTCTATTGCTGTAATTATTATGCTATCATCACTAACAGATTCTGAAGTTATATCTCCAGAAGTTGAACCAAAAACAATATGACCGTCTTTAAAGATCTCTCTAACTTCATCAAAAATATTTTTTTCCTGCAACATATATCTGTTTCCAAAGACTAAAACTAGAGGTTCTTTTAAAATAAGCACTTCAGTTAAATATTCGAATTTTTTATCCTCAGTTTTCTTTAGTTGTACCGTTTTCATTTTTTTTTTTTTGGTGGGGGGGGAAAAGAAATTCAGCAGATTTGTTAAGTCTTAAAAAGTATGATTATTTTTAAATATTAATAAGCCTATACTTTTTATTTATTTTTTTTGATGATAAACTTTACTTCTGTACCATCTTCTTTTATTTTCTCTATTTCTATTGTGGCTGTTGTATTAAAATACTCAAAAGTTTTATTCATTAAACCTAATCCAAAATGATGCATTGCTCTACTAGACTTATATATCATTACTAAATAGTCATCTCTTTTTTCTAATACTATAAAAAGAGGTACTTCTGAATCAGGATAAATTTTTTTTACTTCTAAATGAATATGACTTTCAATAGAAGAAAGCAATTCTATAGGATCTTTATAAGAAGCAAAAAGACCTGGATAACTTTTGTCTAAAGCAAAAAAAAAATGTTCTCCATAAGCTAATAATAAATTATCGATTGAAATACTTGTATTTTTACTTAAATTTTGAAGTAAACTAAGCATTTCAGAAAAACTATAAGTACCAATAGTTGTATATGCGCCTTCTGAAGCCAAATTAGATTGAAAAATAATTCTATCAACCATTTCTAGACCAAATTTATCCTCTACTAAAGCTAAAAACTCAGTAAATACAATTCCCCTCATGCTAAACTTTAATTAATTCATTTAAGCTCCAATAAGATAAAACTACTTCAATTTTTTTAACGTAGTCCTCATACTTTAAAGGTTTTAAAATATAACCAGACATCCCTGTTCTATAACATTCTAATAAATCTTTTTGATTGCTAGAAGTTGTTAATATAATAGTAGGAATATGTTTTAAATCTTCGTCTCTTTTTAAGATTTTAAGAAACTCAATACCATTAATTTTTGGCATATTTAAATCAAGTAATATTATATCCGGCATATTGGTTCTATCTTCTAAAAAACTTAAAGCTTCTTCTCCATTTTTTGCTTCATGTATGGTATGTTTTAATTTTAAAAATGAAATTGTTCTTTTCATTTTCATTATCTCAATTAAATTATCTTCTACTAATAAAACTTTTAAAACTTTTTCCATCAAATCTTTGGCTATCTATAATTTCAGCTTACAAAATAAGTTTAATGATGAATAAAAACTTACAATTAATGCTAAAAGGTTGTTTTGTATCGCTAGAATACTAAAAAGTATCGGTAAACTGTTTTAGCATTCCAATGAACTTATTTTAGGATTGGTCATGAAAAATCTAAAAAAAATTAACTCATCATAGTATTAAAGTATTCGAAAATTTCTCCTTTTGAAATGGAACTTCCTTTTTCAATTAAATCAAATACTTCTAAATTTCTTTCAGAATTATAAGGTTTTGAACCTTTAAATATCTCAACAGAATTATCCATAGGATTTTGCATTAACCATTCAAATCCTTTTTGTTCAAGTAAATTAATATCCCAAGTAATTTTTATAGCGATTCTATGAATCTCTTCATCTTCACATTTAAATAAGTTTGCTGAAGTTTTTGAAAAATGTTCTACATAACTCGTTTTTGATAAAACATCATCCCAGACAACATCAGAAAAAACATTCATTTCATCTTCTGCTACAATTGGTTTTTCTTTTTTTATTTGATTCCATTCTTTTACATCTATACTTTGCGAAGCTAAAAAATGCGCAAATTCTTCATGTAAGCTTTCAAATTGCTCTTTGGTAAGTTGTCTATATTTCATATTCTATTATAAAAAAACCGCCCAATTATGGGCGGTTCAAATATCTGAATTTATAAACGATTTAGAAAATATATCTTAATCCTAATTGTGCTTGCCAACGAGATCTTAAATCTGATACTGGAGTAAACGTTTCAGTTAAATTAGGATCAAAAGTGTAGGTAGGTACTCTTGTACCTGCATCTACAGAAACACCTAATGGCTGTAAATTTCTTGTTTGCTGTACAACTCCCCAATTAGAATTAATTAAATTTCCGATGTTTAAAACATCTAAACTAATTTGAATCGTGTTTTGCTCACCTTTAGAAACATTAAAATTAATATCTTGTAATACTTTTAAATCCCAACGACCTCTCCAAGGTGCCAAAGCTCCATAACGCTCTACATATTGACCTCTTCTTCCACTTAAATAATCATCTTGTTTTATATATGATTCAAAAGCTGAAGATTGTCCTGCTCCAGAGAACTGCATTTGTGTAAGTTCTGATGCAGTTGGTACATATAATAAATCGTTTAGGTTAGAACCATCATTATTAATATCTCCACCATAGGTATAATTGAATCTTCCTCCTTTTGCATATTCAAAAAACGTAGCAAATGTTGTTGGAGAATCTTCACCAAAGAAGTTAAACTTTTTAGAAACCACACCAATTACCCTGTGTGTATTTCCGTATTTAGAAAAAGCTAAAACATCTGAATTAGCATCACCTATAACTGGGTTAAAAGCAAATGCATCTCCCGTAATTTCTGCTTCAATAGAATTTACATCTTTAGAATTTAAATGACTATAAGCAATGTTTGCATATAAACCATTATCAAACGTTTTTTCAACTTTGGTAGAGAAGCTATAAGTTCTGCCTTTGTCTGAGTTTGTAAAAACAAAAGCGCTATTTCCTTTATCTGCATCTAAATAATAAGCTCTATCATCTGCACCTGTTAAAGTTCCAGTAGGATTTCTTAAACCCCAATTTTGTACGTGCGCACCATTTAAATCTTTTGTATAAGAAACATCTCCAGAAATTATATAACCACTTTCTAGTTTGTAATCTAAACCAACATTTGTTCTCCATACTTGTGGAAATTTAAAATCTGGATCAACAGCTTGATAAAAAAACACTTCTGGATTACCAATCTGATTTCCTAACCAAACAAAAGGTAAACGACCTGTAAACACACCTGTACCTCCTCTAACTTGAATTTTACCTTCTCCGTTTGCATCCCAATTAAAACCTACTCTTGGAGAAACTAACCATTGATTTGTTGGCATTTTTCTGTTATCTAATTTAACTGTTTCTCCTGTATTAGGATTATAATATGGAATGTCTGGGACAAAACAACAAGCATTATCGATTACATTTTGCGCTTTTTGTGAAGAATCGAAAAATAGAGGTTTATCGAAACGAACACCATACGTTAATTTTAGATTATCATTAGCTTCCCATTCATCTTGAACATAAAATGCTAATTGACCAACATTCGTTTCTGCTAAAGCAAAACCGCCTGCATTTCCTGTACCATTTGCTAGTCTGTCATTATTTGCTGCAATAGCATCATTAAACTGTCCTTGATAATTAGCAACTAAAGCTGCTTCTGCTGATGGATTACCAACAGTGTCCCTGAAATCGCTTATATCTCCACTAGGAAAGAAAACTCCTTGTGCTCCATAAGTACCTAAATTAAACGAGTTATCAAATTCAAATTTTTCAAAAGCAAAACCTACAGTATATGTATGATCTCCTTTAAAAAAACTCATATTATTTGTAATTTGAAAAACTTTTTGTTCTAATTTATTGTTTATTGAAAATGGCTCATGACCAGCAATAATGTAATTAGATCCTCCACTTAGAAGTGTAATTGTAGGTGCAGGTGACGATAATGGGTTTCTAAAGTCATCAAAATGCGTATAACCAACTTGTAACTTATTGGTCGTTTCATCATTAAAAGCAGAGTTAAGCTCAACTAAAAATGAATTGATATTATTATTTATTTCATATCCTGTGTTTTCAAACTGAAGTGTTGTAGCATTTGGTCCTCTAAATCCTAATGCCGTTGGATGTGCAGGCTTTTCTTTTGATGCTCTTAAAAAATTATAAACAAAAGACACTCTATGTTTGTCGTTAATATTGTAATCTAATTTAAATAACCCTTTAGTTGATTGGGCATCATAAGTAAAACCTTGATAAGTTCCTGGATCGTAGAATTCACCATTTCCAATACTAACTTGAGATAAAATACCACTAACTAACTGCAAATCTGATTCCAATACTCTAGATTCATTAATTGCACCACTTCCAGTGTTTGGTTGAAATGAAGATCCTAGTTCACTTACTTCATCCTTTTCGAAATTTGCAAAAAAGAATAATTTATTTTTAATGATTGGTCCACCTACACTAACACCGTATTGATTTTGTTTTAAACTTGGTTTAAAAACTTTTTCTCCATTTACTTTTCCTCCGGTTAAATCTTCATTTCTAAAGAAACCATATACTGTACCTTTAAATTCATTTGTACCACTTTTTGTTACAGCATCTACAGAAGCTCCAGTAAACCCAGATTGGGTAACATCATAAGGAGCTACAGAAACTGATATTTGTTCAATTGCATCTAATGAAACTGGTTGAGAACTGGTTTGCCCTCCGGGAGTTGCTGCATCTAATCCAAAAGGATTATTAAATATTGACCCGTCTAAAGAAAAATTATTGAACTGATCATTTCTACCGCCAAAAGAGCCATTACTTGCAGTAGGCTCTAATCTTGTGAAATCTGCTGCAGAACGAGAAATTGTTGGTAATATTTTTAATTGAACTGCGCTAATACTTGTTTGAGCTCCAGTTCTATCTTTATTAAAAACTTTATTTTTTGAAGATGTAATAATAATTTCATCTAAAGTTTCTCCACTATCTGTAAGTAATCCGTTTACTTCAGTAGTTTTACCTAATGTTAAAAATATATTATTTACAACTTGTTCTTTATAACCTACATAACTAAATGTTATTCTATAGGGTCCACCAACTCTTAGGTTTGGTACGGTATACTTACCGTTATCTTGAGTTGTAGTTCCAGATACAGATCCTGTTGGTACATGTATAACAATAATATTAGCACCAAATAAAGTTTCTCCGTTATTGTCTATAACGGTCCCTTTTATCTTTGAAGTAGTTATTTGTGCGTTTGCACTATAACTAAAGATTAAGGTTACTATTAATAAAAAAAGTAATTTTTGTTTCATCTTGTTTGAATTATTTTTGTTATTACGAAAATAAAACAAAAAAAAAAGTCTACTAAATTTAGTAGACTTTTTTTTTAACAAGTTTTTAACAATTTCTTAACAGTTGGTTCTTATTCAGAAACAACTTCAAAAATAATATCAGCAACTACAGCTCTGTGTAATCTTACACTAGCTTCGTATTTACCTAATCTTTTTACAGAACCACCAACAACCTTAATAAACTTTTTGTCTAATTCTGTTCCTGCTTTTGCTAAAGCTGCAGCTAAATCTATATTGTTTACAGAGCCAAATAATTTGTCTCCTGAACCTGTTTTAGATGCAATCTTAATTTCATATCCTTTAACTGTTTCTGCTAATTGATTAGCATCTTCAATTAATTTAGCTTCTTTATAAGCACGTTGTTTTAAATTCTCTGCTAAAACTTTCTTTGCAGATGAAGTAGCTAAAACCGCTTGCCCTGTAGGGATTAAAAAGTTTCTACCATAACCGTTTTTCACAGCTACAACATCATCTTTAAATCCTAAATTTTCTACGTCTTGTCTTAATATCAATTCCATGTCCTACGTCTTTATTATTTTAACAAATCTCCAACGTAAGGCATTAACGCTAAATGACGCGCTCTTTTAATTGCTTGCGCAACTTTACGTTGATATTTTAATGATGTTCCTGTTAAACGTCTTGGTAAAATTTTACCTTGTTCGTTTACTAAATACATT
>MDTF01009236.1_pt1 | contig 31694 bp, 33 predicted proteins | sample 811191 | NCBI WGS metagenome assembly MDTF01 (sample SAMN05326649, study PRJNA326480) | marine metagenome | isolation source: seawater | place: Southern Ocean | collected 2011 | reverse complement strand
GTTTTTATACTCAAGAAAGTTAAGATTGTAAAGTATAAAGAAAGTCTTATTTGATCAGTGTTTTTTTGACAAATAGTCAATATAAGTAAGCGTAATAGCTTCCTTTAAATCTATCTTTGATTTCCAACCATATTTTCTGGCCAAGGAAACATCCATAACTTTTCTAGGCGTTCCATTAGGTTTTGATTTGTCATATCTAATCTTAACTTTTTTAGAGGGTGTTATTAAGCTTAGAATTATCTTTGCATACTCATTTATTGAAAAATCATTACCTGTACCAATGTTTATCATTGTTTCTTTAAATTTTTTATTCATAAAATACACACATGCATCTGCAATATCATCTACATATATAACCTCTCTTTTTGGTGAGCCATCTCCCCAAATTACTAGTTCTTTTTTATTTGCAATTTTTATTTCATGAACTTTTCTTATTAAAGATGGAAAAAAGTGTGAGTTTAATGGATCATAATTATCATTCGGACCAAATGTATTGGTTGGCATTAAACATTTATAATTAGTCTTATATTGATGATTATAACTTTCACACATTTTTATTCCTGCTATTTTTGCTATTGCATATGCTTCATTAGTTTTTTCCAACTCCCCATTTAATAAATAATGTTCTTTAATTGGCTGTTTACACAATCTTGGGTAAACACAACTAGACCCTAAAAAAATTAAGTTTTTAATATCACACAAATAAGCTGAATGAATAATATTGTTTTGAATAGTTAAGTTGTTATGAATAAATTCTGCAGGATATTTATTATTAGAATAAATACCACCTACTTTAGCAGCAGCTATAAAAATAAAGTTTGGTTTTTCTTTTTTTATGAAATTATAAACTTTAGACTGATTAGTAAGATCTAGTTTTGATTTATTTATTGTTAAAATTTTTTTAAACCCTTTTTTTTTTAATTTTCTAATGATTGCACTTCCCACTAGGCCTTTGTGACCAGCAACATAAATCTTTGACCTGTGATTAATCATTATTGGTGATTTTTTTTAAATCATATTCAACCATTTCACTTACTAGTTCTTTAATAGTGGTTTTAGGTTTCCAATTTAGTTCTCTTCTCGCTTTTCTTGAATCTCCAAGTAAAGTATCTACTTCTAGTGGTCTAAAATATTCCTTATTACATGCAACTATGCAATTGCCAGACTCATCAAAGCATTTCTCATTAATTCCATTACCCTTCCAAATAAATTTTATATTCAATTCTCTTAAAACTAAGTTAACAAATTCTTTTACCGTATATTGTTTTCCAGTTGATATTACGTAGTCAGAAGGCTTTTTTTGTTGCAACATTTTCCACATTGCCTCCACATAATCTCTTGCATGCCCCCAATCTCTTTTTGCATTTATATTTCCTAAATATAGTATTTTTTGTTTTTTTAACTTAATTTTACAAAGCCCTATAACTACTTTTCTAGTTACAAAAGTTTCACCTCTTACTGGACTTTCGTGGTTAAATAATATCCCATTGCACGAAAAGATGTTGTATGCCTCTCTATAATTAATAGTTATCCAGTGTGCATAAACTTTTGCCACACCATAAGGGCTTCTTGGATAAAAGGGTGTTTTTTCTGATTGGGGAACCTCTCTAACTTTTCCGTACATTTCTGATGTTCCCGCTTGGTAAAATTTTGTAATTTTTTGAAATCCATGGAATTTGATGGCCTCAAGAATTCTGAGTGCTCCAATAGCATCTGCGTTAGCTGTATATTCTGGAACTTCAAAAGATACTGACACATGAGATTGTGCCGCAAGATTATAGATTTCATTTGGTTTAATTTTCTTAATTAGGCTAGAAACTGAAATAGCATCAGTAACATCACCATAATGTAAAAAAAAATTTCTATTTCTTTCAAAGGGATCTTGGTAAATATGATCTATCCTGCTTGTATTTAGTGATGAAGATCGTCTTTTAACACCATGAACCAAATAGCCTTTTTTTATTAAAAAAGATGATAGATACGATCCATCTTGACCCGTAACCCCAAATATTAATGCAATTTTTTTTTTCATCAAAATAAAATTTATTAACTGATAACATAACTTTTAAATCAATACCAAGAAATTAACATACTACTGATATATTTCTAATCGCTTATTCTATACCTTAATTAAACACTTTTTTGGTATTTAAATTTAAAAAATTTAAGATAAACTAAAGTATAAATCCCAACACTAAATATAATTAAGAATATTTGTATTTTTGAATTAGAAATAAAATTTAAACCTATAGAAAAAATAATCAAATTATAAAAATTTATTATTTGTGCGGTTAAAGTATTTGATAGAAAGATACTTAAGTTGTATTTTTTATTAATATAAAAAAATACTAGTTGATGAATATGTTTAGCATCCGGATACATTGGTGATCTTTTTATAATTTTTTTTCTAATGATCGAAAATAAATTTTCAAAACTTGGATACCAAAGTAACAAAACTATAAAAAATGGAGATATATTTTTATTTAATTCATAAATACTTATTAAAAAAATTGAAAAACTAAAGCCAAGTAAATATGAACCTGAATCACCTAGGTAAAGTTGATTTGTTAAGTTCAATAAGAAAACAAAAAGTATTAAAGTAAAAATATAAAATACTGATATTTTTTCAATGATTATTATTTCATTTAATTGCAAGTAAAAAATAATAGCACTTATTAAAAGATAGTAACCAACACAAAGTGTGTTCATACCATCAATAAAATTTGAGCCATTAACAATAATTAATACACAAAAAGTAACAAACAAATAATTGATATAATTATTTTGCAAAATGCTGTCTAGCAAAATTATTCTGGTGTCACTTACCTGGACATCATTAAACATTGTGTAGGATAAAATTAAAAGAATTTGTAATAAAAATTTTTTTCTGGCTGACTTGATTAACTTAAGATCAGAAAAAACCCCTAAAATAAGAACTATAAACGAAAAAAATGTAAAAGAAAAAATTTGCTCATTTAAAAAATAAAGAAACCCTAAAAAAATAAATAAACCACCTGTTAGTGGAACTGACGATTTTGAGGCAAACTTCTGATGAATGTCTCCAGTTTCACTTATTAATATATTTTTATGATGTAAAAATTTATTAATGAATAAAATAGATATTGTTAATATTGCTAAATAAAAAAAAATCATTTCAACTCTTCAAAATAAAGTTAATAGAAAGAACGGTTAAAAAAAATACAGACTTTAATATACCGTATCCTAAATAAATTCTATAAACTTTGTATCCATCTATAAGTTTTTGAATAATAGATGATGATAATGAATTTTTATTTTTTCTCCAACTTGTTAAACTTTGCTCAAAACCCTTTAATTTAACCCCATCCAAAGCTAACCTAATCCATAGAACGTAATCTTCTTTAGTTTTAAGATTGGCAAATTGGTATTTATTATTTTCAAAAATTTTTTTTTTAATAATTACTGTTGATAAACCAATATCACAAGATTTTCTAAGTTTTTTAAAATTGAGATAATTTGGTGCTTTTCTTATTTTAATAAAATTACTATTTTCATCTATTATATCATAACTGGTAAAGCTAAAATTGAGGTTAAACTGGTTCATAAAATTCAATTGAAGCTCAAGCTTATTTTTTTTCCATAAATCATCACAATCACAAAAGGCAATATATTCCCCTTTTGATAGTTTAATTGCTTTATTTCTGGAGGGACCCGCACCTAAATTTTTATCATTATGTATTAATCTTATTCGGTTATCTAAGCTAGAAATAATTTTTATAAATTTTTTATTTTCAATGTCATCATTAATCAAAAGTATTTCAAAATCTGTATGTGATTGGTTTAATATTGATTGAATCGTATCCTTTACATAAGGTTCTTTTTTATAATAGGGCATTATTATACTCACCAAGGGCATATCTTTTATTTATTAAATAATATTTTATGGTTAATTTTCATTGGATAATATTTTTCTTAAACTTAAATGATGTCTAAATAGTGTATAATTTGATGAGTTTTTCTTAGCTTTAAACTTAAAATTTTTTAAATTTTTTTCTTCTTTAGTAAATTTTATTATTTTTTTTGTTAGTTCATTTTTTTTGTTACTTTTAAACAAATATCCAGCATTTCCATTTTCTAGGAATTCTTTAGGTCCATTTGGACAATCGCTAGATATAATGAACAAATTAGAAAGTGCTGCTTCAACTATTACAAAGCCAACTTCTTCCCAAAGAGACGATAGTATCAATGCTCTGGCATCTTTCATGAAAGGGTAAGCATTTCTTATTTTGCTTAAAATAAAGATATTGTTTGAAATATTATTTTTTCTTATCAATTCATTTAACTTTTGCTTTTCCTCACCTTCTCCAATTATTAGCAATATGGCTTCTTTGTTTACTTTTAAATAATTACTAAACTCCGATATTAAATATGAATAATTTTTTTGTTTGGTAAGTCTGCCAACAGCCAGGAAATAATTTTTAAAATTTTGAATTTTATCTAAAAAAATTTTGTCATTCTTACTACCTTTTTCTATATAATCTTCAATATTTAAAATTGCATCTTGTAAGTAGAAAAGCTTATCTGTTTCAAAAAGATTTTGATTTTTTAGATAAGATAAAAGATCACGAGTTGGACATGTAATTTTGAATATTTTTTTAGAAGAATAAATCCATAGATATTTTCTGAATATATTCAATCTTGGAAACCCTGAAATTCTTAATATAAATTTTGTTCGTATTTTGAAAAAATTATTTAGTATTATTGGCAGCGAAGTAAGTAAATGCATAATAATGAAATCTGGTTTATCTTTTTTTAAAAGCTTCAAAAGTGGAAAAAATGAAAAAAAAAATTATTATCAGGTATGAAATTCTACTGCTTAGAAAACCATTTTTAGGCAAATAAGAAAAAAATTTAAATTTAAATTCTATTAAATCGATATTGTGTTTTTTAAAAATTTCTGAAAATTCATCCCATTCACCACATGCATTAATTATTTTTACTTTATAATTTTCTTTTGAATATTTTGATATTGATATTGCCGAGTTAATAGTAGATTTTACTGTACCAACTCTTGATAAACATGGTGACCAATAAAAAATTGTTTTCATAAAATATAATGTCTTAATCTTAAATTAATTTTTATTTTCATAAATGTAGTCAAAACTTTTTCTAAATGGCATCTTAGTCTTAAAAATTTTTTTAAAACCATTATTATTTAATAATTTATGAATATCTTTAAACTTGTAGTTTTTAATTATCATGTTGTCATAGTGATGTTCAAATAATATAAATTGCACTTTGTTTATGTCTTTCTCGAGCCCTAAAAGAATATTAAACTCAAAACCTTCGGTATCTATTTTCATAAAATCAATTTTATCTATCTTTTCCTGTTCTATAAAGTCTTTTAAGCGAATGATTTTAGTTGGCACTTTATCTTTAATAAATTTTTTTATTCCAAATAACGTTGTGATAAATTTTTTTTTTTTAAAGTATCTTGAATTAATATTTAAGCTATTAAAGGTATTTGATACCCCGTCAGTTATCTCGTTGAGTGGTAAAATGTCATTTTTTTCTCCCAAACCAAAAGGGAAAATTTTAATTTCAACTAATTTACTTTTTTCTAATTCAGCCACTTTCTTTTTAAGCTTTATAAAATTTTCTTTACTTGGTTCAAAGGCATATATTTTTTTTATTGAAAAAATTTCTAAAAATTCACCAATTGTATCTCCTTGATGTGCACCAACATCAATAAAAATGTTAATATTTTTCTTAATACTCTTTTTCAAAAAAGAGTATTTTTTTTTTTGATAAAAAAAATCAATAATTTTAAATAAAAAATTCATATTTAAAAATTTTAAAAAAATATATACCTATTTTTATAAATTTTTTTGGCTTTATTTTCTCTGATTTCATTCTGCATTCTTATTTTATATCTGAAAGAATCTTTTTTTAGAGGATAATTAACGTTTATGAACGGCTTATAAGAGTAAATTTTATTCTCTTTAATCAGTCTACTAAAATTTCTACTTAAAAATATTAAAACTGTAACCATAACAATCACCATAATTTTTCTGTTTAAATTTAATACATCCTTATTAAATCTTTCTAAAAATATACTTGCAGGAATAAAGAATAAAAAGAAAAATAAGTGATAACCTCCATATCTTAATGTTGGATGAAACATAAACCATATTAAAAAAATTATTAGTAGTAAAAAAGATAAAGTTTTATATTTTCTATTGAAAGTTTTTGTTGATTTTTTTCCTTTAAATGCTGAAATAAAAATTAATAAAATAAATATCAATGAATAGATTAAATCAGATACTTTATTAAAAAAATATCTGTCTACCCAATTAGAAATCCAATTAAAGTCAGAAATATAATTTAATTTTTCATTTTGTGCTAAACTATAACCTGCACCAGATCCTGCCTTCGCCCAATTTTCATAGTGGAGACTCAAATAATCAAGTACATCTGGAGAAAGTGACCAAGTAATATCAAAAAAACAAGTTTTTTTCTCAGGAAACAAAAGACACCCTGTGTTAAAAAAATTAGTTAGTAATACAAATCCTATCAAAAAAAAACAAAACAATAAATTTAAGTTAAAAAAATTTCTTATCGATTTAGTTTTTTTATAAACATGCATGATTAGAGGTATTAATATTATGATATAAATTAAGTAAAATGCCTTTAATGAGGCAATAATAGTGAAGACAATAGTAAAAATTTTTAAGTAATCTTCATTTATCTTATTCTCATTCTTATTTATAAAATAAAGTAAGTTTAATACTAATAAAATAATTAGAACCATAGCTGATCTGTCAGTTCCATGCTCTCCCAGTCTATAAAAAAAAATATTAATAAATACAAATGATGAGAGACTTAGAAAAGTAATAAAATTATAATTTTTTTGTACTTTTTTATTAAAGATTAGTTTTAAAATAATATAATTAGAAAATATCAAAATATAAGCAGGTCCTAAATGAAACAAATTATATTTTGCGCCAGGTAAATGAAATAAAGAAGATAGCAAAAATATTGATGAATGTGTTTTAAAACCATGATTTAAATTACCTAAACCTAAAGGATGTGGATATTCCGTTAGAGTGATAATATATGGAAAATGATAATAATGAAAATCATCATGATTCTTTCCAACCAATATAAAAATTAATGAAAATAAAAAAATTAGAGATAACAATCTATAATCTTTTTTTCGTGTGTTGACTTCTTTTAAAAAAATTGAAAATAAAATTATCCCAATTATCAAAATTAAAATATTAAATATTTCATTATGTGCTAAAAATTGAGTACTTGCATAAGAAATTAACAACAGAGCAAATATTCCAATAATTCCCTGATAGCCTAAGTTGTAATTTTTTAATTTGATAACTTTACTGCTTACAAAAAAACCATAACCCAATATTGAAGTTAAAATTAAGGGGTAATAAATAAAAATCATAATTATAATTATAATATTTTCCTAAAAAAAAATGTTAAAAAATTTGTTAAATAATAGTCAAAACTAAGGACAAATAGTTTTTTTTTTTTATTCATGATAATTTTTAAATAACAAAATGCTTCTGATCTTCTAATCCACCATATTCTTGAATATTTTTTAATATTTGCAGTGATCCCGTTTTGATCATAATTGTAATATGTTAACTTTTTATTGAGAATATTATACTCATTCATATAAAATTTTGAATAGACAGCTAATCTTGCATCTATCTCCAGATAGGGGAAGTCTTTTTTATTCACATTTTTAAGAAAATTTACAAAGAAATTTCTTCTCAAAGATACACAGCTAGTTGGAAAAATTGTTGGCCATATTGATGATTTTATTAATTTTTTTTTAAATTTGAATTTAGCAAAGCGGTGAAGTGGAACATCAAATACACAGTTTAACTTTTTGTTCTCACGAAAAAACTGGTCTATTTTACTAAGTTTATTTTTTTTAAAATAATCATCTCCGTCTAATAAACAGATTATGTTTCCCTTGGACTTCTTAAAACACTCAACAATACCCTTAATTTGATTAAGTGGGCCTGACTTTTTTTTATTAGTAGATTTATTATTTAGCAATTTAACTTTCTTATATTTTTTTATAATATCAATTGATCCATCAGTAGAACAATCGTCAAAAATAATTATTTCATAATTTTTAAAATTTTGACTACAGACAGCTTGTAAAGATTTATCCAAAAATTTCTCTTTATTGTAATTTGTAATTAGAATGGATATGTAGTTTGTACTTGTCATTTTAAAATTTTTCTTATTAATCAAAATATTAATTCTTTAAGGTTCTTTGTTATCTTTTTTTTATATATTTTTTTTAATTTATTGATATTTGCTACTAAATAAGTTTTTTTAGTGTTGTCTTTAATCTCAATTTTTTTTTTATATTTTTTAGAAATATATTTTGCAATATCTTTTAGATATATAGCTTTTCCTGATGCAATATTAATTATTCCTTTAAATTTTTTTTTATATAAACATAGAATAATTTCTGAGATATTTTTCATTGAAATGAAATCTCTATAATGACCAAGATTGTATAAATTTATTTTTTTCTTTGACTTTTTTATTTTCGTTTTTAAATCTGGAACTAAATAGTTTTTTTTTTGATTTTTGTTGGTTGTGCTAAATATTCGTCCAATACAATAAGTGGTTTCACTTTTTTTTAAAATCTTAATTATATATTTTTCTGCTAACAATTTTGTTTTACCATAATATGAAATTGGATTTGTTTTAGAACTTTCACTAATTTTTTTTGACATTGAAGAATATACGTGAGATGTTGAGGCAAAAAAAAACCATTTAATTTTATTTTTTTTTACTTCATCAGCAATATTTTTAGTAGCTATGTAATTAACTTCATATGCTTTTTTTTTGTTATTATTAACTACCTTAATTGGGACTATTGCCGCTAAATGAATTATTGCATCAAATTTTTTACTACCTATCCATTTTGCTATCTTTTTTTTATTTCTAATATCTCCTTTAAAAAATGAATAGTTAAAGCCTAATTTTGATTTAACAATTTCTCTTCCTAGACTACCTGTGCGACCAGTGATACCAATTCTTATTGACATTTAATTTATGAAATATTTCAATTATTTAATATATATTTATTAAGATTATATAAATTATATATGAAAAAAAAAAAATAAAAAAGCCTTTTTTCTCAATTGTTACCGTTGTTAAGAATGACGAAGTTAATATTCAAAATACTATTCAAAGTATAATATCGCAAAATTACAAAAATTTTGAATATATTGTGATAGATGGCAAATCTGTGGACAAAACACTCAAAAAAATTAACAAGTATAAAAATAAAATTTCTCATATCCTTTCTGAAAAAGACAAAGGTATTTATTATGCCATGAATAAAGGCATTAAACTTGCCAAGGGTTCTTTCTTGTTATTTGTAAATTCTGGAGATTTACTGACAAAAAATGCCTTAGATATTGTTTACGATCTATACAAAAAAAATAATGAAATAGATTTCATTTTTGCAACAGTTAAGCGTCATTATACATCTAACTCTATAGTTAAGTTTGGATATGACAAATTTAGATTAAATTATAATTTTGATTTTGCCACATCACATTCAACTGGTTTTTTTATTAAATTAGAATCTTTAAATAAGGTGGGAAAATTTAATACAGAATATAAATGCTCTGCTGATTATGATTTTTATTATAGAGCTATAATAAAAAAAAAACTAAAAGGTATTTCAACAAATAAAAGCAAGATTGTTGGTATTATGAAAAGTGGTGGTCATTCTAGTAAAATTAGTTTTTTTCAACATTTAATAGAAGAAACTAGAATCCGATATAACAATGGTCAAAATATTTTATTCATATTTTTAATATTCTGTAATGCAATAATTAAATATACACTTAAAAAAATATTTTAATTTAATCTTATTTATTATTCTTGAAATTTTTTATATTTTTAATTTATTTTCTATTTTCAAAATTAATTCATTAGATAATTTTTCAATACTTCTATTAAAATTGTTATTAATAATAATATCTGGTTTTTTGGGAAATTCTGGTTTGATATCAATACCAACTAATTTAGATTTCTTTTTGTAAATTTTTGTATATTTTTTTTTGATAATATTTTTCAAACTTGTTTTAATATAGATCTCTAAATAATTTTTAACTTTAATTCTATTCCATATCCTAACATCATCAAAAAGTGCCATCCCAGCAAATAATACATTAATGTTTTGATCTGTGATTTTTTTGAATAACTTTGAGTATTTTATTCCACCTTTTTTTCTATCAGAATTATCATAACTCCTTAGATCAAACATTTTTCTCATTTCATCACCATTTATATAAAGTGTTTTCCCATATCTATTTTTTATCCTATTATAAATTTTATTAGATATCGAAGTTTTTCCCGCACCAGACAGTCCTGTGACCCAAAACAAAATTCCTTTTTTTTTATCTAATATCATGTAAATTTTTATATAACTTTTTTAAATTTCTAATCTTAAAATTATTTAAACACATTTTTGCAATATTATCTGACTTATTTTTATAACTTGTTTTATTTTTTTATGATATTATTAGTATAATCCATTAAATAATCTAAGTTCAATAAAAACATATGAAAAATATCAAAGTTTGGAAAAAAATAAAAAAAAGTAATTACAAAAGTATTAAACATTTATTAAATGATTTAATTAAAAAAGGGCACGTATTAAGTCCGTGGATTATTGATATATTTAACAATAAAAAAAATAATATATTAATTAACAATCAAAGTTTTAATTTATATAAAATAAAAGTAAAAAACCTTGGCTTTAAAAAAGCCACTAAATTAAAATATATTTATAAGAAGATTTTATTAAATAATTATGATCTTGTTACACCTGATCTGGCATTAAGAACGAGATTTTTTTATAAAGAGCAAAAAACTGGTGAATGGTTGAGATTCGCAACCCCATTTAACTCCATGATTGATACTGACAAAGTTCCACATCTTCCTAAATTAGGAAGAGCTTTACAAAAATATTTCATTGAAACGTATTGGTCTTATCCAGATGCTATTTTTCACCCTCATAATGAATTTATTATTACAAAAAAATGATATTTAAAAATTTAAAAATAAATAATACTGATTTAAAAAATCGCATTGTTATTTCTCCAATGTGCCAATATTCCTCTCAAAATGGAAGCCCGTCAAAGTGGCACTACAAACATTTGGAAAGTTTATCTTCTACTGGTGCTAGTATGATTCTGCTTGAATCCACAGCAGTAGATAAACAGGGAAAAATATCTGATGCTGATTTGTGTTTATACAACGCTACTCATGAAAAAAATTTCAAAAAACTAATAAAGTTTCTTAAATCTAAAAATGATATTAAATATGGTATTCAAATTTCTCATTCTGGAAGAAAAGGATCAAGCTATGAACCTTGGATAAAACACAATTGCCCATTACCAAAAAAAAGATCTTGGAAAACTTTGTCTGCATCAGCAATTTCCAGGGATAAGAGGTGGCCTAAACCTAGTGAAATGACAAAATTACAAATAAAAAAAATGATACAAAAATTTAAGAATACAGCAATTAGAGCTGATAGAATTAATTTTGATTGTTTGGAAATTCATATGGCACACGGTTATTTATTACATCAATTTTTTTCACCTATCTCTAATAAAAGAATAGATGAATATGGTGGAAGTTTTATTAACAGATCTAGAATTTTAGATGAAATAGCAAAAGAAGTTAGAAAAGTTTGGCCGCATAATAAGATTTTAGGTGCACGTATTACAGGAACAGATCATTTAAAGGGAGGTTTATCTGTTAGTGATGCTATTGCTTTATCTAAAAATCTAAAGAAAATTGGCTTTGATTATGTTTCAATTTCAAGTGGTGGTATTTTACCATTTACTAAAATGATACAAAAAGAAGCTTTTAGAGTTAATATGGCTACTAAAATCAAAAGAGAATCTAAAATGATAACAACAACTAGTGGGATGATTACTAATCATATAATATCTCAAAAAATTATCAAACGTAAACAAATTGATTTTATTACAATTGCCAGAATAATTATAAAAAATCCAAGATGGATTCTTCAATTAGCTAAAAAAAATAAAATTAGAAATTATATTCCAAATCAATATAAGCGAATTATTTAGTATAAAAAAATTAATTTTTATATATTTCTCTCCATTTTTGGGCGTGATTAATACCAAGCAATGTTCCTTGAGCATTACAACTTTTGCAGGGATTGTTGCACCTTTTACCATCCAATAAATCTACTCTGTACTTCTTCATAAGCTTTGATATCCAAATATCAAAAACTTCTTCTTGCATCATGTTTCCCATTGTTTGACGTCTTTGCCAATCTTGTGGACATAAAAATATATCACCATTCCAATCTATCAAAAATTGATAAGAGGGATAAAAGCAAATATTATGAACATCATTCGCTATTTGATTTCCTGTCTTTATTGTTCCAGCTCTATTAGTTAATTTAACACCAAAATTTTCTTCTTTTGTGTACCAACGATCTCTTAATATTATAAAATCTTCAGGAACATCAGCTTTTTTGATCATTGTTTTAAATTTCTCTATCTGTTCTGGGCCATCATACATACTGATTAATAATCTTGCTGTATTTGCATTGTATAATTTTTCTATCATCTTATGGTTTAAGGGATCACCATTTGTAACAATTTCAACATCAGCCACTCTTGATAATTTATTAACAATGTATTCGATATCTTTGTGTAATAAGGGTTCTCCATATCCGGCTAGAGCTAAAGAGCCTTTAAATTTCATTTTTTTTAAATCGTCATGCAATTTATCAATTAAATTTCTAGACATCTTTTGATAAGTATCTGGAGCCACTTGATCGTCAGATTTAGGGCAAAAACTACATGCTCTATTACAAACATCAATTAAACTTAGTTCGATCCATGTAGGTAAAGGAACACCTTTAAATAGACTTATCCCATCATCAACAATCAATTTCCTTCTATTAATATTTTTTTTAATAGTTTCTTTTGGATCCAAGGGTATTGGTGGATTATTGTGTCCAGGTTTATTCATTATAATAGATTTTGATCAATTTTTTTCATAGGTTGTGTTTTAAGCTCAACTATATCCTCATCATTTATTTCAGCTTTTAATTCATCATATTCACTCATTTTTTTTTTCATAAAATTAATTGCTAATTTTGTTTTAGAAGAAATTCCATGAGGAGTTAAAATATAAAAATAATTCATTTTTTTTTTATTTTTATTAAAATTTTTTATTTTAATTAATCCCTTGTTTTGCAATTCTTTAATACAATAGTTTAGCTTACCCAAGCTAAACCCAAGCTCTTCAGCTAGCTCCCTTTGGCTTGTCTCAGGTTTTTTTGATATTTTTCTTAATATCTCAAAATGATCTTGGTTATTTTTTTTCATATTGTTCAATTATTGAACATATGTTTCAAAAGGTGAACAGTAAAGTATAATTATGTGTAATAAAATAAGTAATACTTGTATTATTATAGGTAATGTTTAATAATTTAAGCTATTTAACACACAATATATGAATATCTAACAAACATGTCTAATTTTATCTTAAATGAAGGGTATGAAAAAAATACTAATTTATTTTATGGTGCACAGAATGAAAAAATTTTTACAAATAATAAAAAGTATATTGATTTGTCTATGTGTGCAGGTTCAATATTATTAGGACATAATCATAAAGTATTTCGACAGAGTATAATAAAATTTATATCCAGAAAGATTTCAAATTTAGCTGCACCAAATGTTTATGCTGAAATGTTTTCTAAGAATATTAAAAAAGTAATACCAAATACTGAAAAAATAATATTTTGCAACTCTGGAACAGAGGCTGTTCTAAAATCTTTAAGACTGGCGAGAGCTTTAAATGGTAGATCTAAAATTGCTTTAGTAACTGGAGGTTGGCATGGATCAGTTGATCAATTACTTTACAAAACAGATAAAAATTTAAAACCAGTCAAGCTTTCTAGTGGTCTTCCAGATGAAACATCTAAAAAATTAATTTTAATACCTTATAACGATATAAAAAAAAGTAAATTAATATTAGAAAAGAATAAAAATAAAATATCTTGTTTAATTATTGAGCCTATTCAAGGTAGTTTGCCTTATGAAAATATTAAAAAATATCTTAAATTTTTAGAAATTTTTTGTAAAAAAAATAATATCATTTTAATTTTTGATGAAATGATAACTGGATTAAGAACTGATTGTTCGAGTGTTCAAAATTATTTCAAAATTAAACCAGACATAAGTACTTTTGGAAAATGCTTTGGTGCAGGACTACCTATTGGGATAATTTCTATTTCAAAGACTATATCAAAAAAACTTGAAACAATAAAACCAAAAGTTTTTTTTGGTGGTACTTTTTCTGGAAATTCTATTGTTTCATTTGTTGGTAATGAAGTCTTAATTTATCTTATTAAAAATAAAAAAAAAATCTTTAATAAGATAAATACTAACGCAGAATATTTTGAAAAAAATTTAAATACATTTTTTAATTTAAAAAATTTAGATCTTAAAATTTATAGGTTTAAATCTATACTGAGATTGGTTTACACTAAAGATCCATTAAAGGATCGTGTTGGTAGAGACTTTTTAGAATATAAAAAAAATGAATTAATCTTAAAATTTAGAAATTATATAAAAAGTAAAAATATATATTTACCAAGTAGCGGGATAATGTTTATGTCATATTCTCATGAAAGAAGTCATGTAGATTTTATAATTAAAGAATTTAAAAAAGGGTCACTAAAAATATTTAATAAAAATAAAAAATTATAAAAGTGGAGAACTTTTTTCGATCGTTTAATTTTTTTTTAGTAGACTTAACACTCTAAATTAAAGTCTTCCAAGATTTTACCCCTACTTATTTTTCTTGCTTGAGGTTTCCTTTTTTTAGACAATATATTTTATTACAGTAATTTAAAAGGTTTTGGTTATGCGTAATAATCAAAATTGATTTCTCTAATGATATTTTTTTTAATGTATTAAAAATATTTTCCTCAGTTCTTTTATCGAGTGCACTAGTTGCTTCATCTAATATTAAGATTTTTGCGTCAGTCATCAAGGCTCTTGCTATACCAATTCTTTGTCTTTGCCCTCCTGAAATTTGTGCTCCATTTTCACCAATAAATGTTTTGTCTCGTTCTGGTAATGAATCAATAAATTCAGACAAATCGCACTGTTCTATAATTTTGTTATAATATTTGTCGGATACTCCTGTATTATTTGTCATCAAGATATTATTTTTGATACTATCGTCAAATAAATATATAAATTGTGGAACATACCCAAATACCTTACCAATTAATTCTTTTTGCTCTACCAGTCTTTCATCTAAATAAAATTCACCTTTATGAGGATTGTGCAGTCCTATCAATATGTCTATTAAAGTCGTTTTCCCCACCCCACTATCACCAAAAATACCAATTAGATCATTTTGTTTATTTATTTTAAGGTTTAAATTTTCAATTATATTTTGCTCTTGTCCCTCATACTTGAAACTTATATTTTTAATAAAAAATTCCTTATCAAGTTTTACTTCTTTACCTGTCAATTCATCATTTTCTGAATCATTATAATCCGCTCTTTCATCTAATTCTTTTTTAATAAAGTCTATTGAAGGTTTGTAGGATTGATATCCGTTTATAGTCCTTATTGCTGAAAGAAAAGATGGTAACATTTTTAACATTGCTATTAAAAATAAAGAAACAAAAGATAAATATGAATTCATAGACATATCTAAAATAAAAAAATAAAAGCCTAATATCGACAATGCAATAAGCACTAACAGCTCTATCCAAATTCTTGGCATACTTTGAATAGATGTTTCTTTTGCTTTTATTGTACCTGACATTTTTAAAATTTTTACTATTCTTTCTACAAATTTATTTTCAATCTTATAAGATTTTATAAATTTAATTCCCTGTAGTGATTCTAAAATAATTTTATTAGCCTCTCCTCTATAGTTCATTGTTTTTGAAGCTAAAGTATAAAGTAGTTTTCTTAAAATTTTTTTTACTGATATAATAAGAATTATTCCAAACGAAAATGTAAAAATGCTTATTTTATAATCAAATATAAATAATAGTAAAACTATAAAAATTATAATAAAAAATTCTTTGGCTAATATTAGGATGGGTCCAATAATACCGTTGCTAAATGCTACAATTTCAGTTGTTAAATTTCTTAACAAAATAGAAGAGTTATTTTTTAAGTGAAATTTATATGGAGAATTAATATATTTTTTAAACAATATGGAGGTTAATTCCACCTTGACATCATTTACTAGTTTTTGCATTCCAAACTCTAAAAATGTTAAAAATACTGATTTTATTAAATAAACTAAAAAAATTATACATATCATTGCTAATAGCGCATCGTTTAACTCAATTTTGCTAAAATCATAAATATTATTTAAAAATGAAAAGTTAGTTTTTTTCTCTGTAATAATAGCAATTACTGGAATAAATAATCCTATACTTAGACTCTCCAAAAAACCACTAACTGATAACATTAGTAGTAATAACCGCATTCTTTTAAATAATTTATTAGGTAATGCACTAAATATTATTTTTAATTCTGCTAGATAGGTTTTCATATAATAAACTCTATATAATTTCTAATTTTATTTTTTAAAAAAATTGTTAATTTTTTTTATTACCATCATAACTTCTTTTTTCTGTAAATTGGGGTGTATAGGTAAACTAATAGCTCTTTCATAATATTTTTCAGCGTTTTTAAAATCTCCCTTTTTAAATCCAAATTTTTTAAAATATGGTTGTAAATGAATTGGCTTGTAATGAATATTTGTATAGATTTTGTTTTTTTTTAGAAAATAAATTAAATCATTTCTTACTTTTTTTTTCTTATCTTTGAGTAAAACTACATAGAGATGAAAAGATGATTTTGCATACTTTTTTTCTATCGGTAAAATTAGGTTTTTGTTATCTAGATTCTGGTTATAAATATTTGCTATACTTCGTCTTTTTTTTAGAAATAGATTAAGTTTCTGCAATTGACTAATTCCAAGAGCAGCTTGGATATCTGTTAATCTATAATTAAACCCTAAATACCTTTGCTCATATAAAAGATGGTTTATTCCTGTGTTTAAGTTGTTTTTTTTTCGAATAATCCCATGAGAACTTATTGACTTCATAATATTGAAGTATTTTTTGCTACTTGTGTGTGCAGACCCACCCTCACCAGTAGTAATCATTTTAACTGGATGGAAACTAAATACTGATATTATATCTTTATTACTTCCAACATTTTTATTTTTATATTTTGAGCCCAGTCCATGGGATGCATCTTCTAAAATTTTGAATTTATACTTTTTTGATAAAATTATAAGAGAATCTCTGTCGTAAGATTGCCCAGCAAATACAATTGGTACAACTATTTTTGGTAATAAACCTTTTTTTTTTGCTTGTTGTAATTTTATTTCTAGTTTTTTTAGATCAATATTAAAAGTCTCTAACTCTATATCGATAAAATCTACTTTAGCTCCACAATATAATCCGCAGTTTGCTGAAGCAACAAAGCTATTTGCTGAAGTCCATAACCAATCATTTTTTCCCAATCCTAGGGCGAGACATGCAGAATGCAATGCACTTGTGGCACTATTAAAAACTACACAATATTTTGAATTTACTTTTTTTGAAAGATTCTTTTCAAATTTGAGTATTTTAGGACCGGTGGTAATTAAATCAGATTTAAGAGTTTTTATTACATTAGAGATATCTTCATGATCAATAGATTGCTCACTATATCTGATCATATTAGTTTTAATTTTTCACAAAATATTCTTATTTGTTTTTCATTTAAAAAGACTTTATTCGTTGATGAATTGTATTCAAAATCCTTCAATTTATATTTATTTTTATTATGTTTTCCAAATATTTCAGAATTAATAACATAATGGTTTTTAAATTCTAAAGTATTTTTTGATTCATCTTTGGTGATTAATATTTCTGCAGTCTTTTCACCAGGTCTCACTCCAATGATTTTATGCTTTCTACCTGGTACTATGGCTTTAGCTAAATCAACAATTTTTACAGAGGGTATTTTGGGAACAAAAATTTCACCACCTTTCATTAAACTTAATGAATTAAGAACAAATTTTACACTATCTTCTACTGAAATAAAAAATCTTGTCATATTTATGTCTGTAATTGGAATGCTTTGATTTTTATTCTGTCGATATGATTTGAAGAATGGCACAACAGATCCTCTTGATCCCAAAACGTTTCCATATCTAACAGTAGAAAATATTGGTTTACCTCTACTTAAATTGTTTGCTGCATTAAATAATTTATCTGCAGCAAGTTTAGTTGCTCCATACAAGTTTATAGGATTTGCTGCTTTGTCCGTTGATAAGCTTATTACTTTTTCAACTTTATTATTTATAGTTGCAAAAATAATATTTTCAGCACCAATTATATTTGTTTTAACAAATTCCATGGGATTATATTCTGCTGCAGGAACTTGTTTAAGCGCAGCAGCATGAATGACATAGTTAATATCTTTTAATGCCAAGTCTAATCTGTCTTTATCTCTAACATCTCCTAAAAAAAACCTTAAACAACTATTCTTATTTGTTGTGTTTTCTAGTTCTTTTGCCATTTCAAATTGTTTTAATTCATCCCTAGAAAAAATGACTAATTTATTTGGTTTATAATTTTTTAATATATATTTGACACATGCTTTACCAAAAGATCCAGTTCCACCTGTTATTAAAATATTTTTTTTATTTAAATTCATTTTACTATTTACTAATTAATATAATTATTAAGACTAGAGAAATATTTTATTATTTATCAGATATTTACGTATAATTATTTATCTTAAAAATCAAATAAATTAGGTCAAACTAAGGCTAAATTGATTTATTTTATAAATACATTTTAACATTCTTAAGTCGTCTAGGTAATTGATATCTTAGATATTATTCATTTATTGTCTATAATTAGAGTTTTTGTACTTATGGTGATAATACAATAAATTAATTTATAACAATATTATGATAATAGGAGAGATATACACCGGTACTGCCTCTAAAAAAAGATATTACCTACAAAATGAATTGTATGATTTTTTAAGAAAAAAATATAAAAAGTTTTACTTTATTAATGTCAATAATATTTTTAATAAAAAAAAATTAAAGATAAGCAGTTTAATTTATAAAAAAAATATAGTTCATTTTAATCCAAAAAGTATTTCTGAATTAAATAGTTTCTTAAAGAGTAATAAAATATTTCTTATAAACAACTTATCATTTAAATTTAGTCATACAATTTATCATTACTTGGTTGGTAGAAACAATATTTTCCAAATTTCTTTTTCAAATATTTTTCACTTTTCAAGCTATAAAAATGAAAACTGGGTTCACGTAGGTTTTGTACAAAAAATGAGATACTTATTTGAAAAAAAAATTTCATTATTTGTTTTTAGGTCACTAGTCATTTTAAGAATAATTAAACAGATTGATATATTATGTATCGCTCAAAAAAATATATTTAAAAAAAATGCTTCAACTTATCGTGAAAAAACTTTTTTCATTAAAAAATATAAACATATAAGAGCTATAAGTGTAAAATTACCATTTATTCAAAAACATAAAGGAGTATCGAAAAAATATATTACATTTATAGATTCGGGAATAGAACATGCTGATATTTTAAGGAGAGGACATTTAATTAATAACGAGATGGTAAAAAATTACTTTTCATTTTTAAGAATCTATTTGAAAAAATTAAATAAAATATTCCACAAAGAAATTATTATATGCCTACACCCATCATCAAATTATCAACTATATAAAAAAGAGCTAAATAACTTTAAAATATTTAAATATAAAACTGAAAAATATATTTTAAATTCTGATTTAATATTATTTCATGATTCAACTGCAATATTTACTGCAATTTTTTTACATAAAAAAATTATTAGCTTAAAAAGTAATATTATGGGTGATTATCTTAATACAAGAAGACTTTTTTATTCAAAACCATTTTCTTTTGTAGAGCATGATATTGAGCAAAATCTTAAAATTAAAAAAAAACTATTAAACCCCGAATTAATTAAAAAAAAAAATAATTACAATAAAATTGTTAAAAAAAATTTTTTTACTGATAAAGATGCTTTACCTATTCGTGCAGTCATAGATAGTGAAATTCAAAAATTTATTAGAAAATAGAACATCTATTAATATTTGAACTTATTATAAATTTTATTAATATATATCCTCATACTTATAGAAAAACTAAATTTGCTTAAATAAATATTAATCAAACCATTTTCTAAAAAAATTTAAATTGTTGATATAATTCATTTATATATTTACTAACTCTATCTTTTTAGACATTTTTTGAACTACTCTCTCAAATTTTTTCTTTTTTATATTTGTTTTGTGAAAGATATGTGCAGATTCCTCAAACATTTTGCTTCTTGAAACATTAAATTCTTCAGAAAAAATTTGTTGCCAAAAATATTTACCGTATAGACTTAAAGGGTTACAAAAGAGTTGAAAACAAATGTTATAGAGATCATTTTTTTTACATGTTTGTAATTTTTTCCAATCTTTAATTAAAAGTTTTTTATAAGCTATTTTACTATTCCAATCGTTTGTTACTTCAAATTTAGGAGACCAGAAAGTGGCCTGAGAGGAAATACACTTAAAGTTTAAAAACAAACCTTCTAGTATGGCGGAACCATGATGTGATATTAAAATAGTTTTTTTATTTAATCTATTAAGTAAATTGACATTTTGTGTTGGTTCCTTAATAAATCTTATATTTGTATTATTTTCATATTTTGAAATAATTCTAAAAAATAATTTTCTATCATAAATCATTTGCTTATTAGGAAATTTAGCATGGAAAAAACTTGGATGTGCCTTGATTAAGATTTTATTATTTTTATCTTTTATTAATTCATTAATTGTGAATTCGAGCCAATCATAAACATTAATAAAACCATCATACCCATATAACATTTGTCCATCTGTAAATGAATGTGCATAAATTAAGTGTGTAACTTTGTTATATTTTTTATCTTCTATTACAAATTTAATAGCACTCATCCATGGGATAGTTTCTGTTTTATTGAGAATTTTTTTTATAGAGGTCTTGGCTTCAATAATTTGCTTATTATTTAATTTTTTATTTTTTTTAATTTGAATTATATTTTCATAATTCAATAATTTCTTATTTTTATTAATATAATACAATAGCCCCTTAGGGTATCCAAGTGTATAAATTGGAATCTTTTTTTTTGATAATACTGAAATGATTAAGCCATTTCGGTACATCCCGTGATCGATAAAAGCTGCTTTAATATCACTCTTATCAATTTTAATAATATTTCTTAATATTGTTAAGTTTGAGTAAAAATATTTTACAGATTCATAAAAAAAAGAAAATGAATATAAATAACTATTAAAATTTCTATATATTTCTGGAATTGTATATCGACTTAAGTTAAATTCTTTATACTTAACTGACATAATTTTTTTTTTTGAAAAAAAATTTGTTTTAAAAATAATTTTTATTAAGTAAAAAATTGCTATAAAATCAATTTTATTGCTTTTATTAACGTGTATAGTAAGTTTTTCATTAACTAATTTCTCAGAATGGATTTTTGCAGCTTTCATTAAAAATTTATATGGACCGGTAGGTTCCCTCACCACAAGAAAAATTTTTTTATTTTTACACATAAGGTAATTAAGAAAAACTTTTAAACAGCCTTTCTACTCTAGGATTAGATAGTTTTGCATATGTATTAAACTTTTTTTTATCTTTATTATCTGTAGCTTTGTTATGGTCATTTTTAAGCACAAAAAGGACTTTTTTATCAATAAATTTTACTATTCCCAAAATCGAAAATGAGATTATTTTTTTAATATACATGTTTAATTTACTTATTTAATTTATATAATTTCTCTGCAAATTTCCAATCATCTAAAGTATTAATATCAATTGCTTGATTTTTCTTTAATTCATAAATTGTACTTTTATTAGTCGAAATTGTGCTTTTTGAATACCATGATTTTGCTGTACCCCAATAAAACTGACCTGCATCATGGTAAAAATCTTGAAAAACTTGTGAATTTTTTGTGAATTTTTTTTTATTAGTTAAAACAATTTTTTTATTTATTAATCTAAAAGACCGTTCAATTTGTGTAGAGTATTTTTGTGAAGACATTACAAATGACCATTTATCATTTTTTATTAGTTTAAATGATTTTTTTAAATCACTTACTTTGATCAACGCAGACGTTGGGTAAATGCAGCACACATAATCAAATTTGGTATTTCTTTTTTTGAACCAGTCCAATGCATGTATTATTACTTCTTGCGTTTTAGCTTTATCATTTGAAATTTCTGGTGGCCTTTTAAAAAAAACCTTTGCACCATACTTTTCAGATATTTTTTTAATCTTTAAAGAGTCAGTAGAAACAATTACATAATTAAAAAGTTTTGAGCTTACCGCTTTTTTTATCACATAACTAATTATAGGTTTTCCTAAAAAATTTTTAATATTTTTTCCCTTTATTCTCTTGCTACCTTGTCTCGCTGGGATAATTGCAATGTTCATTATATTTTTTTACGTCCATACTTTGATTGGGTAATTTCTAATATACATTTTAAGATATATATATATATATATATCTTAATGAAAACAAATCTAAGTTTGGGCTTTATTGGTGGAGGAACAAATTCTACGATTGGAAAAATGCATTATTTAGCAAGCAAGCTAGATGATAGATGGGAGTTAGTCTCAGGTTTTTTTAGTAGAAATAAAAAAATAAATTTAAAAAGTGGGTCCAATTATAATATAGATAAATCAAGAATTTATAATTCCTTGGAAAGCTTTATCAAGCATGAGGGCAAAAAATTAAATGCTATAGTTCTTTTGACACCAACACCTACTCATTCTAAGGTTTTGCAAAAATTAACAAAAATTAATATTCCAATAATTTCAGAAAAACCACTGGTTAACAGTGCAGATCAAATGAAAAAAATTAATAAATTATTCATAAAACAAAATCTTATCAGAGTAACTTACAATTATACTGGTTATCCTATTTTAAGAGAACTTAAAGAAATGTTAAAAAGAAAAAAAATTGGAGAAATAAAACAATTTTTTTTTTACATGCCACAAAATGCATTTGTTTCTAGTACTAGTAAAAAGATAAGACCAAAAACTTGGAGATTGAATGACGTAGATTATCCAAATATTTTTGGAGATTTGGGATCTCATTTGATAAATATGTGTGATTTTCTTTTTGAAAGAACCCCAAATAAAGTTTTTGCAAAATTTTTTAATCACTCTAAATACAAAATAATTGATAATGCTTATTTCATAACCGAAATAAACAAAAATATTTTTGGTCAGTTTATAATTAGTAAAACTAGCCCTGGTATTTCTAATGGTTTAGAATTAAAAATTGTAGGTACAACAAAAACAGTTGAGTGGAAACAAGATGACCCTGAAAAACTTTTACTATTTAACATGGATGGAACCAAAACAATTTTTGACAGAAGTTCGGCAATTTATGAAGCTAATAAAGATAGGTATAATCGTTATAAACCTGGTCACCCATCCGGTTTTTTAGAAGCTTTTGCAAATATATATCACGATATAGCAAACGAAATAATTTCTAAGAAAAAAAATAATTATACTTTCGATTTAAAATCGTCTCATAAAATTTCAAATTTTTTTGATGCCTCAATTAAATCTGATAAATCTGGAAAATGGATAAAAGTAAATTAAAGATTTTAGTTTTTGGATGTGGTGCAATTGGATCCCATTTAACATATTGCTTAGCTTCAAATAAAACAAAAGTTTACACTGTATGTAGAAACGAACACTATCGAGTTATCAAAAAAAAAGGACTTACATTAAAAATATTTCAAAACGATATTTTAAAAAAAAAAACTATTTTAAAAGACTCAACAAACATAATATTTCTAAATGATTTAAAAAAACTTAAAGGATTAACTTTTGATTATATTTTTATAACAATAAAATTAAAAGACATTAAAAGAAAATTAGTGCAGGAAATATTAAAATATGCAAATAAAGATACAGCCTTTGTGCCTCCCTGCACAGAATTACCATATTGGTGGTTCACAAATATTTTAAATAATAAAAGAATATTTAAATTAAATAATTTACATTTAAATAAATATAAGAAAAATATTATTGGAATGACTATGTGGCTATCTGGAAAGATAATCAAACCTGGTGAAACAGTTATAAGTCACGTTCAAAGAGGCTATCCTTTAAAAGAAATTGATAATAAGATGAAAGACAAAACAATATTTTTACGAAAACTAATTTCAAAGAAGGTGATTTCACCAAGTGTTAAAAATATTTATAGTGAAATTTATATTAAATCGATAAATTCTTTTGCTTTTAATTTAGTGGCTTTAAAGACAGGATTTAATAATTTACAGATTAGTAGATCAAAAAAAACAATTAAACTGATAAAAGATATCATAAATGAATTTGAGATTATCGTAAAAAGATTGAACATTCCAATCTATCAAACTATAAGTAGCAGAATTAAGCAAACCCTTTCAAGTAAAAATCATACTATGAGTATGTTGAGTGATTACAACTCTGGAAGAAAAGTTGAAATAGTAAACTGTTGGAATAATTTGAATTTATTAAATAAGACACTTAATACAAAGACGAAAATATCAAAAAAAACTTATAATTTTGTAATTAAAAAAATTAACCATGCTAAAAAAAATAGAACATATCTTTAATAAAAAAAGTAAAAAGATATTTGTAATTGCTGAGATGTCCGCAAATCATTCGAGTGATATAAAAAATGCATATAAAATTATAGACAAAGCAAAAGATATTGGCGCAGATGCTATTAAAATACAACTTTATAAAGCAAATAAAATTACAATTAATTCAAACAAAACTGATTTTAAAATAAAAAATAAAAATTGGAAAAAATACAATACCCTTTATAATCTTTATAGAAAAGCAGAAACACCATACATTTGGTACGATAGTTTAAAAAAATATTGCAAAAAAAAAAAGATAATTATTTTCTCATCAGTTTTTGATTTAGAAACTGTTGATTTTTTAGAAAGAAAAAACTGCCCAATTTATAAAATAGCATCCCCTGAAATCACAGATATTCCACTGTTAACCAAAGTTGCAAAAACAAATAAACCAGTTATTATTTCAACAGGTTTGGCAACAGAAAAAGATTTGGATTTAGCAATTAAAACATTAAAAAAAAATAAATGTAAAAAAATAGTTATTTTAAAATGTACAAGTGCGTATCCGGCACCAATAGATGAGCTAAACCTATCCTCTATAAAAAAAATTGAAAAAAAATATAAAACTGTGGTTGGATTTTCAGATCATTCTTTGGGCAAAATAGCACCAATTGTTGCAATATCATTTGGGGCAAAAGTAATAGAAAAACATATCAATCTTGAAAAAAATAATAAATCTGTTGATGATTTTTTTTCACTAAACGTTAATGCTTTCAAGGAGATGGTAAAAAATATTAGAGATACCGAAAAAATGATTGGCAATGAAGAAATTAAAATTAGTAAAAATTCAAAAAAAAATTTATCAGGCAGAAAGTCAATATATATAATTAAAAATATAAATAAAAATGAAGTTTTTACTAAATACAATGTTGGCCCAATTAGACCTTCTTATGGCTTGCATCCTAAATATTTTAATCTTATTTTAGGTAAGAAATCTAAAAAAAATCTGAAATTTGGTCAACGGATGAAGTTATCTTTTATCAATTGAATCATGAAAAAGCAGGAAATTTTATTATTGTTAAAAAAAATTTTATCTTCAAAAAGAATAATTAAAAAAGATACAAAACTAAATGAATTACTTAACTTTAATATTTTTGATAATGAAAAAATAGACTCATTGGCATTAATGACCATTATATCCGAACTTGAAAGCGTATCTAAAAAAAATATAGATCTTGGATATTTCAAAATAAAAAAAAATCAAACAATAGAAAAAATTATAGATAAAATAATTAAAAAATGAATTTATACTCTGTTTTCCTTAAGAATCTTAAAGTAGAAAAAAGAATTATTACTGAAAAAAATGAATATTCATATGGTCAAATATATAATTTTATAGAAAATACCTCAAAAATTATTAAAGAATATAAAAAAAATCAAAGAATTTTTCTTGTATCAAGTAACTTTTTTTCATATTTAATTTTGTTTTATGCATGTTCTAAATTGGGTAAAGTTTTTATTCCTGTAAATAATTCATTATCTAAAAATCAAATTTTAAACACTTATAAGTTTATTAAGCCAGATATAATTTTTTATTCAGATGAATTTAATTTTTTAAAAAATTACATAAAATCAAAAAAAATATTACCTGATAATTATTTTTTTCAATATCCAAAAAAAGATAAGAAAAAAAATTTAATTAAAACACTGCAGTCAAAAAAATATACCAATAAAGATTATATTATTACTTTTTCTTCAGGTACGACGTCTTTACCAAAGCCAATACTATATACTCAAAAAATTAAATATAATCGTTATTTACATATTAAGGATATCTATAAAATTAATAAAAATGACAATATTTTATTAACATCTCCTGTCGACCATTCCCTTGGACAAAGAATACTATTCTTAGCAACCTTAACAGGTTGTAATCTAGTTTACTTAAATAAATATAGTAAAAAATTATTTAAAAAATTTATCAAAAAAGAAAATGTAACATTCTCAATTTTGACATCAAATTATATCAGTTTAATGAAAAATGAATTATTTAAAAAAAAAATTGAAATTAAAAAAATAGTTTCCGCTTCATCTACTCTGTCTTTAAAAGATAAATTAGATTTTAAAAAAAATAAAATTAGATTATATGAAATGTATGGTGCGGCAGAAATTGGAACTATTACAAATTTATCAACATTTAACTCAAAAAAAGAAAGTTCTGTAGGAAAGATTTTACAAAACTGTTATGTGAAAATTTTAGACAAGAATTTCAACTCCTTAAAAAATAATAAAATTGGCGAAATTGCTTGTAAAACTAATCTTAGATTAAAGAATTATTATATATCTAAAAATATGACAAAAAAATCTTTTATTAAAAATTATTTTCTAACTGGGGACCTTGGTTATAAAGATGATAAAAATTTTTTATATTTTGTATCAAGAAAAAAAGATGTAATAATTTCAAGTGGAGAAAATATATATCCGTCTGACATAGAAAAAGAGGTTCTTAAATTTAAAAATATATCTGAATGCTGTGCTATTGGAATACCTGATAAATATTTTGGTGAAGCTTTATTTTTAGTTTGTGTAATAAAAAAACAAGATAAAAATATTGAAATTAAACTAAGGAATTTCTTACGCACTAGATTGGCTAATTTTCAACAGCCATTAGGATATGATTTTGTTCCTTTATTACCAAAAAATAGATTGGGTAAAGTTATAAAAAAAGATATTAAAAAAATTTATATTAAAAAGAAATTAGATTTATCCAAACAAATTAGAAAGATCTTAAATTAGTGCAAGAAGTTATCATTAGAACCAATTATGGGAAAAATATAGGACTAGGGCACTTATATAGAACTTTAAAATTAGCCGATAAATTAAAAAAATATTACAAAGTAACATTTGTGGTTGATAAAAAATCAAAAATTACAAAAAAAATTTTGAAACATCGAGTTATTGAATTGTATAAAAACTCAATATTTAAAAATCAAGCTGAAGACGCAAATTTATTCAAAAAAAAAATTAATCAAAAGAACATCAAGTTTATCATTGTCGATGACTACAGAATTGGTTTTAACTGGGAAAAAAAATTTTTCAAGGATTATAAAATGATAGTTTTTGATGATTTAAATTTAAAGAAACATATGTGTCATTATCTTATAGATGCAAAATGGTGTGGTGAACATACAGATAAAAGATATCAAAATCTTGTACCTAAAAATTGCACAAGACTGTTGGGACCTAAATATGCATTTATAAATGCAAAATTAAATAAAAAAAAATTAAAAGAAAATATACTTATTTATTTTGGTGGAGCTGGTGATTTGTCTAAATATAATAAATTAATATTACAATTTTGTAATGTAAATAAAGTTTTGAAAAATAAGATTAAATTTGATTTGGTGATTGGTCCTCTGGCATATAATTTTAAAGAAATGATAACTTTAAGTAATAAATTTAATTTTTTAAATATTATTAAAAATAAATTTGATTTATCAATTTATTTAAATAGATGTAAATTTGCTTTTTCTACTTCTAGTTCAATTATTTATGAGTTAAATAACTTAAGTATTCCCACGTGTTTATTTTCTGTTACAAAAAATCAACAAAACAAAATAACTGATCTTGAAGATCTTGGTTTTTATTTAAATATTAATTTAAAAAACCTTAAAACTTCAAATAATTCACAGCTACTCTTCACATCCTTCTTAAAAAATATCAACAGAATTAAAAAAATGCAAAGCAAAAAAAAAATTACTATCGACAAGAAAGGAGTGGAAAGAATTGCTAATATTTTAAATAAAAACAACAATAATATTATGAATAAAAATTACAACATAAAGAAAAAGCCTGATCATAAAAATGGTTTTTTTAAAATTAATGATCAATTTATTAATAGATATTTAAAACTTAGAAATAAAAATGAAAATAGAAAAAACAGTTTAAATCAATCACTTATTCACGAACACGATCATTATATTTGGTGGTTAAATAGCTACAATTTAATTGAAAAATATTATTATTATAATCATAAAATTTTATCTGTATTTTATCATCAAAAAATTAAAATAAATAAATTGGTGTATTGGTATGGTGGTTGGATGACAGGTGAGACTAAACCTAAATTTTTTGATATCATCAATTTTCTTAAGTTTCAAATTAAAATTACTTTTATAAAACAAAATTTACCATGGATCGCTATAATTAAAAAAAAAAATAAATTTGTATATTTAATAAATAAAAAACTAAAATTTAGTAATATTAAAGATCAAAATTTGATAAATGGTATTAAGAAAAAATTTAATATTTTAGAAGAAAATAAATATCATTTTTTAATTAAATGATAAATTTATCAATCATAATTCCTTTTAAAAATTCAGAAAAAAGTATTATCAAAACTTTAAAAAGTATCACGATGCAAAATGTTAATTCTGATTTATATGAAGTGCTATTAATAAACGATTTTTCAAATGATAAATCTATGCACACAATTAAAAAATATATTAATAATTTAAAAAATTTTAAACTCTATAAATCAAAAAAAAATATTGTTGGACCTGGGCATGCAAGAAATGTTGGAATAAGTTATTCTAGTGGTAGATACATTTTGTTTCTAGATAGTGATGATTGTTTAAAAAAAGGTTGTCTAAATAAAATTATAAATAAAACTAATATAATCAAATGTGATGTGTATGCTTTTGGATTTAATATTGTTGATACTCTTAGCAATATGAAAAGAAAAAAAAGGCATGATCTTAACTTAATGAGATTAAATAAAATTGAAATTATTAAAAAATATTTTGAGTCGTCAATTATACCTCAAGTTATATCAAATTTATTTTTAAGAGAATTTCTAATTAAAAATAAAATTGATTTTAAAAAAGGTTATTTTGAAGATGTTTTGTTTTTTCTCAAATCAATCTATTTTTCAAAATCAATTAAAGTAAATAGCGCCATATTTTATATTAAATATAATGTAAGTAATTCGATTGTAAATACCATTTCTAAAGAACATATTTTATATCATTTTAAAGCTTATACTGACTCTTATAATTTTATTATTCAAAGAAAGATTACCAAGGTCATGAAAAACAAATTAAATTACTTTTATATAAAAGGAATAATTGGTCTTACAGCCGTATATATAAAGAAAGTTGTTGGATCGAATGTAATTACTTATAAAAAAAAAAGATTTCTTCTTAATATATATAAATTATACTCCAAAATATTATTAGCTAGTAAAATAAATTATGTATATAAGACTGATAAAGACAAATTTGTGAAGAATTTTTTTAAGATTACTAATGAAAAATAATAAGCTTTATAGTTGTGAAGATTTACAAGGTTCCATTTATTTTGGACCAAATGCCCTTAGACACTGTTGTCAGCGTTTTTTTGTTAATGGAAAAATAGAAGGTGACGTTGAGATTTTAAAAGTAAAATCAGATGCTGACATAAATGTGCAAAAGATAATATCTGCAAAAAAAAAAAATTGTAGATGACCTCAATAATAATAAAAAAACTCCCTGTGATGGATGTCCAAAACTACAACTTAAAGAATGGACAGATATTGAAAAAATCAAAATCAATAAGATATCACTGGAAGCCCACTCTAAATGTAATGCAAGATGTTCATATTGTAGTGATATGTTTTATGGGGGACTCAATCCTAACTATGATTTAAATGAAATGTTAATTAAATTCAGAAAATTAAATTTTTTTGATGAGAATGTTGCAATAACGTGGGGTGGTGGCGAACCAGTTTTATTAAAAAATTTTAGAAATATTTTTAAAAAATTTATTGACAGTAAATATCCTAAGTTTCAGGATGTGAGAGTTTATAGCAATTCAATAATTTATAGTGATTTAATTCATCAATATCTCGATCAAAATAAAATAATTCTTACTACTTCAACAGATGCTGGCACCCAAGAAACTTATCAAAAAGTTAGAGGTGTGAAGAAAGGATTTCTACAAATATTTAAAAACTTAAAAAAATATAATACAAAAAAAAATGGCAATATAATTATAAAATATATCTTAACTGCTGATAATTATAAAAATCAAGAGATAGATTCTTTTGTCAATCTTATTAAAGAGCATAAGTTACTAAATTGTGACTTTGAAATAAGCACAGATTACAAGTTTGAAAATTTAGATTTAGAAAAATCTCTATCTATGGTTTATTTTTATAACACTCTTAACAAAGCTGGTGCAAAATTTATTCATTTTGATGATCATGTAAGAAAAAGATTATTCAAATTTTTTAAAGAAAATTTTTCTATCAAGCAAATGGAAGAAAATAAAATGTTTGATAATTTAAGAAAATATTTTGATAAGGATATAATAGTCTGGGGGACTGGGAGATATGCAGATGAGATAATTAAAAATTCTTTTTTATTTAAAAAATCTAAAGTAGCCTATTATGTTGATGGCATGACAAAAAAACATAATAGCTTTATTTCAGAAAAAGTTTATGCACCTGATAAAATATTAACATCTGATAATCCAATTTTAATTGCTTCTTCAACTTATTGGCAAGAAATATATAGAAAAATATTAGACTTAGGTGTTGATAAAAAAAGAGTAATTAATACGTTGATAATTTAAAACAATTTAGAAAGGTCAAAACTTAAAACGACTATTTGATATCATCTAATTCTATTTTCTTCAAAATTCTTATTTAATTTTACTAAAATGGTTCGTGTATTTCTTTTATTCCATTCTGAAAAAGATCTTAATATTGGCATAACCGAGAGGCCAAATTCTGTAAGTGAATACTCAACATTTGGTGGCATTATTTGAATGACTTTTCTATTAACTATTCCATCAGACTCTAACTCTTTAAGTTGTTTAGATAGCATTTGTTGAGTGATAGTTTTCAATGCTTTCTTAAATTCACCAAATCTAATTTTTTTAC